>Ga0190334_1000180_pt1 | contig 32948 bp, 34 predicted proteins | sample 48720478_MG_FD_161270 | JGI IMG/M metagenome (GOLD analysis project Ga0190334, IMG submission 161270) | Hydrothermal vent sediment bacterial communities from Southern Trench, Guaymas Basin, Mexico - 4872-04-7-8_MG | ecosystem: Environmental > Aquatic > Marine > Hydrothermal vents > Sediment ... | reverse complement strand
TTAAGCCAATTTTTCAACCTTTCCAGAAGTTTATCATCAATTCTTACAGTGGCCATTTTCACCCCTCTATGTAACAAAATGTGATTATATTTATACAAATAGTCACACTGCTATTTAAAGTTTTCTGTATCAAAAATAGATTTGTCTAAATGTATGTAAAAGGAAAATTTAAATAATATCTATTATAATCTTTTAAATATGAACATTGAAACTAGGAAAGATCTAAGCGAATATTTTTATCAAACACTACTCAAAAAGGATGAACTTGAAGAAGATAAAGAAAAAATAGACATAAAACCAAAGTCATTTATAATTGAATCTAATATAAAAGTTGAAGACGCATTAAATAATGGGGAATGGACTATAAAAAGAACGAAAGATACAGACTTATTAATTCTTAGGTATAGGGGTAAAATAGAATTTTTCTTAGATATTTTAGATAAGAGATTTTGGATATTTCACTCTTTATCTCCATCAAATACTGTAAGTGAGATATTAAAATCCTTAGTTATGAAGAACAATAGTAAACTTGATTTTATATGGTTATCATCTACTATTTTAGAGAAGATAGTGACCTTGGGTAAGCAAACAGCGTTTGGTTTAAAATTTGATAATAAATTTATTAAAGATGAAGAAAAAGAAATAGAGCATGTTTCTATGAGGTTTTGGGGTGGCCCAGCAAAAGAAATAATTAATGACCTAAAAAATAATCCTAGAATTAAACAAGCTGTGACTTTATCCAATATAGGTTTAAAATATTCCCCAACAGAAAATCTTTTTATCAAAGAGAATATTTCTTTTATTGGTAAATTTACCGTAATAAAGGGGATAGCAATTGAACCCCATTTTAACTTAATAAATAGAGTAAAAGATTTATATTCAGATTTAATAAATAAGATAGAAGAAAATTATCGAATTTCATATGTGAAAAATGATAATAAAATTAGTTTTAAAGGAGATTTCCTCCTAATAGAATTTTCTAAACCCCTCCAAGATATTGAGATGTTTATAGAAACAATCACATCATGTAGATTTCCATTTAGAATTTGGGGAATATGGGATAAATTAGAAAAAGATTATATTAAAGCAAATTGTGTGGATTTACATTCGGGAAACAAAATATATTTAGAACTTACTCCTCAATGGATGAGAATTTATCTTGAAAAAAATGCATGTGGGAATATTGTTGCAAGACTGTTTACAAATCTTCAACAATTCTTTGATTCTCAAATAAAACTCTATGGTGCTGAAAGTGAGAAAATTATGTGAACATACCACCTTAATGAATATAATGATAGGTTTAGCTAATAAACATGAAACATTTCCTAGTGTTTTAGCTGATAATGGATATCAACTAGATTCAATATGTCCTTCTTTTTTGAATAAAGATGGAAAAGAAGTCAATCCCGATCTGATTTTTAAATCTCATGCAGAAAATAACCTATTCATTGTAGAATGTAAAACAGGTACACTACAAGAAGAACAAGCTATCACTTATAAAAGTCTTACTTCTGAAGAAGTTAAACAACAGAATATCACAACTCTTCCAGGTAATTTTAGTCTGGATAAAACATGGGTATGCATAGAAAAAAATTTAACAAAAGTTAATTCGAAGAATAGCGAATGGAAACTCAATTTTCCAATTGTTTGTAAATTTAATACTACCCTCAAAAAGTCAAACAATATACCATTTAACTCAACAATTCTAAATTCTATTTTTACAAAAGGAATAGATATACCAAACAATATTCCAACAGTATATTATTCGTTCTCTCCTGAGGATCCTGAGGAATATATTTTGATGCATATATTGCCTGCGATTATAAAATTATCTTTGAACCCACATAAAGATTATTTTACACTAGAAGAATTGTTAAAAGAAACACATTTGTTATATGAATATTTAGATAAAAATGAAAAAACAAAACTTCGAAAAAGATTAGGTTCTATTTTATCATATCTTGAGAGAAGCGAATTAAAAGAATTTCTCAATAAAGTAACTAACACACCAAATGCTTGGCAAATTATAAAAAATAGAATTCTTAGTTTTAGAAACAAATGTCAAAAAATGATAAAAGAGTATCATTCAATTTTACAGAAAAAAGAAGAAGAAAAAAAGCAAAAAAAGATTTCTGATTTTTAATTTAAACCACCCATCTTATAGGTTTCAAAGACGAAAAATCTCCTTATTAATATCCTTGCCAAAAAGCGAGACAATCTGTGCCGAAGGCACTCCCGCGACCCATTTTTATTTCACTTAACATATGTTTAGCGAAAACCTTAAATATCCAACAGTTCATTACTTATTATGCCCTTTGAGAAGTGGTTGGAAAAATTTCGATCTGAGCTTGAATTTAGGGGATATTCTAAGAGAACAATCAAATGTTACTTGTTTAATGTTATAAGATTCCTTAAAGCTGTTAACAAACATCCTAAGCAAATAAGCAACCAAGATATAAAAATTTTTCTGAGAACGCACTACACAACAAAAGGAAAAAGTGCAAGAACAACAATTGCTTCACTAAAACTTTTCTTTTCATTATTCGGAAAAAAGCTTCTTTATAATACCCCATATCCAAAAGAGAAAAGAAAAATTCCTGTAACTCTTGAAAGAGAAGAGATTCAAAGGATGATAAGCTTAACAAAAAACCAAAAACACAAATTAATCCTTGCCTTGATGTACGGATGCGGACTAAGAGTAAGCGAAGTTATCTCGTTAAGAATTAAAGACATAAATTTCAAAGAAAAAATCATTAAAGTAAAAGGTAAAGGCGATAAAGAAAGGATTATCCCCATACCAAAGAGTTTATTATTTGAAATTAAAAAATTTCTTGTATTAAGAAGAAAGGAACTAAAATTGAAATCCTATGCCAGTGACTTATTATTTCTAAGTTCACATAAAAATAAACTTTCATTAAGCTCAAGGACGTGCCAAGAAATAGTAAAAAAAGCTGCTAAAAAGGCGGGCATTAAAAAAAGGGTAACCCCACATTCGCTAAGGCATAGTTTTGCTACGCATTTGCTTGAAAGTGGTACAGACATTAGAATAATCCAAGAACTCCTTGGCCACTCATGGATTGCCTCTACGCAAATCTATACAAAAGTTTCAAACAAAATAATTAAAAAGGTTTCTAGTCCCTTGGATAAATTAAAATGGTATTAGAAAAGCTAGGCTCCTCGTTAAGGGAAACTTTAAGGAAAATTGCTAAATCATTATTTGTTGACGAAAAACTGGTAAATGAATTAATAAAGGATATACAAAAAGCATTATTGTATGCTGATGTCAATGTTGAACTTGTTTTTGAGTTAACTGAGCAAATTAAAAAACGTGCTCTAAAGGAAAGGCCACCAACAGGTGTTTCACAACGGGAACATTTGATAAGAATTGTTTATGAGGAACTTGTCAAACTCCTTGGCGAAGAAAAATCTAAAATTGAAATCAAAGAAAAGCCCTTCAAAATCATGTTTGTTGGGTTGTTCGGCAGTGGAAAAACAACAACAATTGGAAAGCTTGCAAGATATTATGCAAAGAAAGGCTATAAAGTTGCAACTGTTGGCTTAGATGTCCATAGACCAGCAGCGCCTGAACAACTTGAACAAATAAGCAAAAAAGCAAATGTTCAATGTTTTATTGACAAAAAAGAAAAAGATCCTTTGAAGATATGGAATAAATTTAAGGACGCTGTTAAGAAATTTGATATTCTACTTATAGATACAGCAGGAAGAGATGCTTTGTCAAAAGACCTCATAAAAGAACTCGAAAACCTCCATAAGCATATAAAACCACAAGAAACATTGCTTGTGATTTCTGCTGATATAGGACAAGCAGCCAAAAACCAAGCAGAAGCATTCCACAAAGTTGGAGCAATAACAGGAATAGTTATTACAAAAATGGATAGTTCTGCAAAAGCTGGTGGTGCATTAACAGCATGTGCTGCTACTGGAGCTAAAGTTAAATTTATTGGCACTGGTGAAAAACTTGAAGACATAGAGGAATTCAATCCCAAAGGTTTTGTTTCAAGGTTGCTTGGTATGGGAGATTTGGAAGCATTACTATCAAAGACAGAAGAAGTTATTACAAAAGAAAAGGCAGAAGATCTTAAAAAGAAATTTCTAAAAGGCGAATTTAATTTAATAGACCTCTATGAACAAATGGAAGCGGTAAGCAAGATGGGGCCTATTAGCAAGTTGCTTGAACTTATTCCAGGAATGTCCATGCTAAAAGAAAAACTCCCAAGGGAGATCTTTCAAGTACAAGAGGAAAAACTAAAAAAATGGAAGTACATCATGCAAAGCATGACTGTTGAGGAACTCGAAAATCCAGAAATTTTAAACAGTTCAAGAATAGAAAGGATTGCTAAAGGTTCTGGTACAAGTGTTCAAGATGTTAGAGAATTAATAAAACAGTATAAACAAGCAAAGAAATTGATGAAACTCATGAAAGGTACACCAAAAGAAAAAGACATGGAAAAAATGCTCAAAAAATTGAAATTAAAAGGCAAATTACCATTTTAAAAATGGAAGTTATAGCCCAAGGAGCGGAAGCAATTCTTAGAAAAGAAAATGGAAAACTTGTAAAAGAAAGAATTAAGAAATTTTATAGAATCGATGAAATAGACAAAAAGCTAAGAAAATACAGAACAAGATACGAAGCTAAATTAATAGAAAGATCTTCCAAGCTTATAAGCGTTCCAAGAATTTTGAATGTTAATGAGGACAAAGCTGTTATAGAAATGGAATTTATAGAAGGGAAAAAGATTTCTGATGTTCTTGATAAACTTCCCGAAAATGAAAGGAAAAAAATCTTAAAAATCATAGGAAATAATGTTGCGATTTTGCATAACAATAACATTATCCATGGAGATTTAACAACTTCTAATATGATTTTAAAAGATGAAGAGATTTATTTTATTGATTTTGGCCTTGGATTTGTTTCGAATAAAACAGAAGATAAAGCTGTAGATATTCACTTGTTAAAGCAAGCACTGGAAAGTAAGCATTACCAACATTTTGAAGAAAGCTATCACCACTTTCTTGAAGGTTACAAAGAAAAGTCCCAAAATTTTAATGAGGTTCTTGAAAGATTGAAGCAAGTTGAAAAAAGAGGAAGATACAAGAGAAAAACTTAAATTAAGTTGTAATACAAAAGAACCTTTTTTAAAGAGATTATGGCTTCTTCTGGGAAATCGAAGCAAGGAATCTGTGCTTGTTGCTCTATTGCTTTTTTGATTTCTTGTGTGTAGTTGCCTCCAGTTAGAATAGCAATTATTGGCTTATCGCTTTTTTGTTTTGCTTCTTTAAAAACGCTAACAAGATTTTTTGTAAGTAAGGGTGTTTGGGGAAGGATTATAAGTACAATTATATCTATGTTTTTGTCCTCTATGCAAGTATCTAATGCAAGTTTGTAACGCATATCATCTGCATCGCCAAGCAAATCAATAGGATTCGCAACAATAACATTCTTTGGAAATTTTTTAATAAGTCTTTCTTTTGTGCTTTTTGTTGGTTTGGCAAGTTTCAAGCTATTTTTAACTATACAATCTGTTGTTAAAATCCCATATCCGCCACCATTTGTTATGATTTGTATTTTATTACCTTTTGGCTTAGGACATTTGTCAAGTATTCTTGCTATGTTAAACATTTCTTTTAGCGAATCAGCCTGAATAATGTTGAATTGCCTGAAAACTCCTTCGTAAACTTTTGGCGAACCAGCTAAACTTCCTGTATGGGAAAGTGTTGCCCTTGCACCTTCTTCTGTTATGCCACCTTTGAGAGCAATTATTGGTTTTTTCTTTGTCAATTTTTTTACAACTTTAATGAATTTTTTTCCGTCTTTGACAGCTTCCAAATAAAAACATATAATCTTTGTTTTAGGATCGTTTGCAAGGTATCTTAAATAATCACTTTCATCAAGCACGGTAGCGTTTCCATAAGAAATAAACTTAGAAACACCATAATTCTGCATAGCAAGCAAATCAAGAATTGCTGCACCAATAGCTCCAGATTGGCATAGAAATGCAACACTTCCTTTTGATGGTCTATGCATGCGTTCTTTAGGAATAAAAATACTATCAAGCTTGGAATGGGCGTCGTAGATACCCAAGCAATTAACGCCAACAGCATTTATATTATTTTTAATAAGTAATTTTTTAAGCTTATTTTCAAGCCTTGTGTTTCCTATTTCGCTAAATCCAGAAGTAATGATTATGCAATGCTTTATTCCCTTTTCCGCACAATCATTAACAACATTAAGCACTACATCAGCAGGCACAGCAATTATAGCAAGATCTATAGCAGAACTAACATCTTTAACAGTTGGATAACATTTCAATCCAAGAATTTTCTTTTCATGTGGATTAATTGGAAATAGCTTGAAATTTTTTGCTTCTTTTAGATTTCTTAACAAAACATTTCCTACTTTGCCTGGTTTAGCGGAAGCACCAACGATAGCAATGGTTTTTGGATTGAAAATTTTATTCATGTTAAGCGAAAATGAAAGCATATATAAATAGATTTTGCTTTTCTTTTAAAGGGCCCGTGGTGTAATGGATAGCATGGACGGCTTCGGTTAAGCAAGAGGAAACCGTTCGATCCCGGTTCGAATCCGGGCGGGCTCATTGGGGCCGTAGTGTAGCTTGGACTATCACGCCAGCTTGGGGTGTTGGTAACCGGGGTTCAAATCCTCGCGGCCCCATTAAATTTATAAATAAAAAGCAAGCAAAGATAATATGCAAGAAAAAGGCATTACTGTTAAGAAGGAAGAAAACTTTTCCGAATGGTTTACACAAGTTATTAACAAAGCTGAGCTTGCTGATTTGCGTTACAACCTGAAAGGTTTTGTTGTTTTCAGGCCATGGAGTGTTTTGGTTATGGAAAAGATTTATGATTTGTTTGAAGAAGAACTGCAGAAAAATGGTCATTTGCCATGCTACTTTCCATCTTTAATACCAAAAGAAAATTTTGAGAAAGAAGCTGAGCACGTTAAAGGATTTACACCAGAAGTTTTCTGGGTTACTAAAGCTGCTGATAAGGAACTTGAACAAGAACTTGCGTTAAGACCAACATCAGAAACAGCTTTTTACAAAATGTACTCTACATGGATTCGTTCATGGAGGGATTTGCCATTAAAGCTTTACCAAAGAGCACAAGTTTGGAGATACGAAACCAAAGCAACAAGGCCATTCATTAGAAGCAGGGAATTTTACTGGATTGAAGCGCATGATTGCTTTGCCACTAAGGAAGAAGCGGAACAACAAGTGCTGCAAGACATAGAAACAACAAGAAAGGTTATGGAAGAAAAGCTTGGAATTCCATTTTTGCCTTTAAGAAGACCTGAATGGGACAAATTTGCTGGTGCTCTTTACACTATTGGTTCTGATTCTTTAATGCCAGATGGCAAAGTAGTTCAGCAGCCATCAACACATATGCTTGGGCAAGGTTTTGCTAAGGCATTTGGTATAAAATTCGTTGATAAAAAGGAAAAGGAAAAGTATGTTTGGCAAACTTGTTACGGGCCAGCTGTTAGCAGAATAACGGCAAGCTTGATTGCTATTCATGGTGATGATTCTGGCTTAATATGGCCTTTTATTGTTGCACCATTGCAAGTTATAATTGTTCCAATTTATGATAAAGAAACAAAACAAAAAGTTGTTGACAGATGTAAAGAAATAAAAGAAAAGCTTAACAGCTTAGGCATAAGAGCAGAAGTTGATCTAACAGAAAAAACACCTGGAGAAAAATTCTATGAATGGGAATTGAAAGGTGTGCCTATAAGAATAGAAATCGGCATAAAAGAAGTTGACAATGGCATGCTTACTGTTTGTTTAAGGGATACTAAAGAAAGGATTAAACTTGAGCAAGATGACTTTGAAAAAATTTACGAGATTGGTAAAGAATTTGACGAGAGATTAAGAGAAAAAGCAAAATCTTGGTTTGATTCAAGATTGGAAAGTGCTAAAACACTAGAAGATTTAAAAAGAATTCTCGCAAGCAAGAAAATAGCAAGAGCAGAATTTTGTTCTATAGACAAAGAAGGAGAAAAATGTGCTGAGGTTATAGAAAAAGAATACCTTGCATCTATCCGTGGTGTAAGGCATGATATTGCTGAAAAACCAGAAGGAAATTGTATTGTTTGTGGAAAGAAAGCAAATTATGTTGTTTACATAGCAAAAAGTTATTAAAATAGTTCTTTAAGATAAGCGAAAAGCTTAGCATACCATGGTACATTAACAATGTTAACAGAAATTATTCTATTTGTTGAATATTCTCTTCCATTTCTGTCAAGGTAAACAAGAGTTATATTGGCTTTTTTATTTAATGTGTACAAATATTTTGCATCAATGGTTACAGTTCTTTTTTGCATGTCTTCTAAGCCTTGCATTATACCCAAGAATTTTTTATTAACATAGAGCTTTATTTTATCAACAGGCGTATCTGATTTAAGTGTCATCTGCAAATCAACTTTGCTTTTATAAGGAAACTCTTCAGGATAAGAAATTGAAATCATTCTTAAATTTGGATCTGAAAATGAAATTATTGAAAGTGTATTAAGAAGAGTTTTGTTTTCGACATTTGCTTTAATTGTAAGTTCCTTCCTTAGAGGAAGGTTTTCAAAAGTTAGAGTTTTGTATGTTTTTGGTTCTAATATGCTTACAGTTCTACAATCTTGTTCAACACAAACTCCGATATTTCTCAGCACATGGTAGCCTATATTTTTGACATTGCATACTAAGGTAGCATTTTCGTAATCAAAATAAAATCCTCTTTCTGGATTGCAGTCTACAATAAAGTTATCAAGATAGGAGTTTTCTTCTTGTTGCATGATTTCAGCAACATAATCCTTTGCAACCTTTAAAGAATATCTCTCCTTTCCAAGAGAGAATGAAATTGTATCGGAGTAGATATTTGAAAAAGAATCTCCTACTTCTGTGGTTGTCATATATTGATAACTTTCATTTGCTTCTTCTGGAATTTTTACTATCCAAAATACACTTTTGGTTTGAAACGGCTTAAGTAAAATGCTTTTAACATTCCTTTCTAGCAAATCAGGAGCTTTTGTAACCTTTACCAATACTGGCAAATAGTATGGTTGTTTATTCTTAAGTATTACTCTTATAGGCACATAACTTCCAGGGCCTACTTCTTTAAATGGAATCTCTAGCTTCATAGAAGTTAAACTTTTTGATACCTTCCCATAATTAGCAACAGAAACATTAAAATTTACTTCTCCTGCAGAAGCTTCCGCATTAGCAAAAGAACCTCTAACAATTAAACTTGGAGAAACAGAGTCAAGAGAGTCAAGGAACTTTACATGTGTTGGGTCTATCCAGCCAAGTTGCTCATATGTGACATCAAACGGCACCCAACCATAGTTTGGAAAATAAACTTCTGCCCATCCATGTGGTCCCCAATTTTGTTGTATATTTGAGTAAGCGATACCAGCAACAAATCTTGCAGGGATTCCAAGAGAGCGGAGCATGGAAACGAATAAGTTTGTTATCTCGTCGCATACACCAATTCTGTGTTCAAAAACCCATGTGCTAGATTGGATAACTTTTGCTGTAGATGTTTCCAAGCTATAGTTAACATTGTTTTTGACCCATTCTGCAACTTTGAATACAACAACAAACAAATCTGTTTCATTAGCAGCAAGTTCTTGGGCTTTTTCTCTGATTTGATCATTGATATTTATATAGCGTTGAAAAGTTGTGTATTGTCGAATTTCTGGATTTGTTATCGTAATCGGAAACCTTATTTTTGCATCTACATTAGGAAATCTTCTTTTTGTTTTTATTTTCGAAAATAGCGAAATCTCCATGTTTGAAGGCAAGACATCATTCCATTGAAAAATAATTTTATTATCGGTAATTGCGTTTTTTCCTGTTGGTAAAGAGAAAGTTTGCTGTTCTAGAACTTGCTGATACTTGTTCTCCTTTGGCAGCAAGAAAAGTTCCGCTTCAAGAGTTTTTGCTTTCGCATTTTGGCCTTTAGGAAGAATCTCAAACTGTGCTTTTGTTAGAACATTAAGTGTTAAGCTCTCATAAATGGAGTAATCTTCTATAGCATAAACCTGAAAGAGTAAAGCTATAATTACACATGCAATTGCTAACCCCTTAATAATCTTTGATTTCATTTTTTATGTTTTCAATAAATGTGTTAAAATCGAATTTTACAACAGTGCTCCCGCAAGCATGCAGATGACCTCCACCATAGCCTTTAACATTTTTTAACGCTTTTTCAAGCAATTTTGGAATGTTAAGGGTATTGCTTCTTAAGCTCATTTTTATCTCATTTTCTTTTTCCCTGCCAACAATGATAAGCTTATCAGAAAATCTATGAAGCAACTCATTTGCAAGATCATTTGTAAAACTCATTCTTGTGCTTGGGTAAATGAAAAGCAACATTTTCTCTGTAATTTTTGCGTGTTTTAAAGCAAAGTTTAGCAAACTTTTATATCTCTTGCTTATTTTTTCTGCTCTCTTAAAAAGGTATTTTCCTCTTGGTGTTTGTTGATAAATTATTTCATAAGGAGACTCTATTTTGGAAAGGATACTTATGTTTTTCTTAACTTCAGAGGTTCTTCCTTTTAGCAAGAAAGAAAACATCTTAACAAGTTCACCAAGTTTTGTTTCAAAGAGTATTTCTTCTATTTTTTCCTTTTTATTTATCAAATCAGGATAATTTTGCTTAAATTCTTCTATAAATTCTGGAACATGCCAATCAGCAACGCAACCAATAATAGCTATCCACAAAGAAGAATTTGTTATTTTATAGCACCAATATGTTGTTGGTCTGCTATCTCTTTTGTTATACAATCTTGGATTAAAATATAAAACATTCTTTCTCTCAACAGGGGGATGATGATCTATCCAAATTATTGGCACTAAAGCTTTGTCCACGAATTCTTGGGTGATTATTGGCTTATCCAAAACCATTACAATATCTGGTTTTAGTTCTTCTATTTTTCTTAAATAAGTTAACTCGAGCTTTGGCGAGCTTTTAATAACAACACCCTTAGCAGAGTCTTTTAGTTTTTTAAAAAGTAGAAAAGACGCCAGCCCATCAGGATCGTCGTCGAAGAATATTAAAGGCTTTTTGGAATTTGCAAATATATTCTTGATCTTTTTTAGCATTTCTTCCATTCTCTTTTCCATTTTATTTTAATGCTAAAATCGTCTTTGCAAGTTTATCTGGATCGTGTCTTGCAAAATTTGTTTTTCTGAGCAACTTTTTTCTGACTATTTTTGCTTTTGTTTTTATCTTATCAACTTTAACAGGAAATTTCCATTCTTCAGCATAAGCCTTAAGAACTTTTGCAGAAGGTATTTCCGTGTTAACAATCACATAATCTAAGATATCTTTTGAAAGGTATTTTATTATTTCGCTAACATGCATGTTTGCTGTAAAGTTATCTGTTTCGCCATGTTGGGTCATAATATTAACAACATAGATCTTTTTTGCTTTACTTTTGACTATTGCATTCTTTATATTTTTAATAAGCAAATTTGGAATTATGCTTGTGTATAAACTTCCAGGGCCAAGGACAATCTTTTCAGCGTTTTTGATTGTGTTAATTGCTTCTTTATTTGCTTTTACATTTCTTGGTTCAAGAAATAGTTTTTTAATGTTTACATTATGATAAAGTCTAAAGCTTCCAATTGCTGGTTCGCCTTTGATTATCTTTCCATTTTCAAGCAAAGCACATAGTTTAATGTCTTGAAATGTACAAGGAATAACGGTACCTTTTACAGCCAAGATTTTTGAGCACTCTTTTATTGCCTTATCAAAACTCCCAGTAATTTCTGTTAACGCTGTAATCAACAAATTTCCAAAGCTATGTCCTTTTAAAGAGCCTTTTTTAAATCTGTATTCAAACAAATCTGCCATAAGTTTTCTTGATTCAGACAAGGCAACAAGACATCTTCTAATATCACCGGGAGGTAAAACACCTAGTTCATCGCGAAGTATTCCAGAAGAACCCCCATGATCTGCCATAGTAACTATAGCTGCTATGTTGTTTGTATATTTTTTTAGGCCTTGTAGCACTGTAAAAAGGCCTGTGCCTCCACCTATAGCAACAATCATAGGAACTAAAAAATTTTAAATATTATAAACCTTTTTCTTTTGTTATGAATGTTATGTTAGAAGCGGAAGCAGAAGATTTCTTGGAAAAGAATGGCTTTAATGTTGCTAAGAGGGCTGTTATTAAAACCAAAGATGAACTGCTAAAAGTAGCCAAAAAATTGGGATTTCCCTTAGTGTTAAAAAATGCCGAACTCTTACATAAAACAGAAAGGAATGCTGTAAAGCTTAACGTTCACGAATCTAATCTTCTTGAAGCGTATCAAGAATTAAAAGCAAGAAAAGTTCTTGTGCATAAACAGATAGACGGAAATTATTTTCTTATTGGAATTAAAAAGGATCCCACGTTTGGACATGTCATTGTGTTTGGTTTAGGTGGCATATACACAGAATTGTTCAAGGATATAACAATTAGGGTTTATCCCATTGGTAAAAAACAAGCAAAAGACATGCTAGAGGATATAAAATTTAGAAAGATCTACGAGTTTAGAAATAAAAAGATTAACAAACAAGCATTGGTAGAGGCACTTTTAAAAACAAGCAACCTTATTAAAAAGTATCCAAATATAAGAGAGCTTGACATCAATCCAATGATAGCAAACGAAAAAGAAGCTGTTATTGCTGACGCTAGAATCGTGTTTGAGTAAAAATGTGGGAAAAAATTTTGATCTATGCCGCTATTTTAATATTTTTGTATATATTTGTTAAACTCTCACAACTAAAAATAAATAACAAGCCAGTATTTCCACTTTACCTTAGAATTTTAATATCTTTATTCTTTCCGATTTTGTTTGTAATAGCTCTTTTGCTTAGTTCCATAATCCTTTCTTTCTTGCTTTTGGTAATTTTATTTATAGCATTCTTGTATTTTATTTCGAAATTTAGAAGAAAAAGTTTTATAAAATTCAAAAAGATTAAAATAAAATGAGAAGGATACTGCCATTAGCGGCAATGGAAAAACTACTTAAAAAAGCTGGTGCTCCAAGAGTAAGTGACTCTGCTAAAGTTGCTTTGGCTGAATTTCTCGAGGACTATGGACTAAGAATTGGCGAAAAGGCAATAGAAATTGCAAAGCATGCAAAAAGAAAAACTGTAAAAGCTGAGGATATCAAGCTTGCGATTAAATAAATCAAGTCTGAAATCCGTATTTGCCATGAAGGGGAACAAAAACAAATTCTCCAAGGTCTTGCTTAATTAGTTTTCCTTTTTTCTTAATAATTTTTAGCATTTTCTGTTGGGATAAATTTCCTACTGGTGCGACGAGTATGCCATTGTCTTTAAGTTGATATATCAGTTGCTTTGGGATTTTTGGACATGCCGCAGTTATTATAATTTTGTCATACGGAGCAGCTTTTTCATAACCTAAACTCCCGTCGCTAACAATAACCTCTACATTTCTAATATTAATTTTCTCGAGATTTTTCTTGGCATAATTTGCAACTTCCTCAAGGATTTCAACAGTATAAACTTTTTTAACAAGTTTTGAAAGTAAGGCAGCATTATAACCAGAACCAGCACCTATTTCAAGCACAATATCTTGTTGCTTTGGTTCAAGGGCTTGGAGCATTATCATTATCGTTGTTGGTTGTGAAATTGTTTGGCCTTCCATTATTGGCAAAGCCACATCATCATAGGCTCTATGTCTATAAGCTGGCAATACAAATTCCTCTCTGGGTATGGAAAGAAACGCCTTTATAAGCCTTTTATCCCTAACAACTCCGCTTTTCTCCCAATATTCAACTAATGCTTGTTTTTGTTCTTTGAAATCCATAGAATTTTATTTTCTGACAAGTTTTTAAGGTTTCTTAAAAGTCCTTAATAAAATTTATCATTGTTAAGTTATGAAAAATTGTAAGATTTATAATCTAGTAAACCTTAAATTTCGAATCAAATAAAACAAAAAATTAAAGATTATAATTTTAAAATGAAAATCTCAGAAAAAAACCTATATGAAATCTTAAATCACCTAAACAGCTTTTTATTAAATATTCGCACAGTAAGTGATTTAAAAAAGCATAGCGAAGGCGGAAAACTATACCTTGGAAAACAACACATTGAAGTTAAAAAATTGCCTGAAAAAGAATTCGCATATAGGGTGAGCTATGTTTGGGAAGGAATAGGTGTGCCTATTGAAGTTAGAATAGATTATACAAATAAAAATTCTATGATAATTTTAAAATGCCAAAATAAGATTCGAGAATTTGATATTTTCCAATTTCCATTTCCAAAAGACAAATTTAATAACTATTACCAGAGTAAGACTTTTGGTTTTATAGATTTAAATTTGATAAAGAACGAATTAAAAAGGCTGGAGGAATATTTAAGTTCTATTTAGCTTTTCTTCCATGAGCTCTTAAACTTGGTCTTATCTTTTCAGCGCCTTTTCCTTTCTTTCTGAGTCCTCTTGATTTCTTTGCTGCAGATGTTAAGCCTCTAAATACTCTACCTCTATGCTTTCCAGAACATATCCAGTTTAACTCTTTATCTGCCTTTATTTCTGGAGCTTGAGGATCAACAAGTATAACTTCATACCAATAATATTTACCATCTTCACCAACATAGTAAGAATTAAGCACCTCAAGATTTGGAAATTTTCTGTTTGCTCTTTCTTCTGCAATCCACTGATAGTTTTTGCCAACTACTTTTCTTGTGGTCATTCTCTTGGAACGTCTTCCTTTATTTGGTCTTGGTCTTGTTCTTCCACCTCTTGCCACCCTAACCCTTACCACAACAATTCCTTTTTTAGCTTTATAACCCAAGGACCTTGCCCTATCTATTCTTGTAGGTTTTTCTATTCTAATAATAGCAGGTTCTCTACGCCAAGCTATTAAGCGCTCTCTCCAAAGCTCACCAAGATTTTCTTTTGGTCTCTTCCAGAGTTGCTGAACAAATTTATAGAGGCCCATGGATTTTATGCTCTTGGTAAAATATTTAAAGCTTTCTAAATAAGGACAGAGATTACGATTGCTTAAATTTTGAACAAAGCGAAACTTTTGCAAACCTGAAAAAGGACTTTCATTACAAGCATTATAGAAACATATCTCGATTTCAATTGTAAGATATTAACCTCAAGAGACAAAGTTCAGGAAAATATTCTAAAGAACCTTCTAAAAAAACTTAGAATTTTGTCCCAAAGACTTTTACTCAAACATTTATTATTTATGCATAGGTTGCTCTCGCACTCAAAATCATTCTCGCATTGTTGATTCCCTGTTTTTTGTTTTTCCATATTGCCTTCTAAACTGCAGAATAGCCCTTTTGTTCTTGTTCCATAAGGTAGGCACTTTTGCTCCAACAGGCAGCCATCGCAAGCTGGTTCTTCTGAGATTGGTTCTTCAGAAGGTTGTTCTTCAACTTCTTCTATCTCTTCTGAAGTTATTCTGAAAATTCCATTAAAATAATCTACGAAAAAAAGATTTCCCTTGGAATCAAGAGCAAGTGATACTACTCTTGCAGGTTTAGGTAATACTATGTAAGAATAATTATCAACTCGTCTCGTTGGCTCTTCGCCTTCGCATGCTATGCTTTCCCAACTATTCCCACCATCAGTTGATTTTTGAATGCACTCCCCAATTGCGATATAGTGTATTTGTGGATTAATTGGGTCTATTAGATAATCATGAGTTACATATATGCTACTAGTTATGTGACTCCATTTCTTTTCTTGTAGGTTTAATTTATACAAACCCGGCCCTTCAGTCCCAGCAATCCATTGTGTTGTTCCTGAAGAATCTATAAAAGAAACAATAACTAAGCTGTGCCATGGCAAACCTTCAGAAACAGCTTCAAAAGTATCTCCCCCATCTAATGTTCTAATAATAAAGTAAGGATCAGGCCATAATCCTGAAGCATAGACGGAATGATCAGAATCCTCGCTTGTTATATAAATAATTTCTCCATTCTGTGGGTCTTGATCAATATCCCATGGAATTCTTCCTATAGACGCATTCAAATATTCGGGAGGCACTTCAATAGAATCTCTAAATGATTTGAATTCTAATGTATCTCCACCATCTTCTGATACATAAATTCCCCAAGCATCCGTGTTTGGAGAATATAACCCTAAATATATTTTTTCTGAAATGAACTTATCTGCTAATATTGATCGTAGAAAATAGGGAGTTTTATTTACTAAAGAAAATGTTTCCCCACCATCTTCTGATCTATAAATCTCTCCCCCATTGATACCATAAACAATATTGGGATTTATATTATCAAAAACTATTTTCCCCATAGGCATTTTATGGTTCCATGTTAAACCACCATCTTTAGAAACAAAAAGATCGCCAAAAACACCGTAAGTTTTAATTGCAAAAAGAACATCATCATCTTGTGGATGTACTATAATATCTCCAAAACCAGTTTCATTTAACAAAAGTTCTGCCATATCTATTTCTTCAGGAGGTTTTTCTTCAACTTCCGCTGGTAGTTGCTTTGGCAAACAGCATCGTGCAGAAACTTTTAATTTACATCCCATTGGTTCAGCGCGAATATAACCTTCTTTGCATTCCTTATCCCAACTAATGCAATAACCACCCTGTTTTTCACATTCTGTTTTAGTAATTGGTTGGGGTAAGCATTCTCTCATACGACAACCAAATTCACATTTTTTTCTTGTTATCCACTTACCCCTACTACAAAATTGTAGGACGCTTCCGTTACATCGGTAAGATCCTTCTTCGCATTCTGTTTTATTTACCGGCTCAAACAAACATTTTCCTTCACGGCATCCGAACTTGCATTCCATTTTTGTAACCCATTCTTCACCAATACATATTTGTAGAATATCCCCCCTGCATTGATATGTTCCTTCCTCGCATTTTTTTGATGTTGTTTCATTAGGTTTAGAAAGACACGCTCCACCAATACATCCATTTAAACAGTAATATCTTATACTACTTAATTCATCATCCTTACACAATGCCTCTATTAGGTAATTCTCATCAACACAGTAGTCGGTTAATTCCTTGTCTCCTTCTTTAGCAATCCCTTTCTCATAATAATTTACTCCTTCATCTGTATCGATACAGCCCGATACTGCACCACTTGTAAACCAATCTAAAAAACTTGTGGAAGCTAAAGGGATAATTAAAAGAATCAACAACGCAGAAATTACAACTTTCTTCATACTAACGAGTAAAACTTTTGGTTAATAAGATTTTCTATTCTCAAATTGATCGAGAACAAGTTTCTATTAAGAATCTAAAAGAGCGAACTAAAATTTTTCTCTCTACCAACAATAAGCTTATAGAACTAAATAGAAATCTTTTTAAAAACTTCTTCAAAAAAATGAATATGAAAAATCTAGTCAAGTTCTTTTTTGAACTTGCACAGCTCCGTTTTATAAAGCATGTTGGATGGAATTTAATCGGCATAACAAGCAAAGAAAGTGTAGCGGAGCATAGCTTAAGGGCTGCACAAATTGCCTATGTTCTTGCCTTACTTGAAAACTACGAAAATCCAGAAGAAATTGCAATGCTTGTTTTGTTTCATGATTTGCATGAATGTAGATCAGGTGACATTCACAAGGTCGCAAATCGTTATGTTGATAAAGAAAGAATTGCTCTTGAACAAACAAAAAATCTTGGCAAGATAGGAAATAAGATTTTTGAAATCTGGAAAAAAGCTCATTCAAGAGAAAAAGCAGCCATTATTGCAAAAGACGCAGATCTTTTAGAACAAGCAATCACAGCAAAAGAATACTTAGAACAAGGGTTTAAATATGCGCAAGATTGGATAAATAATGTTGAAAAATCATTAGTTACAGATTCTGCAAAAAGATTATTGAAAGTTGTTAAAAAAATAAACCCAAATGAATGGTGGCAAGAGCTTAAAAAGATAAAATGATATCGTTGCTAGAAATAATTTACATGCTTATCGTTACAGGAATTATAGGATTTATTTTTATGGATATAATTTTTCCAAGAAGGGATATGTTCTTTTATAAAAAGAGATTTGATTGGAAGCAATTTGGATTTGCAACGCTTGTAGCTGCACCAGGAGTAATTTTTCATGAACTTGCACATAAATTTGTAGCAATGGCTTTTGGTTATCAGGCAAGTTTTAGTGTATTTTGGTTTGGGTTGTTTATTGGTGTGTTTTTAAAATTGATCAAAAGTCCATTCTTAATAATAGCTCCAGGATATGTAAAAATATTTGCTGCAAACATAGCACCATTAAAGAGTGCTGCCATAGCATTTGCCGGACCTTTTGTTAATCTTTGCTTATGGTTGGGATCATGGATAGTATTGAGTAAAGCAACAAACCTAAAAAGAAATACCGCAGTTGTACTTTATTTGACAAAACAAATAAACATGATTTTGTTCATATTCAACATGATACCAATCCCACCATTTGACGGTGGAAAAGTGGTTCTTGGATTAGTTAAAGCGATATTCTAGGCTATAACTTACCAGCTTCTTTAAGTTCCTTTTCAAGCTTTTCTATTTCCCTTTTAAGCTTTTTAACATCAATTTTTTCTTCTTGTAAAATTGCTCCACATTCTGGGCACCTGTAACCATGTTCCATAGCCTCTTCTATTTTAAATCTATAACAACCAGAAGGGCAAACAAAATATGTCTCTTGTTCTCCTTGTTTAAGTTTTTCTTTCAGCCTTTTTAGCTTTTTTAACTTGTAAGAATAATACAAACTAATCAATCTGTCCTTATGGAACGTCCAATAATAAACATACCATCCCTTTTTCTTGTCTTTTTTTCTTGTTGAGCTTACCAAATTCAATTCGTCAAGTTTGTATATCACATGTCTAAATTGATTGATAGATATTCCTAGTCTTTCTGCCAATGTAAATTCTGAAACATTTTTTCTTTTTTTGAGCTCTTCAACAACCCTTAGTCCATCTTTTCCAATAAGCCCACCCAAAAAAGAAAGCAATTCTTTCTCTGAAACCTTTGGTTTAGAAATTTTTTTGGTTTTTTTTGTTTTTGTTTTCTTGGGTTTAGATTTCTTAGAAGATTTTTTTATTTTTTTAGATTTAAGCATGGATTTTTAGAAAGGTATCTAATATAAAAACTTTGTGAGGTTTTTATTACCACATTAGGATAATAAAGAAAGATTTATATAACTTCTACAAAACTTTTAAACATGCCACTTTTCAAGAAAAAGGAAAAAGTTCCTGAACTCCCACCAATAGAGCTTCCAAGTTATGAACCAATTCTTGAAAAGAAAGAGGAAAAACCAGCTACACCAGAAGAAAAACCAGCTGCAAAAGAACTAGAAATACCTATAAGAAAAAAGATAGAAAAACCAGAAAGGCCAGAAGTTGAACCAGAAACAAAAGGGTTCGAAATAGAAAAGAGGGAGGGTCCTCTTTTTGTAAGGATTGACAAATACAAAGAAGCGTTGCATAGTTTAGAATACATAAAGAATAGAATTAAGGAAGCTGAGCATGTTCTTGACGAAATTGATAGGCTTAGAATGGAAGAAGCAAGAGAACTTGAACATTGGAAGAATGAGCTAAAAGCAATAAAAGACAAGCTCCTTGGTGTAGATAAGAAGCTCTTTGAAGTCTAAAAATGCAAGAAGAGAATCCTATGTATGTAAAGATTGACATGCCTACAAGTTTAAGAAAGGAAGTTCTTAAAACCGCCCTTAAGTCAACTTCTTTGTTAAAGGATTTTGAGCAACTAAAAGAAATCATAAAAAAGAAAAAAGAATTAATTGCAAGGATAAGAAGTATTGTTATTGATGTTAAAAAATCAGAAAAAGAATTTGTTAAATTGCTTCCAGAATTACCAGAGGAAATTGAAAAGAAAAAAGCTATGCCAAAAGCCAAAAAACCAGAAGCAAAAAAAGAAGCCAAAAAGGAAAAGCCTAAGAAGGAAAAAATTAAAAAAGAAAAACCTTTAATAGAAGATCCTTTGGCAAGAGAACTTAGGCTCATAGAAGAAAAACTTAAAGCCCTTAGCTAAAATGGTATTCGACCCATTTGAAGAAATAAGAAGGTTGCAAAGAGAGATGAACAGGGCTTTTGAAAGATTGTGGAAAGAAGCAATTAAACTACCAAAACTCGAACTCAGAGAACCAGCAGTTGATGTTAAAGAAGAAAAAGATAAAGTAGTAATTACAGCAGACCTTCCAGGAATGGACAAGAAAGACATAGTTGTAGAGGTAGCTGAAAATTACATGCATATTTTAGCAAGAAAGAAGTCAGAAGTCAAAATAGAAAGAAAAGGGTTTTTCCAGAAAGAAAGGAGCTTTAGGGGTTATGAAAGAATAATTCCGTTGCCATGCAGTGTTAAAGCTGAAGAAGCAAAGGCAGAATACAAAAATGGTGTCTTAAAGATAGAAATTCCAAAAAAAGAAGCGAAAGCAAAGAAAGCAGTAAAGGTAAAAGTGAAGTAAAAAAATTTAAATATCTTTTCTTTTTCTTTTGCAAAATGCTAGCAAAAGAGCTTAAAAAGAAATATCTCGAATTTTTTAAAAGCAAAGGTCATGCTATAATACACTCAGCTTCTTTGATTCCTGAAAACGACCCTTCTGTGCTTTTTACAACAGCAGGCATGCATCCTTTGATTCCTCATTTACTTGGCGAAGAACACCCTGAAGGCAAGCGCTTAGCAGATTGCCAAAAATGCTTAAGGACCGATGATATTGATTATGTTGGCGATGAGATGCATTTAACATTTTTTGAGATGCTTGGTAATTGGAGTTTGGGTGATTATTTTAAGAAGGAAGCCATCACATGGAGTTATGAATTCTTAACTAAACATCTAAACATAAATCCAGAAAAGTTACATGTTACTGTTTTTGCTGGCGACAATGAAATTCCACGTGACGAAGAATCAGCTGAAATCTGGAAATCACTTGGCATACCAGAAGAAAGGATTCATTTTTTGCCAAGAAAGGACAACTTTTGGGGGCCCGTAGGCGAAACCGGACCTTGCGGACCATGTACAGAAATGTTTATGGACACTGGTAAGCCTCCATGCAGCAAAGACTGTAAACCAGGTTGTGCATGTGGGAAGTATTTTGAAATATGGAATGATGTATTTATGGAATACAACAGAACAAAAGATGGCAGATTTGAAAAGTTAAAACAACATAATGTTGATACTGGCATGGGCGTTGAGAGAACTGTTGCGATTTTACAAGGCAAGAAATCGGTTTATGAAACAGAAGTTTTTATGCCGATAATGCAAAAGATTGATGAATTGAAAAAGAATTCTGACGTAAAAGCGGAAAGAATAATTGCAGACCACATAAAAGCTGCTACTTTTATTTTGGGCGATCAAAATGGTGTTGTTCCCTCTAACAAAGATCAAGGCTATGTGCTAAGGCGCTTGATCAGAAGAGCAATAAGATTTGCAAGACAAATTGGAATAGAAAAAGAATTCTGCTCAGAATTAGCAAAAATTGTAATTGATATTTACAAAGATGATTATCCAGAATTGGAACTTAACAAAGACATTATCATAACAGAACTTAACAAAGAAGAAGAAAAATTTTCTAAAGTTCTTGAGGCTGGTTTAAAGCAATTTAACAAGATGCTTAAAAAAGGAACTATTACTGGTAAAGATGCATTCGTGCTTTTTTCTTCTTTTGGTTTCCCATTTGAGATGACAAAAGAACTTGCAAAAGAACATGGAATAATAATAAACGAATCAGAATTCCGGGAGGAATTTAAAAAACACCAAGAGCTTTCTAGAACAGCAGCAAAACAAAAATTCAAGAGTGGACTGGTAGATGAAAGTTATGAATGTGCAAAGCTCCATACAGCAACACATTTATTGCATGCAGCTTTACGAAAAGTTCTTGGTGAGAAAGTAAGGCAAATGGGTAGCAACATAACACCAGAAAGATTAAGATTTGATTTTAGTTTTGATAGAAAACTAACAGAAGAAGAAATTAAAAAAGTAGAAGATCTTGTTAATCAAAAAATCCAGGAAGGTTTGCCTGTTATTAAAAAAATAATGAGCCTTGAAGAAGCTCAAGCAGAAGGAGCGCTTGCTTTTTTTGGCCATAGATATGGTGATAAGGTTAGTGTCTACGATATTCCAGGATTTTCAAAAGAGGTTTGCGCAGGACCCCATGTTAAAAATACAAAAGAACTTGGAAGATTTAAGATCATTAAAGAAGAAGGTGTTTCTGCAGGTGTAAGAAGGATCAAGGCTATATTGGAAGAGGCTTAGAATAGTTTTCATATACCCTTTTTATGTAGTGCCTTGTTTCTCCAGGAAATTTTTTGTATATGTGTTTAATGCTAGAATATTTCGGCAAGCGCTTTATAAGTTTCAACACCCTCCCAAGACCCCAGTTATAAGCAGCAAGCCCTAGGATAAGCCGCATTTCTTCATCCTGGACAGGAATTTTTTCATAAATATGTTTGTAAAGTTTTATTCCACATTCTATATTCTTTTCTGGATTGTAAAGTTCTGATTTTGTTAGCCCGCAAAATTCTAGGTTGTCTTTTGTAGGATAAACCTGCATAACGCCAATGGCGCCCTTTCTTGATTCCGCATTTGGATTAAGGTTGGATTCCGCATAAGCCAAAGCTATCATCAATGCTGGATCTAGCCCATGAGCAATAGAATACTTGGTTATTAATTGTTCGAGGTCTTTTTTTGTATAAGTGATTTTTTCTTCTAGATTTTTCTTCTTTATAGGTTTTTGAATATGTTCAACTGAAGGTTTGTTAGAATTATTTTTAAGAAAATGAAGAAAAACTTTCTGAGATGTGTTGTAACTCATGAAAAAGCATGAAGAATAAACTAGAGCTATTGCTAAATTCTCTACCAAGATTCTCTTTAGCTTAGAGTCCTTGGCTTCTCCAAAATTCCATAACCTTCTTTTCTCTTTGGGCCTTAACAAATCCAAATTCATTTTTTACTTAAAGATAGTAACATTTTAAGGATATATTTTATATTTTTTAAAGTTTTCTATTTATAATGGTTTCGGTTCCATGTTATAAATGTAAGGGCAAGCTACTTTGTGGCAGAGAGTTCTGTCCAGTCTATAGTAGATATCGTGCTATGAGCAAAGCTATGGAACTTGCTTCTTTAGATATGTTATCTACATCACCACCAGCAATTTTTATCGGCTCAAAACTTTGTTATCCAAAGGTAAATGTAGGCATACTTGTGCCACCGCAAAAAACAGAACAAGCAAGCATTTATGAAAATCCAAAACTTTGGGTTGAAAAAAATTTTGCAATTAAAAAAATTGTCGAATTAAGAAGCTCTCTAATAAATTCAAGATTCAAAGCAAATGTTCACGAAGCAAGAAGTTTAACAAGAAAATTAATCAGCTTACAAGAAATAGCAATGTCTTGTACAACCACAGATGTTGAAATAAAACTAAAGAAAAAGCCTTCGTTTAGTTTGAAATTTGATGGTGTTACGATGCCCTTTGGAGCAAGTGCAACATTACAAAATTTTGAACTTGCAGAAAATCCAAATATACCAAGATTAATAGAAAAAATTTATTATGACACAGATTTAAAAGCAGAGGAAGCTGTTTTTATGCTTAATAAAAAAGGTTTTGACGAGCATAAAATTGTGCAGCTTTTTAGCACAGGGGTTCTTGGATTAAAAAAGAATAGAAAACTTGTTAGCACAAGATGGGGTATTACCGCTATTGATGATATTTTAGCAAAACGCTATATACAAGAAATAAAGCACCATGAAACACTTGAAAACTGGCAACTATTTTATGGAAATTATTTTGGAAACCATTATATTGTTTTACTTTTTCCAAGGGTTTTTGCTTACGAGTTATTTGAACTCTATTTGCCAGGATCTGTTTGGAATTTTACTGGTAGCATAGAAATTGCTACAGACTTTGAAGATTTTTATGGAAGAAAAACATATGCTGAAAATACTGTTGGCGGATATTATGCTGCAAGGCTTGCTTTACTTGAATACTTGCTTGCAATTAAAAAACAAGCAGCATGCTTAATGATAAGATTTGAAACTCCAGAATATGCAGCACCTCTTGGTGTTTGGGTTGTAAGAAATGCTGCCAGAAGCGCATTCAAAAATTCTCCAATGGTATTTGAAAATTTAAAACTTGCTTTAGAAAAAGCTAAAGAAATTGCTTTGAAAAATTTTAATTTTAATCTGGATAACATATTAAAAGAAAGTAAATTGTTAAGATTGATTAAAGAACAAAAATTGTTAACAAGTTATTAATCATTCTATAAGGATTGCTGGTTTTTCTGGAAGTGCTTTTTTTGCTTTTTCTTCTGTAGAGCTTTCTGCATCTTCTATGATAATTTCTGCTTTGAACCCTTTAGCAAGTATATCTTTATATTCATTAAGTATTTCCAATTCTTGGGATTTCTCTAAGCTTATGTTTGGCAATAGCTCTGGATTTTTAAGATAAAATTTTATAATCTTCTCTATATCTTTAGCGTGCTCCTTTTCAGCTAGAACTTTTATTAGCTCGTTAAACAATCTTGTTTTCTGGAATTCTTCTCTAAGTTTGTTAACAAATTTATACTTCCAAGATTCTGCAACAAACAATCTTATCTTTGTTGGTTTCTTATTTATCAATTTTACAATAGAATTTATATCTGCAAAAACATTATGTAATATTTTTTCTGATTCTTCAGCAAGTAAGTCAATTTTGTTTTCATCATAAGAAGGCCATTTTTCTAAAGAAATAAAATTTTCTTTGCCAAGCATGTGCCAAACTTCTTCACAAATATGTGGTGCTGCAGGAGCAAACAACAAAGCGGTTTTTTCAAGCAATTCTTGATAGACCTTATTATTAACAGGATATTCCTTGTAGTTATAAATGCTGCTTACCAATTCCATGATTTTTGCTATAGCAAAATTAAACTTAAATTCATTGTAAAGTTGTGTGACTTCTTTAATTGTTTTGTGAAGTTTGCTTAAAATTGCCTTGTCTCTAAAAGAAATGCCATCTTTAAACTCTGGTTGTTCTTTGTAAAGGTTGTAAAAGCGTTGTAAAAATTTGTAAATGCCTTCAACACCTTGGTCACTCCATTCAAGTTCCTTTTCTGGCAAGGCAGCAAATAAAATAAATGTTCTTGCTGTGTCCGCGCCGTATTTATCAACAATCTCGCTTGGATCAACTACGTTGCCAAGACTTTTAGACATCTTTGCTCCACCCTTTGTTACCATACCTTGTGTAAGCAAATTCTTAAAAGGCTCGTCTGTGCTTACTAAACCAAGATCTCTCAAAACCTTTGTAAAAAATCTTGAATAAAGTAAATGCAAAATAGCATGCTCTATTCCTCCAATGTACTGATCAACAGGAAGCCAATAATCTACAGCTTGCTTGTCAAATGGTACATTGTTAAGCTTTGGTGAACAATAGCGATAGTAATACCAAGAGCTATCAAAGAACGTATCCATTGTGTCGGTTTCACGTTTTGCATCACCATTACATTTTGGGCATTTTGTATTAACAAATTCTTCACAACTTGCTAAAGGATTTCCTTGGCCTGTGAATTTAACTTTGCTTGGATCTGGTAGCATTACTGGAAGCTGGTCTTCTGGCACAGGAACAATGCCGCATTTTTCACAATATACTACTGGAATTGGTGTACCCCAGTAACGCTGCCTTGAAATAAGCCAATCTCTAAGCTTGTATTGTACACTTTTCTTTCCAGCATCTATTTTTTCAAGATACTTTGTAATCTCTTCTATGGCATCTATGCTGCTCAATCCAGAAAATTCTCCTGAGTTTACTAAGATACCATATCCTTCAAAAGCACTAACCATCTTTTCAGCATGCAACTCAGCATCAGGAGGATTTACTACAACTTTAATCGGCAAGTTGTATTTCTTTGCAAATTCAAAGTCTCTTTGATCATGAGCTGGAACAGCCATTACTATGCCAGTACCATAATCAGGTAAAACAAAATTTGCTAAATATATTGGTACTTTTTCATTATTTACAGGATTTATGGCGTATTTACCAATAAACAAGCCTTCTTTTTCGCGTTCTTCTGCTGTTCTTAAATAGCGTTCCTCTAAAACAACTTTGCTTGCAAACTCTTTTGCTTTTTCTTCATATTCTGTACCAGCAACAAGTTCTTGAACAACAGGATGCTCAGGAGCTATAAGCAAAAAGGTAACACCAAATAACGTATCCGCTCTTGTTGTGAAAACCGGCAAGATTTTGGAAGAATTCTCAAGCTTGAAATAAACAAGGGTGCCTTCGCTTTTTCCAATCCAATTCTCTTGCATGGTTTTTACATTTTCAGGCCAGCCCTTTAGTTTTTTCAAATCATTAAGCAATTCTTCAGCATAAGCTGTAATCTTTAAGAACCATTGCTCAAGGTTTCTTATTTCTATGTTACTATTACAACGCCAGCATTTTCCATTAATAACTTGTTCATTAGCAAGAACTGTGTTGCATTTTGGACAAAAATTTACAGGTGCCTTTTTTCTGTAAGCAAGTCCCTTTTCTAGGAATTTCAAGAAAAGCCATTGATTCCATTTGTAATAGTCTGGTCTATGGGTAGCGATCTCTCTTTCCCAATCATAACTAAATCCAAGCATAGACATTTGCTGTTTAATTGTTGATATATTTTTTTCAGTCCATGTTTTTGGATCTGCCTTGTGTTTAATTGCGGCATTCTCAGCAGGTAAACCAAAACTATCAAAACCCATTGGATAAAGCACGTTAAAGCCTTGCATTCTTTTCAATCTTGCAACACAGTCTCCAATGGAATAATTCCTTAAATGTCCCATATGCAAAGAAGCACTTGGATAAGGAAACATTTCTAAACAATAAAATTTCTTCTTGCTTGGATCAATCTCTGTTTTGAAAATCTTACTTTTTTGCCATGCTTTTTGCCATTTAGCATCTATTTCCTTATTGTACATTTTCAACTTTCCTGTTGTTTTAAAAACTCTTCATTTAAATATTTTGCAAGTTTTTTGATGTCTATATAACCATCTATAATGCTAAAGTCGATAAAAACACTATTGTAATTGTAATTTAAATCTCTCTTCTCAAAATAAATGTGGCCACTTTGTTTATGCCCATTTTGTTTAATTCTATGATTCAAATCTAAAAATCCAAGAGCTCGCTTTCCGTCTATTTTAACTTCTGCCCAATATCCAAAACCGCTTCTTGTTCTATAATGGTCTTCCTCTAAAATTTTAATCTCTATACCTTGCATTTTTTTAACAAAAACACTAATCTTTAGTTAATAAATTTTTCTTATCAAAAATTTTATAAATGTGATTTTGAAAAACAATCTGGGCCCGTGGCGCAGTCTGGATAGCGCATATCATTAAGAGCGCAACTGCCTTCTAAGCAGAGGGTCGTGGGTTCGAATCCCACCGGGCCCGTAGAAATCTATTTAAATTAAAAATTGTTGCAAAGAAAAAGGGCGGGTAGCCAAGCGGCTAAGGCGGCAGAAGATTGTCGAAGCTGCAGAAAGGGCTTATGATAAAAGATGATTAGCAGAGCCCTGCTATTCGCGGGTTCGAGTCCCGCCCCGCCCTTTAAATCTATACAAAATTTCTTGAAAATTTAAAATTTTATTACCATTAATTTTAACACCTTCTTTCCTTAGCAAAGAAATCTTTTTTCTTACGCCCCTGTTATAGCCAGCAATACAGCCATTAGCGTAAACAACTCTATGACAAGGAATTTTGTTATTAAGATTCTTGCTTAAAATTTTTGCAACTTTTCTTGGATGCGAGCCAGAAGCTTTTGCAAGTTCTCTATAAGTTGTAATCATCCCTTTTGGAATTTTCTTTACAAGTTCCAAAACTTTTTCCATTTAAAAATTAGAGAAAGGGAATTTATTTATTTTTCTTCTGGATATGGCTTTGGCAATTCTGGTGGCAATGGTCTTCTTGGAGAAAAGGCAAGTTTTCCAAAGTAGACTGCTATCATCAGCATAACTATTATTCCAACAATCCATGCTATTTTTTGCAACGTTTCTGTGCTAAGTTTATCCCATCTTGATGTTGGTTCATATTTAACAGTTCCTCCCGTAGCAGCAGTTGTTGTTTCTTTAACAGTAATTGTTATTGTATCTGAACTTGTAAATTCACCATCGCTTACTGTTAATTTAAACACATAAGTTCCAGCGTGTTCTGGAGTGAATGTTGTTACAGCTGAATGTGGATTTGAAAGTTGTACTGCAAGTCCTGCCTTTAATTTCCATTCATAAGTAAGTTGATCGTTGTCTGGATCTGAACTTGCTGATCCGTCAAGAGTCACAACTTGGCCAGCCTCTACTTCAAGATCTTGGCCAGCATTTGCAACTGGAGGTTGATTTTTTGGAGCGCAGTTAATTGTTAAACTTCCAAAGTCGGACTTTACTTTATTGCCATTATCAAAACGCACATTGGCTTCTACATAATATGTTCTGGAATCGATTTCTTCTGGAAGTTTTATCTTTATTGTTTTTGTTGCTTTCTCATCCGAATCTAAGCTAAATTCTGCTGTTCTTCCTTCAAATTTATATTGCGATTCATGTACCTCAACATAAACGCTACTATCATCTTTCTTTCCAGTATTTTTGACTTCAACAGCAAATTCTACATAATCGCCGCAATTTGCTGTTTCTGGTTTTATGGATTTTAAAGTTATAAGCATGTCTCTGCTCCTTCTTTCTAAGTTAAGATCTTTTTCGATTTCATAAACACAGTTCTCATCTTCATTGCCATCTTCGTAGGCTTTGACAATTAAATAATAAACATGCTCCTCGTCGATGTCGTCTGGAACTGTTAAGTTAAGAGAAAGCTCTGTATCTTCATCTTCGTCAAGATTTATTTCTTCAGATTCTACAGAAGTAACTTCATCACCATCTGTCATATCATAGATTGTCATCTCAACAATTATATCTGTGATTTCATCGTCCCCCACATTCTTCAGTTCTATATTATCAAGTTTTATCTCATCACCAGGATAGTATTTATCTTCCAAATCACCAAGATCGGCATCGAGCCTTAGATTTTCATCAGCACCGGCTTCACAGATTTCTGGATTTACCCATACTTCAACGTCAAAGGAATCCACAGAAGAGTCCTTTTCCAGCGATACTTCACCAAAGTATATGCCTTCATCAGCATCTTCCCCCACATTTACAATTATAGTAAATTCGCCCTCTGTTCCAGGATCAAGCTTTAATGAGTTTGGTGTTATGCTAACTGTTATGTCTTCAAAATCTTCTAAGTCTTTTTCAAAATCTGAAGAGTTTATTTCAATTGCGTGATCAAGATTGTTTTCGATAGTTATATTTTTTGAAGATTCTTCATCAACATGAAGATTATCAAATTTCAATTCCCCTGGAGAAATAGAAATTCCAGCTCCAAAAGATACACTTACGATTAAAATACTAAATAACACCAAGATATGTAACATGCATTTATATTTGCCCATGACCAACCCCCCTTTCTTGAGGTGTTGCTATTTTAGAATGACAACTGATATATAAAGTTTGTGGTTTTTCAGGAAAACTTAAAAAAGAGTTAGATTTAAAAAACTTATGGATTACTACAAAAGGCTTGTTATAAGGTGTTTACTTTTATTTGTACCCCCTGTTGTTTTTTATCACATCTTTAAATACCCAACAATTTTTGGAAGCTATTTATTACTAAAAATTCTCAACATTAATTTTGTTTTAACAGGAAGCACCATAATTATTAACGACCATTATTTAATACTTTCAAGACCTTGTATTGGTGACTATGCTTATTTGCTTTTGTATATGTTAATAATACTAACAGCAAATCTCGAAATTGTTAGAAGAATTTACCTCTTTGTTGTTGGAAGTTTGATGATATTCTTTGTAAATATTCTAAGAATCGGTTTGTTGTGTTATTTATTATTTCATTTTGGTTTTGAAAGTTTTCAAGCTGTGCATATGTTATTTTGGGATTTGTTGTCAAGTGTTATTGTTGTTGGAATATGGTTCTTGTTAGTTTGGCTTTTCAAAATTAAAGCAATTCCTGTGTATACAGATGTTAAGAAAATTTGGAAAGATATCACTTCTTATAAAAGCGAACATAAAAAACATAGATTACAATCAAAACCAAGACACCAAAGATAGTAAGAATGTCAAAATAATTTTCAAGTAAAAATAAAATAAGATCTCCAAAAAGAAATATCAAAAATGCTTCAAGAAAAAATCTTAAACCCCTGCTCAGAAATGAAAAGAGTACAAATTTCTTAATGTTTACATAAAAAACGCCTGCTGCTATAGTGAAAACTTTGTATGGTACTGGTGTAAAACCAGCAATAAATATTGCCCAGGCTTCGTATTTGTCAAAAAGCCTATGAACTTTTTCTATCTTTTTCTTTGAAAACAGCTTTTCCAAAATATAGTGTTCGCCAAGATATCCTATGCCATACCCGAGTACTCCTCCAAGAACAGAGCCAATAGTTGTGATAAGAGCATAAAACAGAAACAGATTTTTATTAAGCAAGCAAAGTAAAATAAGCAAAACATCTGGAGGAACAGGAAAAAAAGAAGCCTCCATAAAAGCAAGCACAAATAGTCCCAAAAAATCATATGGCAAAAATTTGGCTTTTGTCCATTCTATAAGATCCTGAAAGATCATTCTTTCTCCTTCTCAGCTTCCTGTAATATTAACAAGTCTTCTGTTTCAAGACGTTTTTTCTTTTTAAGTTTTTCAAGAACATCTTTTGCTTTTGTTTTGATTAAGGCTTTCAACTGCTTTTGTTTTGGAAGTTTTGCAATTTCTATCCTCTGTTGAAGTTTTGCAGCTTCTTCAAGTTTTTCTTTTAACAGATTATTAACGCTTGCAAATTCTCTTTTAAATTGAATAAATTTGTTAAATGCTTCCTCTTGCTGTTTTCTTAGTTCGTTTATCCTTCTTGAGAGTTCTATAAATTTTCCGTAGCCGTCTTTTATTTTTATTGCTTGTTCCATTCTCCTATGGAATTCTTTTGCTTTTTTTCTCAGGTTAGATATTTCTTCTTTGAGCTTGTCTATTTGTTCTATTAATTTTCTTGTTTTGCTTTGTTTGTAGAGTTCTTTAAGCTGCTTTAACTTTTTCATCAATTTCTTTTCCCTTTCAAAAGAAACTTCAACTTCAAGTTGTTTCTCTATGGCTTCTATTCTTTCCTGAATTCTTAAGGGATCTTCCTTTATCTTATGCTTTCTGAAAATGTTATTTGCTTCTTTGTAAAGTTGGTTAAGTTTTGCCATTAAATTACGAATTTGTGTTTCGTAGTGTCCGCGTTGTTTTTTCATTTCATTAATGTTATAGAAAGGTCCATTTTTCAATTTGATTGACTTTAATTTTTTTATCAGTTCCCTTATTTCTTTTTTAAGAGACTCCTTTTTATTAAACCAGAATTCTCTTTCTTTGTCAAGTTCAACGAGCTTTCTTTTGAGTTCAGAAATTTCTCTAACCAATTCTCTGTATTTTCTCTTCAGTTCCTGAGATTCATACATTTTAGCCAAACAATGCACCAAGACCAGCTGCGGCTACTTTAGTTTCCTCTTTCTTCTCTTCCTTCTTTTCTTCTTTCTTTTCTTCTTTTGCTTCTGCTGCAGGTGCTGGAGTTGCTGCTGGAATTGCTGCTTCTTTAATTGCTTCCTCTATGTTAACACCTTCCAATGCTGTAACCAATGCTTTTATCTCTGCTTCGTCCTTTTGGATACCTGCTGCATCTAGCAAGCTTTTTATGTTCGCTTCGTTTATTTCCTTGCCAGCCTTGTGCAAGAGTAGCGCTGCATATATAAGTTCCATTTTTACACCTTTGTTTTATTATCCTGCAAATCTTGAATTATTTTTTGAGCCTGTTGCGAATATTCTTCAAATTTTTCTTTCGGCAATGAAGCAACACTTGTTGAAGCACTTTCTATAGTATTTAAATCTTTTTCTGTACTTCCCTTTGCATTTTCTTTTTGTTCGCTTGGTTGAGCATTTTGATTGGCATCTTGATTAATATCAGCTTGTGAATTTTCTTGTTGGACTGGAGCTTGTGTTTCTTGCGATTTTGCTTGTTCAGCTTGCTCACCAGTAGGTTGATTAGTTTGTTTTTCCTGAGCTTGTTCTTGTGTGGTTTGATCTTCCTTTGATTCGGCTTCAGATTCTTTTGGTTTTGTTTGCTGGGATAAGCCTTCAAATTTCTCCTTGATTTTTGAAAACAAGCTTTTTTCTTCTGCAGAAGCCTTAAGAATAAGCAACTTAATATTTTCTTTAGTTGGATAAGCGATGTTAATTGATAAATTCAATGCATTGGCATAAGCTTGTTTGATCATTTCAAAGTACCGGGCTTCGTCTATCTTTAGCACATCTTGTTTGTAAATTGTTCCATCCTCAAAAGTTGCTACAAGGTTTATGCCTATTTTCATTGGTTGTATACCCAGTTTTGCTAGCAAAGCAGCTGCCTTATCGTTAATTGTTTCGCCTGCCTTAACCAAAAGCTTATCTTCTTTGATAACAATCTTCCCACCTTCGACAGATGTTTTAATACCAAGTTGTCCAAGTTCCCCGATAATTGGCCCAGGCGTAAATGGCGTCTCTCCAGCATTAACAATTATGTCCTCGTTAGCAATTTGGCCTGGCTTTGCTGGAGCAGGGGTTTTGTTTTTGTCAAGTGTTTTTGAAAGTTTAAAAGAATCAAGATTTGAGAATACCATCGCAGGTATACCATGCAAAAATTGCTCAAGCTTTTCTATGCCAGATTTTGAGGATTTTGCTATTTCAAGAGCTCTTGCAATTAAAGATTTCTTTGTAACTTTAATAAGAACATTATCCTTTAACATAGCCCTAATTTTTTGGAATTGCGAAGATGGTAAATTTGTTAAATCTGCTATTCCAACAACAGGATATTTTTGAATAAGTTGTGCCAGCTCTTCCACTAATTTTTTCTTTTTTTCTTTAGCTTTCATTTTTCTTCTTTCCTTTTTCTATTAATTTAACAGGTGAGCTCATTGT
>Ga0190334_1000179_pt1 | contig 33024 bp, 33 predicted proteins | sample 48720478_MG_FD_161270 | JGI IMG/M metagenome (GOLD analysis project Ga0190334, IMG submission 161270) | Hydrothermal vent sediment bacterial communities from Southern Trench, Guaymas Basin, Mexico - 4872-04-7-8_MG | ecosystem: Environmental > Aquatic > Marine > Hydrothermal vents > Sediment ... | reverse complement strand
TAATATGGATTATGAGAAAATGCTGCCAGAAGCCGAATGGGCTGAAAGCCTTGAAAGGCATTACAAAAGAAGAAGTTTGAAAGGAAAAGGACTTGAGATAATATTGTTGTAGAAATATCTACAACAGGAGTTTAAATGGTTAATCCTGGTAAGTAAATAATAAAAGGGGTTGAAATGAAAAAACTCAAAGAAAAAATAAAGGACCTGACTTGGTACTTAAGCGACAAGCTAATAGTGCCAACAACAACATTGTTAGGTGTGGGAGCAGCCAGAGCAATTGACGACAAAAGCATCCTAGAAGGCATAGTGCAAGCAGCAAGATTCCCATACGACTTACTAATTGGAAAGGGATTCGTACCAGAAGTCGCAAAAACCTTCCTAGATCTAGCAGACAACGTGCTAGAGCACCCATATGAAACGATTGGATGCATAGCCGGAGGCTACCTCGTGGGAAAAATCACCCGGTTTTACTCTGAAAGAAAAAGACTGAAAGCCAAGTACGGAACCATACAAAAAACAGCAGAAGAAAAGAACCCAGGATAAAAAGATAAAGGAGGTGAAAAAATGAGCCTTGAAGAAAAACTAGCAAAAGCAGGTATCAAAAAGATCCTGGTAGTAGATGATAAGATGGAAAACCTAGGGGCTGCAAAAGAGTACTTTGAGAGTCTAGAGAGATATGGAATAAAGACAGACTATGCAAGCAGTGCAGAGCAAGCCAAAGAAAAGATACAGCAAGCCTATAAAGACAAGGAAAAATATTCTGTAATCATAAGTGACCTGGTAATGGAAGAGCCGGATAGCGGGTTACAAGTAATTAGAGAAGGCTTTAAGCACCAGACTTATGGCTTCATAGCAACAGGAAGAAACCATGGACATCACGGGCCTTCCACGTATATACTTCCTGTAGATTATAATGTGAATGGTGGAAAAGAAAAACCAGAGGTCTGGCAGAAAGTGTTTGAAAAAGTATTAGAACACTTAGCAGAGGAAGCAAAACCAGTGATTGCAGCGCTTGAAAGATATTACAAGCACGTAGGTATGCCATCAGATTCTTTGGCTGATACTGCAATTCGGATGTATGAATCAATGCTAAAGTAAGAAAAGCAATGGAGGGTAAAAAATGAAAATAAGCGAGTTAGAAAAAGAAATTAAATTATTGGAAAGAAGAATTAAAGGCAGGGAAAAGACCCTTGAAAAATTAGAAAAGCAGTACTTTGAATTGAAACAGACTCTACAACAAGAGATTGCAAAGAAAAAACTTGGAGAGCTCTACTCCGAGGACCGCAGAGTAATGAGGGAGCGTAAAGATGAAATCTTGAAAAAGTTGCAGACAATGACAGATTCAGAAAAACTGGTTGTAGGGCAGTATGCTTACAGGCAAGGAGTTTTTTATGGATGCAATGATTTCGGGTTTTTTAAGAATCCCACTACGTGCGGGGGTTGCCACTCAGGAGAACGGCTTGTGCATGACCTTGGATTAGAAAAATATGTTGAATTTCAAGGCGACAGGTGCTACAGCATTCCAAGAGAAGTCTTTGATAGCGCATGGAAAAAACTTATCAAGGAAGAAGGCTATACAACCATGGAAAAGCTCGAGTCTAAATTAAAAAGTAAGCAAGAGCAACTAGAAGAAATAAGAGAGACCGAAAGAAAGAAAAGTGAGACTTTAGGAATATACCAACTCTTGGAAAAATCAGGAACAGATTATGAAAAAGTTGAAGCAGAGATGCCTGAGTTCATAGACCTTATCAGGTCGACAGACAAAAGAAAAAGAACCGGTGTTGATTATGCAACAGCAGACCCAGAAAAAGGCATAGGAGTGATTCTGACAGATGAATGGACTTATTATGGCACTGGCGGATGCGAGTATGGTGTTAGTGTCATTGTTTTTAGAGATGGGGAAAGTAAAAGGGAATACTTCAAATGGAGAGACCCTTATGACCCTGACAGGGACAATCCGTCGTATAATTTTCATACAGCAGAGATAGTAAAGGCAACCGAAAAGGAGGTAACTGTCAAGCTGAAAAGCAGGGAGTATGAGACTATAAGGACTTATTCCTTGGAGCAAAAGCCAAAGCAAGAACTCAGCCTAGAGGACAAGCTAAGCCCAGAGGAGCAGAAAGCCTTTGAGAAGAGGTTTAAAGAGGAAAAAGACAGGCTGCTAAAGGAGAGTTACAGAGAAAATGCGAGGATGCCACGGTATGTAGCAATGTGGGGGGCTTCTGGAACCTTTCCATGTGGAATAGATTCAGGAGCAGAGGTTCCTTATGACAGGTCTGAAATAGTTGATGAGTTCATAAATCCTGGCACAGGAGTAGGTGTTGTTGTTGTTAAAGCCCAGATAGACCACTGCGCAGGAGATGGAAAACAGTATGAATGGGTGGCTTACAAGATTACACCAAAGAAAACAGAGATGCTCACAAGGGAATGCGCTTATCAGATCGAGCTTAAACAAGGCAAAAGAATTGAGATGAAGGCAAGCCAGCTTTTCAAATCAAGCAAGTGATATGCACTAAGAGAAAAAGAAAAAAATTAGAGAAGAACAAAAACAGGAGAGAAGCAAGAAAGAATTAGGGATAATATAAAATTTTTTATTTTTTAATTTTTAATATTCTTTTTCAGCCACTCCCTGAACTTCTCAAAAGCCAGTTTTCTATGGGATGCCTTGTTCTTCTCCTCAACACTCATCTCAGAAAAAGTCTTGTCATAGCCTTTTGGCATGAAGATCTGGTCCCATTGGAAGCGATTACTCCCCCGAGGGCTTACTATCCTCCCTTTAACTTTACCTTGAAATACTAAAGGATCCTTGCCTGGCTCGCAAAAACCAATACTAGCAACAGCAACAGCGCTATTATCCCTGTATTTACTTACCAACTTGTAAAGCCCAGAAACACCTATCTTCCTAATAAAATCCTTGATATAAGGCCCTGGAAGCCCGTTCAGAGCATTAAAGCAAAGACAGGTATCCTCAACAAAAACCGCTTTTCCTGTCCTGTCTGCAGCCAGCTTGGCTTTTTCTTTTACTATCTCATCAGGTTCTCCTTGGAGTTCAGGCAAGTCCATATTTATCTGCTCAACATCAAAGGGATTAAGGAGGGCTCTGGCTTCCCTGAACTTCTCCTTGTTTCCAGTCACAAAGTAAAGAGTCATTATGAGCCTGCCCGGACTCTCGTCAGCCTTTTCTAAGAAAAGGATGTTTCGAACCGGGAGTGCACCGTCCGAAGCGGTGAGTGTTATCCATTACACCACAGGCCCATTAAGATTGGAGGTTGTCATCCTTTTTAAGAATTTTGGAATATGATACATACTTACTAGTATCAAGAAGACTTAAAAATTAGAATACCTGGGATTAAAGTAAGAAAAAGAATAAAAAAAGGTCTTTTTTTATTTCTTTGCAAGCACAATCTCGATAGTTGATACTCGCACATCCCTTCCTTCCTTGTTCTTGAACTCCTCTGAGTCAATCCTTATCTCTTTTAGTTCTATCTGGTCTTTGAGGAATCTCTTCATAGCCACTTCTGCGACATCTACTGCTCTGCTAATAAATTTTCCTCTTGCTTTCACCACGACTTCGCTTGCTCCCTTTGTAGTGAACTGCACTACAACACTAGTCACATAGTTCATAAAAGGCTTGTTGCCAATAAATACTGAGTTGTCCTCTGCCATTCTTTATCCCTCCTTGTTATTGTTTGTTTTTGTTCTTGTTTTGTTGTTGTTTTGCGTTGTTTTGTTATTTTGTTATTTTTTTTAATCAGATTCTCCTTGTATTTCTCAGCCTTTCTTCCTTCTAAGATTATTATAAATTATTATTTTGCTTCGGCTTTTGTCATCCTTGTTATGTACCCTGCGATGATGTTTCTCAACTTCTTTGACTTAACATCTGTTAATTCTGCTACTTTGAGCTTATTCTCCTCATAGCTAGTATTAAAGCTATCCCTGTGCTCTTCTAATAACTGCTGGGTTACTGCTTTTACTAGTCTAGTCTTAATTCTGCCCATTGTGAGGGTGAGAAAATAGGGTGAGGTTTATAAATTTTGTGGAGATTTCGGAAGCTTTTGAATCTCAAAACTCAAAGAGTTGTGTAGATTTTAGAATGGCTCATTTTATCATAAAATCGAACCATATAAACGCGGTATGGAACTTGATGGAGGTTACAACTTATACGGAAATAAAAGCACAGCAATACTGCATGAAAAAGATACCGGCTTAGACATTCACTACCACAATTATGGTGGAGGTGCCTTGTATTACAAAGATGAAAGAATTTGTGAGCTGCCCTGGGAAAAACAAAAAAAGCTAACTGATTATTTATAATCGATTAATTTATATATAAAAATTATTATTTTATTTTTTACTTTTACTTTTATGAGGGATAAAATGATAAATGATTTGCCTGATGATATCGACGGATTAATGTGGGAAGCTGTTAAGAAAAAAGATGAGAAAAGGATGAAAGAACTAATTATTTTAGCTATGAAAACTTTCCTCAAAGACAGTAAAAATTATACAAAAGAACTCTTAGACGGGACTGCTTCGCTTTATCTAACAGTTCCTATTCATCTGAAATGGAAAGATGAATTCAAATTCACAGACACAAAACTTCGCTATGTTTTAGAAGAGCTCTCAGCTATTGAAGTAGTACCCGACAAAAGAGCAAAAGAGAATGTAAAAAGATTCATCTTATACCTAGAGGGGAAAGATTATGAAAAGATATAATTTAAAATGGCATCCTCTTTGGATTCGTTGATTAAGGAGGCTTCTGATTTTATTAGTTCTGAATTTAACTTGCAGATTAAAAAATCTCAATTAAAGATTTATTCTCCTAAAAACTGGAAAAAATTTTATGAAGCTAACAAAGAATCAATAATTGGTTTTCAAAAAAATGATGAAGGCTTATATATACCCAAATCTTACTCAGCTTATCTTCGTGAAGACAGCGCTTTTTTTGTACCTAATGTTTTTCATGAATTTTTTGGTCATGGATTATTCTGCGAGCAATCAAGTATTGGAAAAAAATTAGTCAAGCTTACTCAAAATAAGGGTGATGCTAATTCATTTCTTTATGATAAAATTGATTTAAGGATTCAACCTTTAGGTTTAACCAACAAAAACATTGATAATTATGAAGGTTTTGCTCTTTGGCTTGAAGCTTTGCTATGTAAGGAGACAGGCAACAAAAAAAATTGGGACTTAAAAAAAGAAGCGATTCATAAAGATTATAGAGTTCTGTTTGAATACTTTCAAGAAGCAGAAAAAAAGCTTACTCGCTTTGGATTTATGTCTCAACTTGGTTTTCTAAAAGAATATGACGGTAAAAAAATAGTGAATACCCTAAAACATCTATATGGAAGTAACTTTAATAACATAGAATTTGTTGTGTTGTACGGCTCTCAAAAACCAGAAAGCGATATTGATTTGTTCATTGTTTCTAATAATCCATCACAAAACTACTTCAATGGATGGCTAGGTATTTATGAGCTTAACAAAAAATATTTTCAATACTTAGCTGATAAATTAGACATTAGGGTTACAGATCCTTTATTTAGTGGAAATTTAATTTATGGAGACAAGAGTAACTTTGAGAAAATAAAAAAAGAAATCCAAGCCCAGCCAATTAGCCAAGAAGCAATCAATCATAATCTTAAACAAGCTCAAAAACAACAAGAGTACTTGCCTCAATTTAAAGAAAGTCCAAGGGATAAAAAGAATTGTTTAAGATACATAAAAACCTACAAAATAAATGCACAAGAACTTAGTAAAGGAAAGAAAATACTGACTTTGAAAAATATAAAAGAAAAGAAACTTCTTTGAACTAATTCAACCCAACTCAACAACAATCTTCGCTGCTGTTCTAGAAGTAATATCATTCACGTCCTTGTCAGGGTTAACTTCAACCATGTCAACCATGCCAAGGTTTCTAAGCATTTTAAGCCTCTGAACCAAGTAGAGGAGTTCCCTCGTAGTCACACCCCCTGGCTCTGGATAGCTTGTTCCAGGAGCAAAAGCAGGGTCAAGAACATCAATGTCAATGCTTAGATAAACCTTAGGCCAATGCCTTGCAACGCTCATAATACTATCAGCGACTTCTCGTAGGATATCAAAACTTATACTTCTCATAGAATAATTCTTTATCTTATTATCATCAATAAACTTCTTTTCATCCTTGCTCATATTCCTTACTCCGACTAGGATAAGCTTGTCCTTATCCAAGATTTCTTCTTCTATGAGTAATCTTAAATAATCCTCGTGAGTGGGCGGTGTATGACTTCTCTCTAAGTCGGGATGAGCATCAAACACAACTATACCTGCGCCAGGGTTGTGCTTTGCAAAAGCCTTGAAAGCAGGATAAGTAAGCGAGTGATCCCCTCCTAGGAGGAGAGCATAATCATTAATATTTTCAACTTCTGCTTGGATCAATGCATGAGCTTCCTCTAAATTATTATTATCAACGCTGACTCCTCTGATATTAAATAAGGGAAGAACGCCTCTCTCGGAGAGGTAGAAGTCTTTTAAATGCTCAACAATTCTATCCGGGCCTCTTTCTAATCCTTTCTTCTTATTAAGCGCACCAGCACTAAGAGGTATTTTCAGGATGAGCATAGAATACAAGGAAAAAACAGGTGGTTTTAAAATTTTTTCAAAAAAGTATACGAAAAAACAAAAAAAGATTATTGGTCGGATAGGGGAGAGGGAGAACCAGGTTCACATCAAGGATCAGGCAAAAAACTTGGGACAAGTCAGGCATTCCTTAATAAATCAATCGCTAATTTAGGGTTATCACTATTAAAAACATAACTCCCAGAAACAAGTATATTAGCTCCTGCTTCTATTACTTCATGAGCATTACCGGCATTAATGCCGCCGTCAACAGCGATATCTTTCAAAGGATACTTCTTCCTGACACTCCTAACTTTTCTCAAAGGGGTCTTAAGCATTTTTTGTCCTCCTCTCCCTGGCTTCACAGTCATCACAAGAACAACGTCAACATCAGGGAGGTAGTTCTCAATCTTCTTAAGAGGGGTTTCTGGGTTAAGAGCGATTCCTGCTTTGACACCCTTCTCTTTTATATACCTTACTAGTTTCTTCACACCCCGCGTTGCTTCTACATGAAAGAGGATAGTATCAGCGCCTGCTCTTATGTATTTATCAACAACATTTCCGGGTTGCTTAACCATTAGATGAACTATTTTTTTTAGGTTAGTCTTAACTTGCTTAACAAGCTTATAATCAAAGCTCTTCTCAGGCACGAACCTTCCGTCCATAATATCAAAGTGCACAAAATTAGCGTTGCTCACCCTCATAAGAGCCTGGTCTATCACAGAAGCATCCTTATAATCCAAGGATAAAATACTAACACCGACCTGAATAATCAGTATTACCACCCCGCACATAGGATGAACAAAAGGTTTAATAAAGTATTAAATATATAGAGAATAGGGGGAAAGGCTATTTATAAAATTTGTTATTATTCATACGGAGAAAAGAGTTTTTTAGAAAATTTTATATAAAACACTCTCACATAATAATCATTTGTTATGAGAGAAAAAAAGATAAGAGTGATCCTTGCATCAGACCATGCGGGTTACGAGCTAAAAGAAAAGCTCAAAGATGTTCTTAAGGAGAACGACATCCCATTCGAAGACTTATCACCAGAGTTTGTTAAGGATGATGACTACCCGGACATTGCTTTCAAAGCCGGGAGGAAGGTGGTGAAGGAGAGAGCTAGGGGCGTTCTTGTCTGCGGAACAGGCACTGGTATGTGCATAGCTGCTAATAAGGTGAGAGGTGTAAGAGCAGCACTAGCTTATGATGAGAAGAGTGCAAGGCTGTCCAGACAGCACAACGACTCAAATGTTCTATGCATAGGTGCTAGGATGGTGGATGAAGTAACAGCAAGGAATATTCTGAGGGTGTGGCTCACAACCAGATTCCTAGAAGGTAGGCATGCGAGAAGAATTAATAAGATAAAGGAGTACGAAAGAGGATAAATTATTAATAATTTTAATTAAAATAAAATTTTTAGGGTTAAATAAGAATACAAGATTAACACAATCCTTAGAACCTTAACTTCTTACCAGCATAAACCCGTCTCTTCAAATCCGCCTCTATCTCAAGGAGTCTATTATACTTACTTGTTCTCTCCCCTCGGCAAGGAGCGCCTAATTTTATCTGGCTCGCCCCAATACCAACAGCTAAGTCTGCTATAAAAGGATCCTCTGTGTCCCCACTCCTATGACTAACAATCACCTCCCATCCTGCTTCCATTGCTATTCTTGCTGCTTTCAGAGCTTCACTAAGAGTGCCTATCTGGTTAGGCTTAAGAATCATGGCATTGCATAACTCATTATTAACAGCCATTCTTACTCTGTGAGGACTACTCACAGTAAGGTCATCACCCACGACCTGCACTTTTCTCTGTTTAGCCACGGTTCTCATGAATTCAGCCCATGCCTCGTGGTCGTCCTGGTCAAAGGGGTCTTCTATACTCTTAATATCATACTTCCCAAGCAACCGCTCATAATACCTCATAAGCCCCTTTGCACTGAAACTAGCACCGATATCGTATTCATCCTCATAGTATATACTGCTTGCTGCTACATCCAGGCCTAGGCGTATCTTTCTCTTATAACCAGCCCTAGCAATAGCCTTGCTTACCAGGTCAAGAGCTTCTTCTGGTGTTCTTAGAGGAGGAGCGAATCCGCCTTCGTCACCTACATTAGTAGCATTAACCCCGTACTTATCATCAATAATTCTTTTTAACACATGATAAGTCTCACATACCATCCTAGTAGCATCTGCGAAGCTCTTAGCACGAGTAGGTAATAAAAGAAATTCTTGTACTTTAAGATAATTACCAGCGTGTTCTCCTCCATTAAGCACATTAGCCTGGGGGACTGGCATTACAGGCTTATTCTTATTGCCAAAGAGTTCTGCTATGTACTCGTAGAGCTCTTTTTTCTTATAATCAGCTGCTGCTCTACTCACAGCCAAACTCACTCCTAGGATAGTATTTGCTCCTAGCCTTGACTTGTTCTCAGTAGAATCCATTCGCTTTAACTCCAAATCAACATCCTCCTGGTTAACCACCCTCATACCTTTGAGCTTCTTACTAATCTTCTTCTTAATAATGTCAACTGCCTTCTCAACACCCCTCCCACTATAAGCCTTTTTTCCATCTCTTAACTCCGCTGCTTCGTACAAGCCCTTGCTTGCACCACTAGGAACAAATGCATAGCCAGAGTGCTTTTTAGTCTTAACCACTACTCTCAAGGTCGGGTTCCCTCTTGAGTCAAGAACCTGATAAGCCTTAACCTCCTTTATTTTGTCCAAAAAGACCACCTCACCAAAAAATTTTTTAGGAATTAAAATTCTTAAAAACAGGTGTGTTTTTAACATAAAAAACCTTTTTTAACATCCTCTTTTTTGTTCTTTATTAATTTTTTCATTTCTTAAAAGATGCCTTTAGGTTCACTCCTTAGAACAGGCAGGCCTTTGTTGTTCTTTACAACTCTCAGGCTTTATATATGCTTGAAAGAATAAAAGAAGGATAAAAGAAAAAAAACAAAGAATGTTCTTAGCTCTCCACTTGGCTTACTATTGAACCTGTTGTGGTATGAGTCACTGTTTCTCCTGACTTCCTGTAAAGAACTGTTATATCACCTTTGAACTTTCCTGTTGGTGAACACGAGAATGTTATTAACCCTGTCTTCTCCCCATTATCTAATCCGCCAGTCGCATTAGTTCCTGAACAAGCAGAATTAGGGTCTTCTCCTGCAAGGGTGATGTTCACTATGTCAGCATCTACTCCTAAGTTGTTCTGAACATTGATGTATACCCCGCTACTATCAACTTTGTACTCCACACAACTAAAACCTCCTGTTATCATGCACTTACTCGGCATAAACCTGTCTGGGCTTAGTACTCCGAAGTATGCTAGTGCTCCTATAGCTGCGAGTACTACGAGTATGGCCCAGCCATAAGTCATTAAGAACTCCATTGCTGCTTGTGCCTTCTTCATCTTAAATTCACCTCACTCTTTTTTATCCCTTTTAGCTATTCTTTTAGACTATTAAAAAAATCTTTTTTATTCCTAATAAATCTCCTTGTGGGTTTATAAATTTTTTGGTAAAAATAAGGATAGGATAAGGATTGGTATTAAAAGGATTAAGCACAACCCAAGTTTTTATAGGCTTATTAGTTATACGGTTATAATAAACTGTTGAACATCCCTTTCATTAATAAGGATGCAAGGGTGTAGAGAATAATTGAGACTATGATGAATAAGGGTATTCTTGTTAAGCCTTCCTTTACTCTTCCTTTTCGTATTACGCTTATAATACAAGCAGATGAGATGGATGATATGATAAGCATTAGGTAAGCGAAGAATGTGAAGTCGCTTATTTTTATCCCGCCCGAGGAGATTGAGAAGCTGAAAAACGTGCTTGATGATTGCATAGTACTAGACATCCGACTAGTGATCTCCTTTATCACTTCTAAGAGTTGGGTTGCTAAGCCGAAAAGAACAGGAGCAGCAATAATTGTAGCAAAGGTTATGAAAATAACATATGTAGTGACACTCGCTGCCATTTCTTTTCTTAATATTCTTGTTTCTTCGATGTTCAAAGCTATCTTGTTAAGCAGGTCAGCCATTTCTCCACCTGCAGCCATACCCTCGAGTAAGAGGCTTATAGATCTCTGAATAACCTTGGAATTATACTTCTTACCAAAATTAGTTAGTGCTACTGAGAGGTCTTCCCCTGCCATGGTGTTCTTAGCTACTGCTTCGATTTCTTTTGCCAGCACACCGAATCCAGGTCTCACAGCGTACCATAACGCCCTGTCAACAGGCATGCCTGCGCTAATATTAGAGCTTGCTAGTTGTAAGAAGTCAGGGAATACTGCTTCCACTTCTTTTGTCCTCTTAAAGATTCTCATATCAATATAGAATAGGTATATAAGCCATAGAAGGGCGAGTAAGAAGAAGAAAACTGTAAGCCAGAAGCCAAGAAGGAATACGAGTAGGTTGACAACTCCTTTCTTAGAAACAATGTTAAGGACGATTACTATGATGCTTAGAGCTAAGCAGAGGAAGATGTTGAGCTTAAATATTTTTTTTGTTAATATGTTAGCATCAATTTTAAGACCTGCTTTTTCAAGGTATTCTTGTAGGTTAATAGTCTTTGCAAATCCTCTTATTGAGAATCTTCTCTTCCTTTTCTTCTTAGCAAACAGTTTCTTACCTTTTAAGTCTGGCTTCTTAATATCCTTACCTGGTTTTGGTTTTCCCCTGGTTTTTTTATTAAGCCCGGCTTTCTTTTCATGTTCTCCTATGCGTACGCGCTCCTTCCCTGGTGCATTCTTTTTTTGGAAAACGTTGAGTCGCATCTCAATCATCCTGCGCTTTATCTTTTTCCTCACGCCCAATTTTATTCTTATATCTCCATTGGTGGTCTTGCTGATTTGATTACTGCGAAGAACATGAATTGAATGAATCCTATTAGGCCTGCTATCACTAAGAGGAATGAGAGGGGTAACTGGAATCCTATAAAGGTTGATAACACGATAAGCACTGTTGTTCCCAGACTCGGCACTATGACTGCCATCATCATATAGAACATGGCTAATGGGTTAAGCTTTCTACCGTACTCTTTGACTTCTATTTGTTGCTGTCTCACAATCTGGTCTATTACGGCGTTAAGGGAATCAGCTATGTCTGCTCCTGTCCTCATAGAGTTAAGCACCTGCCACATCAGCTTTCTTAGCTCAGGCGAAGGCGTTGTTGATATTGCCTCGTTAAGAGCCTCCTCCATGGTTATGCCTAAGTTGACTTTTTCAACGATCTCGTCAAAAAAGGAGCCTACTGCTTCGTAATTCTTACTTAGATTAATAAAAGCGTTATAAAGAGGCACGCCGGATTCTAATTCTATTATGAGGAACCTGCCTGCAAAGATTATTTCTTGGTTAATCTGTTTTTTCATCTTCTCGATCTTGACATCAACGTATCTTAAGAAGTAGAAGAAAGCAAAGACAAAGATTATGGGGAGGAATAAGAACACCCCTGGTTTTTTTATGAAAGTGAATGCTATTATTAGTAATCCGAAGCTAAGAAAGAGGGCTGTGCTAAAAGTCTTCTTAACATAGTGCTCGGGGCTCTCACTAAGCCTTGCCTGTGCTAGTTTAAGGCCGAGGCTTGGTATACGCCTAGCAATTATTTTGAAGAAGCTCATTCTGCCAAAAAAAAATCCTCTTATTAACTAAAAAATTCTTTTTATTTCATTCCTTCTTTTTATTCTTCTATGAATCTCTTATTTGCATTAACGAATCTCATCAGGTTAGGCTTGTTAGTATAATACTCTGCTATTATCCTACCAACATCATCAACATCAGTTATGTTAAACCTCACCAAGTAGTTAAGCACCTTTTCTTTCTCTTTAAGCTCTTTCCTTATCTCAGCATCGCTCATACCAGTGTAGAGCTTGAGATTCTTGAACAAGGATTTTGAAGGATTCTTCCTCACAAGCACATCCTTCTTCTGGTCGTATTGCATAAGAATATTAACAGCGGAGTCCTCAAGTATCTCTGCTATTTGAAAAGTCCTCCTAATGCCTGTCCGCCTATTCCTGAACTGAACTATTATTAGGCTGATTGCTGGGAGCAATATTTTAGGCACATCAACAGGTGGGTTGGTGAGTCTCTCAACCGTCTGGTGAGCATTATTCGCATGAAAAGTAGCGTATACACTATGACCTGTATGAATCGCTTCAAAAAGAGTCTCTGCTTCTCTCTTTCGCCTTACTTCTCCTACGAGTATCCTGTCCGGCCTCATCCTCAGACTATTCACAAGCAAGTCCTCCATCGTAATCTCTCCTTTGCCTTCAGCATTAGGCAGCCTGGTATTCATAGGCACCCAGTGCAAGTATTTTGGCAATCTTACCTCCCGCGTATCTTCTATGCTTATAATCCTCTGATTCGGAGGGAAGAAGTCTGCAAAACAGTTAAGAGCAGAGGTTTTACCAGTGGCTGTGCCTCCTGCTATTATAGCGCTCATCTCGTACTGAATAGCCATCCATATAATAGCTGCTGCTTCCACAGATATCGTTCTTGTCTGAATGAACTTGGTAATAGTCCATGGGTCGCGAGCAAACTTCCTGAAAGTGAGGGTGTTACCAGCAGTGCTTATAGGCATAAGAGTAGCGTTAACCCTGTCGCCGCCTTCAAGATGAGCATCAAGGAGTGGTTCCAGAACTGTTATTTGACGGCCTACTTTTCTACCAATGATACTTGCATAATGCCTTGTCTGCTCCTCATCTCTTACAAAAACGTTTGTCTTAAGCCAACCATGCTTCCTATGATAAACCCAGAGCGGTTCAGAAGCCTCGTTCACAACTATTTCTTCAAGGTCGGAATCATGCATCACGAATTCTATCATTCCAAGACCAAGGCTCTTGGTTAAGAGGTAGCTTGTAAGAAATCCTTTAGTCTCATCGTCAAGATCAGGAAAGTACTTATTAATAAGATCGCTTATGGTTTCTTCAAACTGGCTTTCTATGAGCTTGGATTTCTTTAAATCCGTGATATCAATCATTTCCAGATTAACTGCTTTGACTAATTCCTGTCTTATACGCTCCAGTATGAACTCTGTGGTTTTTGAGATACTGGAAATGCTTACTTCGTAAAGAGGAACAAACTCTCCTTTCCTCTTTAAAATAGTCACCTTTATAGGTATGTTTTTTGCCTTGTACTCGTAACTATCAATGGTCCTAGTAAGAGGAGGAGACAGCATTACTTTTGATAATTTCTGAGACGATGCTTGTCGTGATGATTTCTTATATGACTTCTTATGTGTTTTCGTGGCTGCTTCTCGTAACACGCTTCGCCCTGACTTATTCCTCTGATTTATATTTCTCTTATCTATTCTTCTGCTCTCTTTTTTTACTTGTTTGCTCTGCTTATTCTTCTGTTTGTTTTCTTGCTTCTCACTCCTAGAACCCCTGTTTTTCGCCACTAAAAAAACCACCTCTTTTTTCCTTTTAATCCGCGGAATATTATTAAGACTACTTATTATTACCTTATGATAAAGCATATATAAATCTTTTGTTAAAAGAGGGGCTGCGTTCAAAAAGTCTCTGTCGTTGCCGTCATTTGCCTCATTTACGGAGTAAATGATGGCATGGCACGGCGAAGGCAGACCATTGTTCGTATACACAGTATACGGTTATGGGCTGACGAGTAGGAGATTTTGAACAGTGCCGTTAAAAGAAAGCTGCTACGACTTATTTAATGCAGGTACTAAAGAAAGACTTAATAGTATAAAGTATTTGTAAGTTGTATTTATAAGTTAATTATAAATCATTATAACTCATAGAATTATAAACTCTGCTTTAAAACCCTCTACTCCTTCCCGCTTATCATATCTGCTAAGTCCCCAAGCTTCTTTATAAAAGACTTCTTCCTCTTCTCAATCTCTTTAAAGCTCTTTTGAAGTTCATTAACGTATTTATTCACATCAGCACTCTTAATAGACAGATTAAAACTCTTTGCTTTCATTATCAAGCCATGTAACTCCTTCTCAAGTTCTGCTTTCTCCTTTTCAAGAGTGTCAATCAGCTCTTGGGTCTTAGCTTTTCTTTCAAAGAAAATCCTGAACTTCTCAGCTGCCTTACTACTCTCAAGCTTGTACTTATCTATCTCCTTCTTCTTAGCCATAATTTTCTTAAGGATTGAATCCTGAACCGCGAGTATTTTCTCCTCTTTCTCTTTCGCAGTTCGTATTACAGGCTCCAGCTCTGACTTAGCTCTGAACTCCATGTCTTTCTGTAGCTTAGCAGCCTGGGCTAAGTCTGATTTTATTTTATTAATAGAACTCTTTATAACTGCTTTTTGTTCAGCTATCTTGTTCTCTATGGACTTAAGTATCTCCTTAAGAGCATCAACTCTTTTTTTCAGATTATCCTCTCTCTTTTCAAGGTAACCCAGCTCCACTCTTGCTTCTTCTAGCTTGGTTTTCTCTAATTCAACCTTATCAACGAACGCCTCATACTTCTTCCTCTGCTCTGCTAGTTGCCGATGAATATTCTCAAGCATCTCCTGGAAGTCAAGCCTTTGTTGGATTATATCTTTATCAATATTCTTTTTTAAATCCTCGTAATGCCTTAACTCTTGGAGTTCCTCCCTTACTGAATCTATATCCCTCCCAATAGCATCCCTTAACTTATTGAATTCCTCTTTTATCTTCTCAAAACCTGCGGATTCTCTCTGGAGTGATTTAAGAGCGCTCTCAACTTTACGAGTGAAGGCGTCCTTTTTAGAAGCATAAACCCTTGCTTTTTTCTCAACTTCCTTCTTAGTAAGTTTTCTCTCGCACAAGTAAGTCCTGCTAAGCTTGTACTCCACGGTTATTAAACCTTCATCTTCTAAGAAATCAGCCCATTCCTGTATAACAGGTATGCTCACACCAAGCTCATTAGCAGCTTCATTAATACTAATCCTCTTCCTCCTGTTAATAAGAGCTACTAGCTTATCAACTCCTGTTTCAATACTCTTCCTAGCAGCCATTTTAAACCTCTTTTTTTACTCCTACACTTATTTAATCGTTTATGAAGGTATAAAAAGTTTTCTATATTTCAAAAAAAATTATTAGCATAAAAAAAATTAAGACGAGTGGTATACTAGCTTAGATTAAGAGCAATCAAAAACTGATCTCGTCTCCTATCATCGTATTCCTCAGCATCCCTGAGGGTACTTCTATAACATACTTTGCTTTGGCTTTGGGAATATAATACGAGAACGGCTTAAAGTTCTTTTTTATATCAACAACTCTTTTATTCTTATCCAGGAACAACACATCAATACTAAAGAACACAAAGAGCATGTGAAGGTCTCTTCTTGCCTCTTTACTAAAAACAAAGATTAATGCGTAGTCTGGTTTCCTCACCCTGAACATGAATCCTAAAGCTTTACATAACATGTTTCTACAAAGCTTAGCTTTTTTTATTACTACGAATTCTTTTGACTGATTTCTAATCATATTCCTAACCATCCCATTTAACTTAACACTAGGCACCCAACATTTTATTTTTCTAATCATTCCTTAGCATGTCGTGTAATTAAGCTTATCAACCTCGTACTTAGTTGTATGGTTCAAGTCTATCTTAAACCAGCTTGGCATGTTATCCACATTACAAGCCTTGACCTCATAACCAGTTATATTAGTGAATAAGATGTAGTCAACAATGCTCTTAGTAGTGCTATAACTTACTCCTTGCAAATCTAGTTGTGGTAGGTGTACCAGGCTTTCGATTCCGTAAGGCGAGCTTGAAAAATTACCTTCAAGTCTCATAAGGAAGCTCGGAGCAAGAGGATTCTCTGTGTAGAATGAATTATTTGTATGTAGTAGGAGGTTTGTTGTGTCATTAGTCGCGTCATCCACGTAATCAGTTATGTTCGTGATTCTTATGGTGTTAGGGATTCTTCCTTTCGTTGCTACACTATAAAGCGGGTCCCTGATGTTAATAATAGAAACGCTTGTACTGTAATCCTTGTAGAAATCCCATCTAGCAAGTCCTTTCTTATCAGTAATATTAACATGAGTGGTTACAATAACATTCACACTCCACGGAGAATCATGGTAGAGCGTTATATGGGTTACGTTTAGATTAATGTCCAGCCCAATCCTGCCTGCTATTATTCTTAGTTTCTCGAGATAATCAGAGTAAGAAGAATTCTCCAGTATTTCTACTTCTGTTCCGTTAATAGTGCCGTTATAAAAAGCAATCCTGAATAGTTCCTCTGTGTTATTAAGGTAGTCCCCGATGGTCGCAACATAGTCCTCAAGAGCTATTAACGATCTGAAAGCAGAAATATATATTGCTCTTTTTGAATCCGAGTCTATATCCTTAATAAAATCATTAATAGTCATAATTCTTGTCTCAATCACTTTTTGCCTATCAGTATAAGCGTACTCCTTATAAGCTAAGAAGACGAGTATCATAACGATTATAAAAAGAGCGGAGATTAACACATAAAACACTCCTTCCCTGTTTCTAAGCAGTGATTTTTTATTTCTCATTTTTGTTTTTCCCGGTTTTCCTCAAACCCCTTACTTTCACTTCACACCCCCTGCCTTCTAATACTCTTGGTGTTAATACTTTTTCTTAATTCTTAAGTTAATTAATTCCAACTATTGTTTATTTGGATTTTAAATTCATTTCAAATTCACTGCCACACCCTTGCTTTCACCAAAGTAGGGCCCCATAAATAAGGAACTGATGAAACTGTTGTAATAACTATTTCTATGTCTTCTGCATCAAGGTTAACGAATACTTTGCCATTATTATCAAAGTCAAGGGTTCTGAGCAAGCTGAAAACAGCAATATCATAAGCATCTGAGGGGTCGTAAGAGCCATCTTCCAAAGAGTGATTATCTTCTGTGTAGCTGCAACTCTTAGAACCTGTATAATCCGATGGGATTGCTTTGGTACTGGTAGTATCATCCTCAAATTGTATTGTCCACACACATCCATCAGTGTGTTCCACTACTTCTGACCGAGCAGTTGCTGATGGGACAAGGGCAGTGTAGATCAAGGTGTTATTCTTTGAGCACCCTGTTGAGTTACTTGGCTCATCCCCCGTGTCTATATATATCGTGTTTGTACCATTCACTAAGAGGAGTGGGGGGATTTGTACAAGGTAAGGATCTCCTAGTAATGTGTAGTCATCCCCGTATTCACTAAGGTTATAAACAACATCGGAGTTTATTATAAGCGTCTTGGTCCAGTGAGGACCCGAATAGGAGGTGACCCTAGCATCCGCTATTCTTATCCCTGAAGGGATATTAACATTAACAGTGCAATTATTGAATTGCTCTGTTTGTACCTCAACGGAGATCTCATTAGGCTGAGGCTCATCAATTATAGGAGTATAGTTTAGTTCTATGTATGAATAAGGGTTGAGCCTTGAATAAGTAATATTCCCCTCTACAATAATAGTTTGAGAAGTATAATTCGCATAAGTAAGTATCATCTCACTAATGTTTCTGTATATCTCTGATAATAAACTTACATTAGTGGCGTTAAAGTACAAAGAGTCATTACAAGCAGTCCTCCTCATAGTTTCATGCCCCTCGGGCGACATTGATTCTCCAAATCCGATAGTAAAAACAGTGATATTATTATTACATGCTTCCTGACCTGCCCAGATAGACCAGTTCCTATCTGTTTCGCTAGAAGAACCGCCTGTGGTATCACCACCCCACACCCCAGACCCAGCGTAATCAGAGTAGTTCTTACAATAATAAGTAGGGTCACCATCACTTAACACTATCATGAACTTTTTTTGAGATGATTCTAGGAGCAGGTCCTTTGCCTTATTAATACCACAACACGTACATGTTCCTCCATTCGCAGTGTAGGAGTCTATCGAGGAGTTTAGCCCGGCCTGATCTCTTGTAAGTTCTGTAACATCATTCACACTAGTTGAGTAGCTTACTAAACCCACTTTGTTAGCACTTGCATTAAGTATTATGCTTACTGCTTTCTTATCTGCTTCCTGAGCAATTTGGAGTTTAGTTCTGTTACACACTGTTTTATTAAAGACTTGATGATCATAGGGGCTCCATATCCAGCAACCACCGCACTCCTCGTCATTACACGTCCCTGGATAAGGGCATTCACGCCACCACCACCAAGTACAATAATAACCACACATTAATTGTTCGATGTATTCTCCGCACTCAGCCATACTTCCACTTGTATCAGTCACTAGGATTGTATCAGCTGCTTCTCCTGTAATGACCTTGGTAATATTAGAAAAGTTCCTAGTACCGAGCCTTATAGGAATTGTTGCTGGATTAATACTAAGCCCTGTTCGGGTATAAGTAACATTCTGAGTGTAATTCTTACCTTCAGCTTCAAAAATAGTTTCATTCCCGATCACAAGGTAAGTGGTATAATTATTATAAAAGGATATGTTTATTACCCAGCTGTTTATTATACCAGGCACATATATTGAGTCGTATAAGTTAATAATCCCTTCAATACCTGGAAAGTAGTATCTTTTCTTCCCAATACTAAGGTTTTGCTGAAACTCGTTTGTCTTATAATCAACTCTTAAATAACCTCCTGCAACGTATGACTCGTTTATCTCTCCAAGGAACAGAAGGGAGATGTTGTTTCTCCCAGCTACAATAGAATTATTACACTCACTCACATCCCATACATCAGGGCTCATATTAGTGTTGGTAGTACTCGGTGTGAATGAACCACAGGTATCTCCATTGATTTTGAGGATGAAACTTCCTCCTGCATCAAGTTCTAGTGTCATTCTAGTAATATCATCAGGAGTCACATCGCTTGGTATGTTCTCAAGAAAAACAGAGATATTGCCCTGACCCACAAAGCCTCCAAAATAAGCAAAGCTACTGGTTCTTTTATCCTCAATCTTCCTTAGATAAGCAGATGAAGTCGAACCTTTCAGAGGAGCGCCTTGCATAATGCCAGTTATCATCCTCTCACTTGCTCTGAGATTGCGCTGGGGTAGGAGGGGTTTCTCAAAAAGAGTGTCGCTTTCTATAACCAACCTGACACCTGTATTATTAGGGAAAAGGTCTCGGAGTAAATACCTTGTAAGGTTAATTGAGAGGTTTGTTTCATTAGCAGCCCAGTATGTGCCTATCTGTTCAAGCACTGAGAGGTTAAGATTAGTATTCGGGCTGCTCATTAAAACATTGTTCACATAAGTAGTGTTAAGCTCATCCACGCGGAGTTCTGAAAGAGCAGATAGCAAGTCTACTGAGAAGTACTCTATGCTCTCCTTTGGATGCTCCTTAACAAGGTTCTGCGAGATTAAGAGTAAGCCTCCTATTAGTATGATGGACGCAAAAAAGGCGTCAAGAGTAAAATAATAGCCTTTCTTATTGAACTTTTTCTTAATAATCCTCTCCATCCTAACCATCCTTTACTTGCTTAAATATTGCTTAAATATTACTTCTTCAACTTCATTCTTTTTACAACCTTTGTTCTTCTATAACATTTACTCCCATACATAGACTACCATACGAATAATTCTTGATTCATATATTACCAGCCTAATAATTCTTATCATATTATCATAATCAATAGTTGTAAAGTCAGGGTTATGACAATCAATAAGAGGCCCTGAACCTGTTGAGCTTATACTCACATCAGGGCTTCCTATTACGCAGAGACCTTCAAACTCTATCATATCACCAGCAGGGTCCTCAAAGATCACTATGAAGTCATGAAGAGCTTGAAGCTTAGGCTTTAAGGAGGAATAACTCATATTCATTGCGTTTATAACTTTGGTTTTGTTCAGCCTATTAGCTGTAAGCAACCCCGGCCTTATAACACTCTCATTATCCCAGTCCGAGGGGTACCCTTCGGAGAGGAGTATTTCGCTTATCTTGGAAGCATCTGTTTTTAACTCTTCAAACACATTGCTTGTTGGGAAGCTATTAATAATTATGTTCACAGAGAGAATAACTGCTAGTATGAATAAGAGCATGCTAATAGTATAATCAGAGACCCATAGCTGAGCCTTATTGTCTCTTAAGTCTCTTAGCGCAAGCTTTTTTTTTGTTATCATCTCAGACTTATCCCCCTAATCCTCTTTTTTTATTATTTGTTTTTTTTAGCAACCACAAAAAAAATATTTTTCTTAAATCAACAACCCCCTCCCTAAAAGGGGTGTGTTGGTAGTGGAAAAGCGTAACTTCACATAAACCAGGGTTGTTTTTGTTGGGTTATGAAAAAAAAAGGAACTAATCCTTGGATGTGAATAACACAGCAATAATTTTTTTTAGTAATCAAAAAAAAAGGTTAGTAAAAACATTGTTTTTCCTTAGCTTATCACAACATTATTAGCATCAGGCTTCCTTATGGTATTCGTGCCTTTAGTAAGAGTGCCTGTAACAACAGGTATTGGGAATAATAATTCTGTTCCTTTATAAGTTATTACTAGGTTATTATCACTTTGACTTATAGAGTAACTAACGCCGTTCACATCATTTGGAATGATAATTGTGCGTTCATAACCAGGCTCTACTTGTGAGGCTAGGATTAGCTCGCTTTGCAAAGAATAGCCTAAGTCTCTTAGTCTGTTAATATTCTTCTCCTCTGAATAATTGTATGATAATGAGTAAAGGACTCCTGCGAGGATAGTAATGATTATCATAGCTAAGCCCACTACTAGCATGAACTCTGTAGCTACTTGTGACTTCCTTGCCATTCATAACCCACCTAATAAGGCTTTGTAATATTATCGTACCAGGTTTTAATCAATATGACTTAGTTAATCAGTAATCCTGACATAAGTATCAAATGCCTCAACAGAGACGTGATGGATACCCTTATAATTCTGGATGCTGCCTGTGAGATTAGCAGCACTCCATTTCACCACCTCATAATCCCCGTTTGGAGAATCAACTAAGAAGATTATTTTATTACCACTAATAGTAATGCTTTGTACACCTTTAGGGATATAAGCGGTTATTGTCTTTTTACTCGGAGCTCCGAGGTAGAATACTTCATCCGCAGCATCTCTTATCTCACTCGCCACTTTATCCACCTGGCTCGCAGTGATATCATTATTGATGGACTCGGATTGCTGGTAGAATATTATGATTAAGGGGATGGTCATAAAAAAGGCGAATCCGACTATGATAAGGAACTCTAAGCTAAGCTGCGCTTTATTCTTATGAGCTCCCTCTTTACCACCTCTTTTTTTCATTTTTGTGCGTCTCCTGTTTATAGAACTATGAGAAGAAGTATATAAATTTAATTGATTAAGATTGATTAATATGGCTTAACCAATATAGCTGGTGTCCTTGTAAGTCATGTCTTTTAGCGTCTCATGCGCTGTTAACTCTTGTTGCTTAGTTAATGGTTTTAGCTCTGTTTCAAAACTCTTAATATCCCTTTCTAATTTTTTGAGGTCTATGCCTAAGGAGTACTTTTTTTCAAGAATCCTCATAATCTCCTTTGCTCCTCTTAGACCGATATGCATAGGATGTCCGTACGTCTCTGCTAGTAAAGAAGCAGCTCTTATACCTTTAGCCTTACTCATACCGAGAAGCAGCCCGGACACACCCATAATCGGACCTACAATACCATACACCTTATTACTCGCGCCTAGTCCTACAAATTCTTGGATAAGCCTTTTATCATTACCCGTACAATAAACTTTTGGCTTCCTAGGATGCTCCTGCAAACCAATACCTCCTAAGGTTATTATCTCCTTGCACTTATACTTAGCAACAGTGTTAAGTACTGCCTGGGTGAAAGAGTACGAATCCTCTTCTTTCATAGGCTGAACATCACCCACAAGGAATAAGAAGTCTTTCTTGTTCTTTTTCTTATGATACAACTCTATTCGTGGTAGCTCCACAAGATTATCCTCTTTGACAAACACAGAATTAGGAAGGCAATAAGAGAAGAAACTAATAATTCTTGTTGCTCGTAATTGCTCTACAATAAGATCCGCTGCTATCTTACCAACATTACCAATGCCAGGCATTCCTTCTATTAATACTGGTTGAGAAAGGCTTACCTTCTTTGTTACACGAATCTTCCACTCAGACATTTTCCTGTATCTCCTGGGGTTTTACCGCGCTCTTTTTTTTGCGCGCAAATAAAAATTTTTTTACTTATTTATTTTTCAACGTATTCTTCCTTTTTTATTATGTTCCAAAACTTGAATTGTGTTTGAGCTTAGGAGGGGGGTCTGAGGAAGTGTTTTTATGAAAAAACTCTGACTCCTACTGTTCTGTGCTTTTTTGTTCCTTCTTGTACTTTCTGCGGTACTCAGCATATTTATCTTCAGGACTATACTTTGGAGGCTTAGGCCTAAGCCGTATCCCTCCGCAACTACATTTCTCTTTTAAGCCATAACTACTACACTTAGGGCATTTCAGTATATGCATCATTTTTCTTGCCTTTTAAATATTATTTCTCCTTTCTTCTCCTCTATAAAATCAGTCATCTTCTCCTGAATCTGCTTAAGAATCTCCTCTGCTTTCTTGTAATCCTTAGCTGTGATGAGCATCCTATAAGTACCGCCGCCGAGGTAATTAACCTGGATGTCTGGCTTGACCTCCTCTGTTATTTTAAAAGCCTGCTTCACAATAGATAAGCCGTTCTCATCATAACTCTTAATCTTAACCTGTACTATTATCTCAACTTTTTTAGGCTTTATCTTCTCCTTCACTATTTCCTCTATTTTGTGAGCAAGCTCTTTTTTTACTCCGAGTTTCTCCAGAGAAACATTGTTCTCAACCACGTCTTCAAAGGCAAGGTGCAGCCATGGGTACTGGGCGAGTAAGACGGGTGCTATTTCGTGGTAGAGCTCCTCTGCTGGCTTGTTAAGTCTTTCACCGAGCATCGCGATTATTTTCTCTGCTTTTTGCTCCTGCTTTATCTCATCTGTTTTTCTTCTTCTCTGGGAGTCATTAACCCGTCTAAGAGAAAGGTCTATGTGTCCTCTCTCAGGGTTTACTCGTATAACCTTGCACACAACTTTTTTGCCTTCAACCACGTAATCCCGTATATTCCTAATCCTTCCCGGGCTGACTTCTGATATATGAATCAAGCCTGGCTTGTCATACTCGTCAAGGTGAACAGTGACAGCATGGTATTGTATCTTGGTAACCGTGCAGAACACGAGTTCTCCTTCCTCAGGAAAGCCTTCTCTTTTAAGAAACACTTTTTCCCTCCTTTATGATTATTATTCCCCTTATTATTCTTCTTTTTTTCTTTTTTCTCTTAAAAATTTATTTTTTTCTTATCTTTTTTTTAGCAGCTTGTTTTTTATCCTGAGCCTCCTCAGCTAATCAAGGACTTCAAGCACCCTGGCTCTTACTTTAGTCTTGCCTCCTGTAGGCTCTGCTAATAGTCTGCCGCACACCAAGCACTTAATCTTTGAAGCTGACTTTCCAAAGACTATTTGCTCGTTTTTACACTTCGGGCATCTCAGTTTGATGAACTTGCTCTTAGGTTCTCTTACCTCCATAGTATCCCTCCACCATCCTAATTTAGTGTTACTCCGGACGAAAGAATAGGCGGTGATTTATAAAGGTTGTTGAACACAAAAAAGGTTATGATGAAGATGAGATGAGTTTTTAACTTAGAATTATACGAACTCTATCTTTTTAGCCCTAAAACCCTTGGCTTGGCTATGAGTCTTGTTGCACTCCTTACACGTATATCTTAAGTCTGTTTTTTTACTTGTCTTCTTACCTGTCATCTTAGGCTTAGGAGGCTTTGAATACCTACCCAGGTTGCCTGCTCCGCGTCTAAGCCCCCTCTGCTTAACCCGCTTCTTAGAACCTTTTGACAGGGGATGAGCAGCATTCCTTCCTCTCTTCTTTGCAAGAGATACTTTGTGTTCTGTATGCTTCTTGCAATAAGGGCAATGCCGCCGTACAATCTTCTTAAGTTTCATTTTATCAAGTGCCTTCTTTCTTAAAGTATTATTTTTTAATATTATGTATTTTTATGAGGATTAAATTTTTTAGTGTTCTTATTTCTCTTCTTTTATACTCTTATCGTCGTTGGAGAAGTTTAATGATTTAAAAAGCTTGCTATTCAGCAGGCTCAGCACCACCTTTCCTTATAAGAACATCTGCTAGTGCTTCATCAAGTTCTACCACATCCCCTTTATTAAATGGACCTATGGTTTCTCCTTTCAAACCCACGAATTCTGGTATAGCACTAATCACCCTTATCCTTTTCTTCTTAGACACATCCGCGTCCTCCAGCACTTCTTTTTCTTCTTCAACACCTCCTCTCATAACAGGTTCTTCTTTCTTAACATCATCCTTCTCTTTTTCCTCTGCTTCAAGCCGTGGCTTGGTTTCTCCTTTTTCCCCGCCCCCTGTTTTAATCTCTTTTCTATTATTAAACCCTTGGAGGTGGAGAATGCTATTCAAGACCTCTTCTCGGTACCTAGTGAACAAGGCTACTTGCTCGTCAAAAAACTCTTTTTCAGAGGGCAGAAGGGCTGATGTGTCAATAACATCAGAGCCAGTCCTCACCCTTGTGAGAGCCATATTAATAATTTTCTTCTCCCTGCGCTCATACAACTCTTTTATAATCCTACGGATATTCTGGAACTGTATTTTCAGCTTCTCCCTCTCCGCTGATACAAACAACTCATCCCCTTTACGGCTAAGAGCTTCTTTTTTCTCCTTAAGATAAGCCAGTACTTGTTCATAGAAGTCATTATCAAGGCTCTGAAGCTCCTCTCTATTCTTCTCCCTTCGCAGAAGGTCAAACAAGGTTTCATAAGTAATCCTGATATCAACCATGGGTCTGAAGGAAGAATACTTGGTTTATATAGTTTGCTGTGGAAATCAACACTTTTTTTAAATAAAAAAGATATTCTTAAGCGTAACATGGCAGTTTTAAGCTTCCAAGACTTAGAGTTCGTGGAGGGAGAAGACAAAGTAAAGGTTTTCTTTCTTAGAACATACTATTTCTACCTCTTAAAAAGTGATTTATCCAGAATAGCGGAGTTCGTGATAAGAAAGAACTCAATAGAATTCAAGTGTTCTGAAAGAAAAGCTATTAACAAATTCAACCAACTCCTTGGGAAAGGACTTAGAGAGCTGGTATGCATTATTAATAAGCAAAGAACAGTGTATGTTCATAAGAACTCAGGCATCCCCTTAATAGGAACCGGTGTTTTCGGCTTGGTGGACAGAAATACTAATTGCATAGAAGTAAAACCCTTAACAGCTTGTAATCTTGACTGCGTATTCTGCAGTGTTGATGCAGGTCTGAGCACAAAGAAAAGAACAGGTTATGTTGTTGAAAAAGATTATCTTATAGAAGAGTTCAATAAGCTTGTTAAGAAGAAAAAAAATCCTGTGGAGGCTCATATCGGTCCTCAGGGCGAACCTCTTCTATACGCGCCTCTGCTTGAGCTAATAAAGGATTTGAGAAGAAACCCGAAAGTCAAAGTAGTATCAATAGATACTAATGGTACTTTGCTCAGCAAAAAACTAGTTGATGAGCTAGTAAGTGCTGGTGTTACAAGGCTTAATATCTCACTCAACGCTCTTGACAAGGAGAAATGCCGGTTCTTGGCAGGCACGACTTATAACCTTAACCACCTACTTGAAATAATTGATTATGCCAGTAAAAGAATAAGTGTGCTTATTGCTCCTGTCATCATACCAGGACTTAACGATGAGGAACTAGAAGGATTGATTAGAACAGGTATGAGGATTAGGAATAATCTGAACTCTTCTTTTCCTGTGCTTGGCATCCAGAACTTTCTTAATTATAAGCGTGGCAGGAATCCTGTGAAGCAGAGAACCTGGGATGAGTTCTTTAACATGCTTAAGCCATTTGAAAAGATCGCTGGGATTAAGCTAAGACTATGCAGAGAAGACTTTGGGATAAGACCTGATGTCCGGCTTGAGAAACCTTTTAAAAGAAAACAGGTTGTGAAAGCACGGATTGTTTGCGAAGGGCCTCTTCTAGGAGAAAAGATAGGGGTTTATAGGAACAGAGCAATTATTGTTGAAAAAGCAGAGCGTGTTCCTCTTAATTCCTGTGTTAAAGTAAGGATTATAAGGGATAAGCATAACATATACCGCGGAGTAAAACAGTAATTCTAAGCTTTCCCTTATTTTTTCATTCCGAACACTCTCTTAAAGAAGTCTGTTATTGAATTGATAACCTTCTCGATAAAACCAGGCTTTTTTTCTTTAGTTCCTCGTGGCTTGGGCTCGGGTTTCTTCACCGGCTTAGACTCATTCAATTCTTCTACTGAAGAACTAATCGTGATGTTTATTGATTTATTACCAACATAGTTTTTTCCACCTATAGAAGCAGTAGTTGTTATTACAAGCTTGTCCTCCTCGTAATCAGACGGGATCCTAATAATATATGTATATGCTTGTTTTGTACCAGCCTCATCAAAATAAAGGGTCGTACCTGTCTTACCTCCAATAACACTAACATCCTCGGGGTATTTATCAGCAACCTTAACACTTACTGCTTCTTCAACATTATTCTTTATCTTAACAGTTACTGTGAGGTTCGTACCTGCTTCTATTTCTGTATCACTGAACTCCTGGATTATTGATACTGCATCGCTCACAGGGCTGACTGTGATTGTCTCTGTTTTTGAAAATTCAAAATGCTCGTTAGTAGTGGTCTCATAGGTTCCAAAAGCTTCTATTTCATAACTTTTTTTCTCGTCGAGAAAAGGTGCTGTGAGTGTGTCATTAACTATCAAGGTCTTAGTCTTACCAGGCAGTAATTCATCAAGCTCTGCTCTTAGTTCAGGGAATAACTCGCTTCTAATACCAGTAGTGATATCCCTGAAGCCTATCTTGTCATTAGGGTTTCTGACTGAGAAAGCCACTCTGAAAGCGCTGCCTTCAGACACGCTCTTATCAGTAATAGAGAGGATGGGTTCTAGCTCCTTAACAGTGGCGGTGAGCGTGGCGTTCTGAACCTCTGAGAACTCCTTGCCCGCAGAGTCTGTTACTCTCAGATTAACAGAGAAAACATAACTACCTGACTTAAGAGGTTTCAGAAGAAGGTTTATTAGCTTATACTTACCGCTCTCTATGCTTCCATTCCAGTAATAACTCCCTTTTCTCTTATCCAGCTCGCCCGGCTTGGTTTGAAGAGCGACAAAGGAAGGAGGTATTAGTTCAAGCTCATTCACCTCTATATCATCTGATACTTTGTTATCCACACGGATACTTAGCGCGGCCTGGTCGCTGGCTTCGATACTCTCCTGGGAAAGAGTTAGTTCTAACTCGTATGGCTTGTTCACCTTCACGGTTTTCTTAGGAACAGAAACGTTTTGCTCAACCCCCTCATAAGCGTACTTTGCTATGGGCTGGCTCGTGAATTCCATGTAATCAGTTACTTTGAAGGTGTAAGTAAAGGTCTTCTCACTATTAAAAGGAATGTTAGACTCATAGGTAACCGTCCTAGCTGTTCTCTTCGTGCCAGAAGACGAAGCTGTTAGGATTACTCCTTTTGGAAGAGTTTCCTGATAAAAAAAGGAGTCTGTGCCTTCCTCGCCGTTGTTCTTCACAGTCACTGTCACAGTTACTTCTTCATTAAGCTCAGGCGTGGTGGTTGAGAATTCTCTTGAGAGGCTTATATCAGGACCCCTAGTACTTATGGTTACGTATATCCCTGCGTACACAATTCCTGCTTCGAATTTAAGAGGGTCATCCTCATCAGCGTTCTCTATGTCCCTGAATATCTCGTCAACACAATACTTCCTCGTCGGGGTTATCTCACAACCCCCTTCATTAATAATATAAGTCTTATCATTCACATCCAGAATCACAGAGGTATCATAAAAATTATAATGCGTAACCATGATAACATCATCTTCAACAGTGAAGGTGTCTCCTGAGTAATGCCAGTCACCATGAAGAGTCTTTGCTTCTGCGTGAGATGAGAAAAGAATAAGTAAGAATAGGATGATAAGAGGCAATGCTGGGTTTTTCTTTAACAAATAATCCTCTTTCATACCAAGTGTTACGCCTTGAATTAAGAGTATATATGTTTTTCGTTTTTCAACAAACAAACACTTAAAGAAAGAGAGAAAGAAAAAAAAGAAAGAATTTTTTTGTTTTTAGCTTATTGGGTTGACCACTAGATCGCTGAGGTCAGCCACAACAACTTCAACCTCTGTGCCTGACAAGTCGTAGTCCTCGTGGTCTGCTAACACATAACAGGCTCCGAGAGTCTCTTGTGCTTCGTAACCAGCAACGAGTAAAGCGTTCTGGTCTGGGAATAGCTTTATAATTGCTTTCCCTGGCTCAAAGCCTTCAGCACAGTTCTCTGGGTTGCCCATAAGCTCTGCTGCTACTGTGTTAGCGCATGGACCACCAACCACGATCATGTTCTCTGTTCCAATAGCTGGTGCGTCTGTGTCAAGCACTGCGAGTCCAATAGCGATTGGGGTCACAGTGGTTGTTTCAATAGTTCCGCCGCTTGTAGCTGTTGATTCCTTGACCTCAACACTTCCTGCTGTTACAAACACCTGAGCTCCTCTCTGCACGAGTGGGTACTCAATTGTTACTTCGTCTGCTTCATCACCGCTTGGGTTGTATTGTTTTATGAATACACCGTAGGTTGTCATTCCTAGGTCATAGTCTTCGTCTTCATGCCACTCGTAGAGGCTTGGCTCTGTCACACTCAGGTCCACTTCGTTTCCTGTGGTCTCGTTTATCTGGATTGCTAACCAGTTAGTTCCTGTGTCGCTGGACTCATCAAAGTTGTCTGTTGGTGTTGAGATGTTTATTACTGTGCTGGCTTCTGATGCGGTTTCTGGGTTGGTCAAGTTGTCCTTACCTGCTCCTAGACTAAAGCTCTGGTCTCCTAAGTCAATTATTCCGCCTCCTCTTGCAATAAGGTATACTTTCGTGTCGTTAATAGTTCCGTCGCCATCCAAGTCCATTGTTAGGGCATAGTCTTCTGATGCTGTTGCTGACTCGTTGCCAATGTAGAACGTGTGGCTCTTACCAGCAACAATCAGCTCACCACTAGCACCTGCACCCGGGGTTCCTGTGTAGGACACTACTATGGTATCTCCTGCCAGGTCCTGGAAGGTTACTGTGTTGTCACCAGTGCTTATGGACTTATACCTCATTATACTAGTAACCCTTGTATCAGTGGTCAGGCTTGTTGCACCATCTGAGACAACAAAGTAGTCGTCATCAGAGATGAAAGTCTCGTTGTCCCAACCATGGGTACCATCACAACTTCCTGTATAGACTGGCTCTTCAAAGATGAGGTCGTCGTCGTCATCCCCGTACTTGTATGTCCCATCTTTGTTAGTTAAAAGTGGGAAGTCATACAAGTCTCCGTTTACGTTCTCGAACTCGAAGTCATAACTATGGTCGGCTACTGCATCAATCTTAATAGTGGTCACACCAGTGTCCATGAGACCCGCGTATAAGACATCCCATGTGTCTGTGAGCATTGCTTCTGGCTCGTCCAAGAACTCTTTTAAGCCACTACCTGCTGGTATCCAGTACTCGTCGGCAGCCTGTGCCTTGTACTTGATATAATTCAGTGTCAACGAATCTGTTGAGTTGGTTGCTTTTATATCAAGCCAGGCATTATCAATTCTTTCTCCGCCGACCTTTACTGTTACGTCAGAAGAATATGCTCCATTAGTATAGTTGCTGTCTGTTAATTCCAGCTTGTTAGCTCCGAGGTAGAATTCCACTATTCCTTCTCTCTGGTTGGTGAGGATTTCCTGTACACCAATTGTTACATCAGCTCCTAGGACGTCGGTTTCTCCTTCTTCTAACTCCTTGGTCAGCATTCCATTAACACTCAGCTTGGCTGTTTCTGGTGTTGAACTACTAATAAATACTGCGGTTACCTCGTACTCCTTACCATCAATTGTGTAGGTCTTGGTCTCTCCGTCTTTTAGTGTGTCAGCAACTTGTCCTCCCAGCATTGTTAAGGCTATCTGGCTACCTGATACTTCTGCGTCTACAATGGTAAAAGGCGCTCCAAGTATTGTTAGTGTTTCTCCTTCAAAATCATCTAAGGCTCCTCCTGTTTCTATGTCTGCTACTGCTCCTTCTGTGAATTCAAGGTGGTACTCAAACAGGTAACTGTCATCTGGGAAGTATAGGAAGTCTCCTACTTCGTCATCATCGTTCTCAGCGTATCTTACGTATGCTGAGGTGTTATCAAACTTCAAGTATTGCTTGACTGGTGTTGAGCTTTCACCGGTGTCAAACACACCTGATTTCAGTGCGTCCAAGTCGTTCTCTGTGAAGGTTTCCTTCACACTTCCTATTGTTTCTCCTAGTCTTACAATGTCTGATCCGGTCTTGAACTCTGCTGAGTCTCCAACCACTGTTGCTGTTCCTGCTGCTCCTGGTATGCTTATCTCACTGGTTGTTGTTGCTTCTGCTTGCAGGCTTGCTGCTATGTCTATCGCTCCTACGACGTCTGAGGTAGCTGCGTTTGCTCCTACAACGATTTTACCGTCAAAGACGCCGTCAGTCACGAAAGGTGCTGGGTAGTCGCTTAGATCCAGTGCCATGGCTCCCATGATAGTGGCTCCTAGCATGGTTGTTCCAGCAACCAGAGCTGCTATTTTCTTTACTGTCTTTCGTACATTCATTTAAACACCTCCGTGTTTAACCTATTTGCCTATTTGACTATGTTCTCTTATGAATATATAGGGTTTGCGCTATAGTTGCTCGCGCAACTATATTTTAAGCCCCTATACATTCATGTATATAGTCACCTAATCGTATGCCCTTCATAGTTAAGTTTTATTTATAAAGTTTTCGCACCCTTAGGTATTATAGGATATTATCTTTTATTATAAGGCTTGAAAATGATGAATTCGTTAATATTGGCGATTCTTAATTTTAGAGTGATGACGAGGTTTGTTTTTAAATAAGAAAAGGAGTGCGGGGGAAGGGATTCGAACCCTCGCAGGCATTACTCCAAGATTAGGTAGGACTTATACCTTGTTATATCTTGTCTAAGCCAACAGGTCCTAAGCCTGTCCCGTTTGACCACTCCGGCACCCCCGCATTCTTGTGGGGTTATTTTAAATCTTTTTATTCCAGGAATTTTTGTGCGTTTCTTCCTAACGTTTAATCTCTTGTTAGAGAGGTAATGGTGAGGTCGGGTGTTAAGGTAGTGTGTGGTTTTTAAAAAGCTTACTAAAACACAAGGCACAGCGGATTTCTTAGGTGGATTGGATATGATGACCAAAATATTTAAATAGGATAGTACTAATAAAGGTATAAAATAGTACTAATTATCAAAATATTTAAATATGACAGTACTAATAAAGGTATAAAATAGTACTAATACTTTAAAATGAGAGTAGTCCTAAACAACAACCAATACAAGATAACCATCCCAAAAGACCTAGCAGAAGAAAAAGGGTGGGGGCCCGGAACAAAAATAAGATTCGTCGAAGACCTAGACGGCAGAGTATTCCTTAAAGTCATAGAAATCAATCCTCCAAAGAAAAAAACCACTCCTCCAAAAACTAAAAAGAAAAAATGAAGCTCCAAGACAGAATAAAAGAATTAAAAGAAAGAAAACAAGGAGTAACTGAGATTATAAACGAACTAGACAAAAAACTCAAAGAAAACCAGCTCAGCGAAACAGAATATGCCTCATTCCTAGAAAAATATTACGGAGCAAAAACAAAACAAGAAGTGCTTAACGAGATAGACAAAGAAATAAACCACTTACAAAAAGAAATCAGAGAACAAAACAAAACCAAAACACAACTAGGCATTATAGGACTAATCCTAGGCATACTCCTACTCATCAATATATTCACACAAACACCAACAACACCCACAGGCTACACAATAAACACAAACACCAACACCACACAAACCAAAAACATAACAAAAAACATAACCATAAACCAAACCATAACAAAAAACACCAACATAACCATAAACCACACCAACATAACCAGCATAAAAATAAGCGGAAAAATAACAGGCACAGCCACCATAAAACTACAAACCAAAAAAGGAACAACATACCTATTAGCAAACATAACCAGCACAACAACAAACAACAACACAAACCAAACAACAAACCAAAACCACACACTAACCACAAACAAAAAAGAATACGCCCTAGGAGAAACAGTACACATACAAATAAAACCAGAAACACAAAACAAATCACTATACATCACCCACAACAACCAAACACACAAAATAGAAGGAGAAACCTACACCACAACACAACCCGGAGAACACAAAATAACAGCACTAATAACACTACCAGACAACATCCTCAGACTAGAAACCAACATCACAATCACCAACCAAACAACAAACAACACAACCAACACCACACAAAACAAAACAACTAAAGAAACCACAAACAAAACCACAAATAAGACCACTAATAAAAACATAAACCAAACAAAAATTTACGAATTCTCAGACCTCTGCACACAAACATGCCAAATACCACCCACAAACCAACCCACACTAACCATACAACCAGAACC
>Ga0190334_1000177_pt1 | contig 33239 bp, 33 predicted proteins | sample 48720478_MG_FD_161270 | JGI IMG/M metagenome (GOLD analysis project Ga0190334, IMG submission 161270) | Hydrothermal vent sediment bacterial communities from Southern Trench, Guaymas Basin, Mexico - 4872-04-7-8_MG | ecosystem: Environmental > Aquatic > Marine > Hydrothermal vents > Sediment ... | reverse complement strand
AGCCTACATGGCGGGCATCGGCTTCTGGGCGGTGGTGCAGATGATCCTCATCAGCCTGACATCCTCGACCGGGCTCCCTGTGCTGCTGAGCTTGAGCGTCCTGGCGGGGATCGGGGTGGGGGCGGCACATGTCTTGCCCTGGTCGATCATCCCAGACGCCATCGAGTGGGATGAATATCAGACAGGAGAGCGGCATGAGGGCATGTTCTACAGCTTGGTCACGCTGATGCAGAAGATCGCCTCCTCGTTGGCCATCCCGCTGGTGCTGCTGGTCCTGCAATTCACAGGCTACATCCCCAATTCGGCAACCCAGCCATCCAGCGCCCTGACGGGCATCCGCATCGTGGTCGGACCGATCCCGGCGCTGCTTCTGACTGCCGGCATCCTGTTTGCTTGGCGCTATCCTCTCAGCCGGAGCCGTCACCAGCAAATTCGGGAGGCTCTGGAGAAGCGCCGGGCCGCGAGCCTCGGGGAGGTGGCCTGATGGGCCTTGAGGTTCGATCCGTACAGACAAAGCGAGATTTGCAGCGTTTTATCACCTTTCCATGGGCCGTCTATCGCGGGGATCCGCTCTGGGTGCCCCCGTTGCTTCCCGAACGCAGGCGCGCCCTCGACCCACGGCGTGGAACCTTTTTCAAGCGGGGCGAGGCGGAGCTCTTCCTTGCGCTGCAGGATGGAGAAGTTGTGGGCACTATCTGCGCCGGTGAGGACCGGGCCGCTAATGCCCGCCGCGGGCGGCGCGAGTGCATCTTTGGCTTTTTCGAATGCTACCCCGATAGCTCCATAGCCGGGGCGCTTCTTGAGCGCGTGCAGGGATGGGCGAGGAAGCGTGAACTGGACACCCTTTTCGGCCCCTTTAACCTCGATTACGAGGATTCCTACGGGATTCTCATTGAGGGTAGGGACCGGCCGCCGGCGATCCTCTGTGGCCACACACCACCTTATTACCGGGACCTGATCGAAGGTTACGGCTTCGAGAAAGCCCGGGGAGACAACCTGGCCTTTGCCATCCCCATCGCCGAGGAGGGCCCTGAGCGGAGACGGCTTGCCCGGCTGGCCGAACGTATGCGCCGCCGGGGCTGGGTCCGGGTGCGCGGGGCGGACCTCTCTGCGTGGGAGCGTGAGGTCGACAACGTCTATGCTCTGATCAACCGCTCGCTGGAGCACCTGCCGGATCATATCGGTTGGGAGCGTGAATCGCTGCGGGCTACGCTGGCCTCATTCCGTCGATTCGCCGATCCTGAGTTGGTTCTGTTCGCAGAGGTCGAGGGCAGGCCCGTGGGCTGGTTCCCGGGTGTGCCGAATTTGAACGAAGCTCTCATTCATGCCAACGGGCTGCGCAGGCCCTGGGATGCTCTGCGGCTTGCCTATTACCTCAGGCGGCAGCCCGCCTGCCTTGCGGTGAAGAGCGTGCTCGTGCTCCCGGAATACTGGCAGACCGGTGTGGCTGTGCTGTTGTTCGATGAGCTCGCCCGCAGGGCTGCGGCCAAAGGGTATCAGTGGGCGGACCTCTCGCTCACCTCGGAAGATAATCCCTATACGCCCGGGCTGGCGGAGCGATTTGGCGCCAGGGTCTACAAACGATACCGGACCTACAGGCTGGCAGTATGATCCCGACTCAGGGGGCTGGGCTTGCAGATACGACCCGGCCCAGCGGGTTAACTTCGAGGGCCCATGTGGAGCCCAGGGTGAATTGGCGGAAAAGATCCAGATCCTCGGCTGCGTAGCGCAGCTCGCCTTCCTCGGTGACGAAGACCACCCAGTAGGTTTCTTCCCGCGGGCCCAGGCGCTGCTCACCGGTCAGGGTAATTTCCGGCCAGTAGGGATCAAGGTCGGTGCCGCTCGCGGTGACCTGCTCCACCACGGCCCAATCCAGGGCCGTATAGCTGCAGAAGTCCTCATAGATTTCATAGGCGCAGTCCTGGACCACTTCGCCGTACCCGCTTCCGGTATCGATGGTATAGGGCGTGCCACAAATCTCGATAGCGTTCGGCGCGGGCTGATCGCTGGTCTCGCGAAGGCGTGACTCGCAGGCCAAGATCTCCGCTCCGGCGGGGACGAGGCTGCGCCAATCCTGCCTCTCTATGGGCACCATGGCCTCGATGGAGATTGAGCGTTGCCATTCCAGCGTCTCGACGCGTCCCGTCGTGGGCCGGGTTCGGGCAAGCCAGGACACGGCCGCGACCGCCAACGCCACGCAGGCCAGGCTCGCGGCGAGGATGATTCCGGGGGAGATGCGCCTGGTCCGGGCCGGCTTCCTCTCCGGGCGTGAGCGTTCGCGCTCCCGGGCGAGCGGGGTGCCACAACCGCGGCAGGACTTGTTCTCTGGCGTATTCAGCGTGCCGCAGGCTGTGCAGGTGACCTCCAGCTGGTGTTCGGCGCGGTAGGCGCCCACCACTCGCCCGCTTGATCGCTGGTCCGCTTCGCCGAGGCCTGCGCCGCAAGCTCCGCAGAAAGTAGCCCCGGCGGGGTTGCGTGCATTGCAGTAGGGGCAGACCAGATCCGCTCCCGCCTGCGCTCGCCGGATGGACTCTTCATCTTTAAGCAGTTCGGCCGCGGGTGCCTGGTGGAAGGCGACATCCTTGGGTTGAGGGGCGCCGCAGGCGTGGCAGAAACCGCGCGGCCCAGGATTATTCGTGCCGCAGTGCGGGCAGGTCCATTCCAGCTCGACATAGCCCAGCCTTTTCTTTGCCATTCGATTTGGCCTCCTGCCCGCTCCTTCTTGCTGTTGTCGTGCTTGGTGTCACGCGAGCTCAATCCATGAGCCAAGGTCTGAGCCCGTGCCGCTTCTAGCGGAATAGGCTGCCCTCTTTAGGCTCGCCCTCCAGAACCCGCACGCCCAGGGCTTCCGCCTCGGCGGTTTTCACCCCGTCGGCGAAGACCTGGCAGGTCAGGCGGGTCCGCCGCCCTTGGATCTCCACCACTTGCGCCCGAAGCTCGATTGGCCGATCGTTCGGTGTGGGTTTCAGGTAGCGCACCGTGATCTCGGCCGTGGCGTACCGATAGTAGGGAGGCGTGCCAAGAGGCCGGCCCTCTTGGCGATAGGCCGCCGCCATGGCAGTGCACATGCAATGGCAGTCAATCAGCGTGGCGAGGATGCCGCCATTGAGAACCTTCTCCCACCCATGATATTTCGGATGCGAGGTCCAATGGCAGACGGCTTCATCCCCTTCCCAGTAGCTCTTGATCTGCAGCCCTTCGGGGTTTTCCTTGCCACAGCCAAAGCAAACGTTGCCCGGCATATAGTCCTGGAAATATTGGCGTTCAGGCATCGGTTCAGGCCCCTCCTGTGCGGCTTCCGGGATACTCTACCATGGGAATGGTACCAGGGCACCTGGCCGATGGATAGAAGCTATTGGCTGTGAGAACGAGAAAGGGCAGCAAGCCATTTGCTGCCCTCCTTGCTGGTCGGGGCGGCCGGATTTGAACCGGCGACCTCACGGACCCGAACCGTGCGCTCTACCGGGCTGAGCCACGCCCCGCGGCGAACGGGAGTATACCGGCTTTGGGGTCTGCGGTCAACGCGTTCTGCCGATTGATCTCAGTCTTGGGCCTCGATGCGATGGCAGCGATCTTGGCTAGCTGTTGCGGAATACCCGCGCGGCAGCCTTGGCCCGCTCGCGGCTTGCGGGGATCATGAAGCAGAAGAGACTGCCGGTTCCCTCCTTGCTCTCGCACCAGATCTGGCCGTTGTGCATCTCCACCATCGCCTTGGCGATGGAAAGGCCGAGCCCCATGCCGCCGTGCTTGCGCGTCAGGTGGGATTCGACCTGGTAGAAGCGGTCAAAGACCCTTTGGATATCCTTCTCGGGGATCCCAATACCTGTGTCCACGACAAAGACCTTGACCAGGCCTTCGTCGCCCTCGGCCTTGATCCCTACTTGGCCGCCCGGGTCGGTAAAGGTAATAGCATTCTTTACCAGGTTGGTCAGCACAACGTCGAGCTTCTCGCGGTCGCCGTCCACGATGAGGGGATTCCCGTCCGGGACATCGAATTCGATCGCGATGTTCTTTTCCGCAGCCTGCGCACGGAAGCGGTCTACGGTCTCCTCGATGAGCTTACTCATTGAGAAGGGCTCCCGGCGGACACGTGATTGGCCCTGCTCCTTGTGGGCAATCGTGGCCATATCCTCGATGATCGTTTTCAGGCGCATGGCGCTACGGATGATGACATCCATTTGCTCCTGATGCTTGGGGGGGACGAACTCCTTCAGGAAAGTTGCATGGCCAAGGATCAGACCCAGCGGCGTTCGCAATTCGTGGGAAGCGATGGCAATGAAATCCGATTTCATGCGGTCCAAGCGCTTGAGCTCCTCGTTGGCCAAGCGGATATTCTCCATGAGACGGGCATTTTCAATCGCCACGGCGGCCTGGACGGCGAGTGTCTCTAGTACCTCGAGGTCTTCTTCGGTATAATTGCCTTCGTTGACTTTATTGACCGCCTCTAGCACGCCGATGGGCTCGCCTCTCGCAAGCAAGGGAACCCCGAGGATGGAGTGGGTGGCAAAGCCGAGCACTTTATCAACATGACGATAGATGCGGGCGTCCTGGCTGGCATCCTGGATGACCAATGGCTGCGAATGGGTGAAGATCCAGCCCGCCACGCTGTTCTCAAGCGGGACGGCGATCTTGCGCAATTCGCTCCGGTGCTTGCCCGGCGAGGCCTCGAAGCGAAGCTTGCCGCTTTCGGAATCGTAGAGCAGGATCGATGCGACTTCGCTCTGGGTCAGCTCACATGCGATATCGATGAGCGCGTTCAGCAACTGGGGCAGATCCAACGTGGCGGTAAGTGTGCGGCTGATCTCAAGGAGTCTCTCTAGCCGTTGTATCTTGGTGCGAAGTGCCGGACGCTCTGTCATAGGCCAACCTCGGGCTCGCGGCCGATTGTAGCATAGCAAGTCTGCGTGAAGAAAAGCAACGTCCCGAATCTCCCATCTCATTATGAACAGGCCGGGCGCCATCCGCCCCGCCAGGAGGATGAAGATGTCATCGAGCAACAAGGTCCGCGTCGCAATCATTGGTGTGGGAAACTGCGCGGCCTCACTGGTACAGGGCGTGGAGTATTACAAGAACGCCAAGCCAGATGACTTCGTGCCAGGCCTGATGCACGTTGAAGTGGGTGGATACCACATTCGCGACATCGAGTTCACGGCCGCCTTCGATGTCGTTGCCAGCAAGGTGGGGCTCGATTTGAGCGAAGCCATTCACGCGCATCCCAACAACACGATCAAATTCGCGGACGTGCCCAAGTTGGGGGTCAAGGTCCAGCGCGGAATGACCCATGACGGCATCGGGAAATATCTCTCGCAAGTTGTTGAAAAAGCCCCTGGTCCGACGGATGACATCGTGGGAACGCTCAAAGAGACCAAGACAGATGTGGTGGTTAACTTCTTGCCGGTGGGCTCGGAGATGGCAACCAAGTGGTATGTGGAGCAGGTGCTGAAAGCGGGCTGCGCTTTCGTCAATTGCATCCCTGTTTTCATTGCGAGCTCGGAATATTGGGCCAGCCGCTTCGAGGAGCGCTCCCTGCCGCTGCTCGGCGACGACATCAAGAGCCAGGTGGGGGCCACCATTACCCACAGGGTGCTGACGGCTCTCTTCCGGGACCGTGGGGTGCTCATCGACCGCACCTATCAGCTCAATTTCGGCGGGAATATGGATTTCTATAATATGCTCGAGCGGGAGCGGCTCGAATCGAAGAAGATATCCAAGACCGGCGCTGTCACCAGCGAGATCCCGTACGAGATGCCTGAGGGAAACATCCACGTGGGTCCCTCGGATTACGTGCCATGGCTTACAGACCGCAAATGGTGCCACATTCGCATGGAGGGCACCGCCTTCGGGGATGTACCCCTCAACCTTGAGCTTAAGCTCGAAGTTTGGGATTCGCCCAATTCTGCGGGTGTGGTCATCGACGCCGTGCGCTGCGCTAAAATCGCCCTGGACCGCAAGCTCTCCGGGCCCATCATCGGCCCCTCCTCCTATTTCATGAAGACGCCTCCGGTCCAATTCTCGGATGACGAGGCCCGGCGCCGGACTGAGGCTTTCATCGCCGGAGAGAGCAACATCCCGCAGGATTAGCGAGAGAGGCAGGGAGGTGGCCGGATCGCACAGGAAACCCCGCGGGGAGCGTTCATGAAGGCCATGCGCCTGCATGCCCCGGCGCCCATCCAGGATGAGCCACTGAAGCTCGAGGAAGTGCCCCGGCCTGAGCCCGCACCGGGGCAGATCCTTGTGCGCGTTCAGGCTTGCGGTATCTGCCACACAGACCTTCACACCGTGGAGGGCGAGATCGTCCCCCCTGCGCTTCCCATCACGCCAGGTCATCAAGTCGTTGGCACCCTCGAGGCTCTCGGGAAGGGTGTCGAGAACTGGAGCCTCGGCGACCCTGTAGGCATTCCCTGGCTGCACGCGGCCTGTGGGGTTTGCGACTTCTGCCGTGCGGGGAAAGAGAACCTCTGCGCCGAGGCGGCATTCACGGGTTTCCATCGAAATGGGGGCTATGCGGAATATGTCGTGGCGGAGGCCGCATTCGCCTTGCGGCTGCCCGAGGGACTAGACACGCTGCAGGCGGCGCCGCTGCTCTGCGCTGGGATCATCGGATATCGCTCTCTCCGGCTGGCGGATTTGCAGGCAGGGGAAAGGCTTGGATTGGTCGGCTTCGGCGCGAGCGCGCATCTGGCCATTCAGGTGGCGCGTCATTGGGAGTGCGAGGTCTATGTGTTCACACGGAGTGCAAGCCATCGCGCCCTCGCACGTGAATTAGGGGCGGCTTGGGTGGGCGGCGCAGAGGATGATCCGCCCGCGCCGCTGGATCGCGCCGTCATCTTTGCCCCGGCTGGCCATCTCATTCCGGCTATGCTCGCCAAGGTCCGGCCGGGTGGCACGCTGGCGATCAATGCGATCCACATGAGCCCAATCCCGGAGATGCCCTACAGACTGATCTATGGCGAGCGGACGCTGCGCAGCGTGGCAAATGCCACCCGCCGGGACGGCGCGGAGTTTCTCAGGCTCGCTGCCGAGATCCCCATCCGCTCGAAGGTCCAGTCCTATCCCTTGACGCAGGCTAACCAGGCTCTTCTGGATCTGAAGAAGAGCGCCATTGACGGTGCCGGAGTGCTCCTGCCATGATCCGGCTGGGCACATCCGGCTTCTCGTATGATGATTGGATCGGAACGTTCTATCCTGAGGACCTGCCGCGCTGGGCATGGCTGGGTTACTACGCCGAGCGCTTCGACGCGGTCGAATTGAACGTGACGTACTACCGCATCCCCTCGCCCAAGGTGATCCGGGGTTGGGTGAAGCGGACGCCGGAGGAATTCCTGTTTGCCGTCAAGGCCCACCAAGACATTACCCATGGGCGTGAGGGGGCGGATTTCGGGGCGTTCTGCGCGGCACTGGATCCGCTGAGGGAGGCTGGCAAGCTGGCATGCGTGCTGGCCCAGTTCCCGCATTCCTTCTATGCCACTCCGGAGAATCGTGCCTATTTGGAGCGCCTGCGGGAGGGCCTTCAGGGCCTGGCGGTCGTGGTGGAGTTCAGGCACCGGGCCTGGGTGGCGGAGGAAACCTTCCGGCAATTGGAGGCGCTCGACCTGGGTTTCTGCTGCGTGGACGAACCCCGGCTGAGGGGCTTGATGCCGCCCATCGCCCGCGCCACCGGTCCAGTCGCCTATGTCCGCTTCCATGGCCGCAATGCGGGCCGCTGGTGGCAGCATGAGCAGGCCTGGGAGCGATACGATTACACGTACTCCGAGCAGGAGCTCCGCGAGTGGGTTTCCCGTATCCGGGCACTCGACAAGGAAGTCGCGCTAACGCTGGTCTTCGCCAATAACCATTATCGGGCCCAGAGCGTGGATACATTACATAAGTTAGATAAACTGCTTGGAGAAGCCTAGGAACGCCCAGTACCGTGGGCGGTGCCGGCTGGGCCTGCGATGGTATAATCGAGGCGAACCTCCTCTCTGGCAGAGAAATCAAGGGTTCTCCCCGTTGGAAGGGCACGAGAAAGGGTGAGCCATGTCTGGACATTCCAAATGGTCCACGATCAAGCGCAAGAAAGCGGCCAATGACGCCAAGCGCGGCGCGATCTTCACCCGCCTTGCTCGCGAAATCACCATCGCCGCGAGGGAAGGCGGGGGAGATCCGGATGCAAACTTCGCCCTGCGGTTGGCCGTCGAGCGCGCCCGGGCAAACAACATGCCCAAGGAGAATATCGATCGCGCCATCCGACGCGGGACCGGTGAGGACAAGGAAGGGGCCGCCTTCGAGCAGATTCTCTATGAGGGGTATGCGCCCCATGGGGTGGCCTTGTTGATCGAGGTCCTGACTGACAATCGCAACCGCACGGTAGCGGAGATCCGCCATGTACTTAGCCGGTCTGGCGGAAGCCTGGCCGATGCTGGATCCGTTTCCTGGCAATTCCATCGTGTGGCCTATTTCTACCTCCCGATCGAGGGGATTGTCGCCGAAAGCATTTTCGAAGTTGCCGTGGAGGCCGGCGCCGACGATGTCATCATCGGCGAGGAAGAAGTCGAGGTATTTGCGCCGGTCGAGCTTTTCAAGGAACTCAACGATGCGCTGCGCGGGGCCGGTTTTGAGCCTGAGGAGGCTGAGCTCAGGCTGGTCCCAAAGACCACGCTCCAGCTTCCCGAAGACCAGGCTGTGAAGGTTATGCGCGTGATCGAAGAGTTGGAGGACCTCGACGACGTCCGGGCAGTCTACTCCAACCTGGACATCACGGAGGAAGCTGTAGCCCTCCTGGAAACCGCCTGATCCCGGCCCTTGCCTGAGGTCCCAGGATGTTGGTACTCGGCATCGATCCCGGAACGGCGAGGACCGGCTACGGGTTGGTGCGGCTGGATCTGGATGGTACCCTCGAGTTATTGGAATGCGGCGTTCTGACCACAGCCTCCAAGCAGCCGATGCACTCCCGGCTGCTGCGCATTTATCAAGGTTTGCGCAAACTGTTGGAAACCTACAAGCCCGACGAAGCGGCGGTTGAAAACCTCTTTTTCCAGAAGAATGTTTCCACGGCTATTAGCGTGGGCCAGGCCCGCGGGGTGGTTCTGCTGGCGCTCGCGCAGGCGGGTCTGCCGGTCGGCGAATACTCCCCCCAGGATGTGAAGCAGGCTGTCACGGGATATGGCGCTGCTGACAAAGGGCAAATGCAGCGCATGGTGCAGACGCTGCTATCGATGGACTCGCTTCCGAAGCCGGATGATGCAGCGGACGCACTGGCGGTCGCGATATGCCACTTGCACTCGGCACGGACGCTCGGGCGGCTCAGGGAGGGCGCATGATCGTCACATTGCGCGGCATCGTCCAACATGTGGAAGAGGAGGCGCTGGTCCTGGAGGTCGGCGGCGTTGGTTTGCGCATAGCCATTACTCGATCCGTGCTTGATGCAGGCCCGCAGGTGGGCAAGCCCTTCTTCTTGCACACTGCGCTCATGCTTCGGGATGAGAAATTCTATCTGTACGGCTTCAGTTCGGCCGAAGAGCACGCGCTATTCGAAGTCCTCATCGGCGTGAGCGGGGTGGGCCCGAAGCTGGCGCTCTCGCTTCTCTCGAACGTATCCGGAGATATTTTACGATCGGCTGTGGCGGGCAACCAGCCAGAGGTGCTTACTAAAGTCCCGGGGATTGGAAGGAAGACCGCCGAGAAGATCGTTTTCCACTTGAAAGACGTGCTAGCCGCGCCACCCATGGGCGTGCCCATGCCGAGCCAACTGGACACGGAGGTGCTCGAGGCGCTCACGGCGCTTGGATACAGCTTGGTGGAGGCCCAGGCCGCGATCCAGGCCATCCCGGAGGATGCGCCGGAGGATGTCGAAGAGCGGGTGCGACTGGCGTTGCGCTTCTTTGCGAAGCCCTGAGAGGCGCAATTCCGCCAACTGAACCAGGCCTGTGCGCGAGCGGGCTCGGCGGCAATGGGTACGAATCTCCATAGAGGCGAGTGGTTCGCAGGCTACCCATTTGGGGCTTTCCAGCGGCCGCAGAGCGCTGCGAACCGGTCCCATTTGTGGCCGGCTAGACAAAATGGAGGCCTTCAGGTATGATTTCGGGCGTTCTGCGTCTTCCCCGCCTGGAAGGCCGCATCGCCTCAGTGCGCTAGGGCCGGTGCGATATCGGGGAAGGCGCTGTTCGGGCAAAGCCACATCGCCGAAGGCTCCTCGGGAGGTCTCATGACGGATTTGGTGAAGAATCTCTCCAGCGAACTCCAGCGTCAAATCGACACATTTTCCCCTGAGGTTGAAATCAAGGATATCGGATCAGTCTTGGAAGCGGGCGATGGCATCGCCCGTGTTTCGGGTCTTTCGGCGGTAAAGTCGCAGGAGCTGATCCGGTTTGCAAACGGGATCATGGGGATCGCCTTCAATCTGGACCGCGACGCTGTGGGCGTGCTCATCATGGGCGAATATGACAAGATCGAAGAGGGGATGCTGGTCTATAGCACCGGCCGCATCGCCTCCGTCCCGGTGGGCGAAGGCTTGGTGGGACGCGTGGTCAACGCTCTGGGTGAGCCGATCGACGGAAAGGGGCCGCTCAGTTTCGACGAATACCGGCCAGTTGAGCGCATCGCGGCGGGTGTGGTCGAGCGGAAGGATGTCGATACGCCGGTGCAGACCGGAATCAAGGCTATCGACGCCATGATCCCGATCGGGCGGGGCCAGCGCGAGCTTATCATCGGCGACCGCCAGACCGGGAAGACGGCGCTGGCGATCGATACCATCATCAACCAGGTGGGCAAGGACCTGCTCTGTATTTATGTGGCCATCGGGCAGAAGCGGGCCGCGGTGGCCCGCACCGTCGCTACCCTGCAACGCTTCGGCGCCATGGATCATACAATCGTGGTCGTCGCAGCTGCCGACGACCCGGCTGCGCTGCAATACCTGGCACCCTACGCCGGCTGCGCCATGGGCGAGGCCTTCGCAGAACAGGGCAAGGATGCCCTGGTGGTCTATGATGACCTGACAAAGCATGCATGGGCTTACCGCCAAGTCTCGCTGCTCTTGCGCCGCCCGCCAGGCCGGGAGGCCTATCCTGGAGATGTGTTCTACCTTCACAGCCGCCTGCTGGAGCGCGCTGTCAGGTTGGCAGATCAATTCGTGATCGTCGCCAAGGAGCATGAGGGGGAGGCCACTCTGGAAGACTCGGTCGACGGCAAAGCCTATGGCGGTCCGCTGGCCGAGAAGGAGGCCAGGCAGGCGCTGGAGGCGATGGAGAAGGCCGGAGAATACCGTGTCGCCAAGCTGAAGGGCAGCGGCGGATCCTTGACCGCGCTGCCGATCATCGAAACGCAGTTGGGTGACGTATCGGCCTATATCCCGACCAACGTGATCTCGATCACAGATGGTCAGATCTATCTCGAGACCGACTTGTTCAATGCCGGTATTCGCCCGGCCATCAACGCCGGCCTATCGGTTTCGCGCGTGGGTGGCGATGCTCAATCCAAGGCAATCCGCCAGGTGGCAGGGCGCCTGCGCCTCGACATGGCCGCCTATCGCGAGGTGGCAGCCTTTGCCCAATTTGGCTCCGACCTGGACAAGGCCACGCAAGCTCAGCTGAGCCGGGGTCAGCGTATGCAGGAAATCCTCAAGCAGCCGCAGTATCAACCCTATGAACTGGAGCAAGAGGTGGCGGTTCTTTGGGCGGCCACGCAGGGCTACGCCGACGAGGTTCCGGTCGACGGAATCACGGCCTGGGAGAATGCCTTGCTGAGAAACCTGGAAGCAGCCTATCCGGAAGTGCTGCGGGATATCGCTGAGAAGAAGGTGATCACAGAGGAAACGGAGGCCAAGCTCAGGGAGGCCGTGGAAACCTTCAATCGAAGCTGGGCAGCCTGACGCCGATCCGAGGAGCAAGCTGCGATGTCATCTGCCCGCGAAATGCGGCTCCGGATCCGGAGCATTCAAAACATCTCCCAGGTCACGCGTGCCCTGGAGGCGGTCAGTGCCAGCCGGGTGCGCAAGGCCGAAGCCCGCGTCCGGCAAAGCCGGCCCTATGCCGATAATGCCTGGGAACTCCTGCGGCACCTCTCGCTGCAACCGGCGAAAGAGGCCGTGCATCCTTTCCTGGCGGTGCGCAATCCCGTCCGCAACATCCTGGTGGTGCTCATCAGCGGTGATCGCGGTTTGGCCGGGGCATACAACACCAACGTGATCCGCTACGCGATGAACACGTTCGATGCCGCTCCCGTCCCCGTCCGGTACATCGCGGTTGGCCGTCGTGGGCGGGACATGCTGCACCGCCGACAGAAGGAATTGATTGCCGAATTCAGCGATTTGCCGGCCGAGCCCACCTTCGCCGATGTCTCGGCTATCGGCCGCCTGACCACGCAGGAATTCCTGGAGGGGAAAGCGGATCAGGTCTTCCTTGTTTACACCGACTTCGTGAGTCTGCTGCGGCAGGTGCCGAATTCGAAGATGTTGCTCCCGGTGAGCTTCGAGCCGCTCCCGCTGGGCGCTGGGGAGCCGCCCCCTAGTTCCGCCCGGGAGCGTTCAGGTCCGCTGCCAACGTACATCTATGAGCCGAGCCGGGAGGCCTTGATAGACCGCATCGTACCGCGACTGACAGAAATGCAGATCTTCCAGGCGGTCAACGAGTCGCTGGCAAGCGAGCACGCCGCGCGCATGGTGGCGATGCGCAACGCCACCGAGAACGCCGAGGAGTTGGCCGCGGGGCTGAGGCTGATCTACAACAAGGCCAGACAGCAGGCCATTACGAGTGATATGCTGGATATTGCTGGCGGCGCCGAGGCGCTGGCCAGCGCTGGGAAGAAGTAAAGCCGGGCAAAGCCGGTGTTGGAGGGAAGCATGGCACGTTCGAAGGGTCGCGTGGCGCAAGTTCGAGGCGCCGTTGTCGATTGCGAATTTCCGCCGGGCGGAATGCCGGAGATTAACGAAGCCGTAGAGATCCCTAGAGACGGGGCCAGCCCTTTGGTGCTTGAAGTTCAATTGCACCTTGGCGACAGCGCTGTCCGCACAGTCGCTATGGATACGACCGACGGGCTGCAACGGGGCATGACCGCCTATGCAACCGGTGCACCGATCCGTGTCCCGGTGGGTGAGCCCACGCTCGGGCGCGTGTTTAATGTCTTGGGACAGCCGATCGACAAGGCTGGGCCGGTTGAGGCTTCGGAATACCAGCCCATCCACCAGCCTGCGCCCTCCTTTGAGGAGCAAGCGACCTCTATCGAGGTTTTCGAAACGGGTCTGAAAGTCATTGATCTCATCGCCCCCTTCACGCGCGGCGGCAAGACGGGCATCTTCGGCGGTGCCGGCGTGGGCAAGACGGTCATCATCATGGAGCTCATCCGCACGATAGCGACCGTTCATAAGGGCAATTCCGTCTTCGCCGGAGTGGGTGAACGAACCCGCGAAGGCACCCAGCTTTATCGCGAGATGCTCGAATCGGGCGTGATGAAGGACACGGTGATGGTCTTCGGCCAGATGAACGAGCCCCCAGGCGTGCGGCTGCGGGTGGGCCTTACGGCGCTGACCATGGCTGAGTACTTCCGGGATCAGGGCCGGGACGTGCTGCTTTTTATCGATAACATCTTCCGCTTCAGTATGTCGGGCTCGGAGGTCTCCGCCCTGCTCGGGCGGATGCCGTCGGCCGTGGGGTACCAGCCCACGCTCGCCACCGAGATGGGCGATCTGCAGGAACGCATCACTTCCACTCGCACGGGCTCCATCACCTCCATGCAGGCCATCTACGTGCCCGCCGACGACTACTCCGACCCGGCGCCGGTGGCAACCTTCACCCACCTGGATGCCACCATCGCGCTCGAGCGATCGATCGCCGAGAAGGGCATCTACCCCGCCGTTGACCCACTCGCGTCAACCTCCCGGATTTTGGATCCCCAGATCGTGGGAGAGGAGCACTACACCGTCGCCCGGGAAGCCCAGCAGGTTCTCCAGCGATACAAGGACCTCCAGGATATCATCGCCATCTTGGGCATCGAGGAATTGAGCGAGGAAGACAAACTGGTGGTCTCGCGAGCGCGCAAGATCGAGCGATTTTTCTCTCAGCCGATGTTCGTTGCCGAGCAATTCACCGGGCAGGAAGGCCGCTATGTCTCGCTGCGGGAGACGGTGCGAGGCTTCCGCGAGATCCTGGATGGCAAGCATGACGACTTGCCGGAGCAGGCCTTCCATATGGTTGGGAACATCGATGAGGCCGTAGAGAAGGCCGAGCGGCTTGCGACGGAAGGCTAGCGGGGAGGCTGCGCATGCCCATACGCTGTGAGATCGTAACCCAGGATCGTGCCCTCTATGAAGGTCCTGCCGATATGGTCCTGGCTCCGGGATCTGAGGGGGAACTCGGCATTCTTCCGAACCACGCCCCTCTGCTCACGACTCTGGGCTATGGTGTCCTGCGGGTCCGGCATGGGAAAGAGGAACGGGCCTTCACGGTCGCTGGAGGCGTGCTTGAAGTGCGCCCCGATGTGGTCATCGTGCTGGCGGACGTTGGCGAGAGGGTTGATGAGATTGACCTGGGGCGAGCCGAAGCAGCCAGGGCCCGCGCCGAGGAATTGCTAGCGAAAGGCCCGCCCCCTGACATGCATGAATACCTCAAGATCCGGTCTGCGCTGCGGCGCTCGCAGCTGAGACTGGAAGCGGTGCGGCGCTATGGGCGCGGTGCGCACCCGGATAGGCCATCGAGGCCTGAGCCGGAAGATTAGCTATGCCACTCTTTGGCAAGGATTTGGGCATCGATCTGGGGACGGTCAATACCCTCATTTGTGAGGGGAATGAGATCGTCCTTCACGAGCCCACAGTTGTCGCCATCGATATCGAAGAATTGAAGATCGTGGATGTGGGCCACTCGGCCCGTGACATGGATGGCCGGGTGCCTGAGGTGATCGAAGTCTCGCGCCCCCTGAGAGAGGGCGTGATCGCCGATTTCGAGGTTACCCACCGGATGCTGGGGCACTTCATCGAGAAGGTCAGCGGCCCCTCGAGGCTGTTCAAGCCGCGGGTGATGATCACGGTTCCCCTGGGAGCCACGAGCGTTGAGCGGCGGGCAGTTCATGAGGCTGCCTTGCAGGCGGGCAGTCGCGAAGTCCATCTGATCCAGGAGCCGCTGGCAGCCGCCATCGGTGTGGGTTTGCCGATCGCCACGCCCTCGGGCAACATGGTGGTTGTCCTCGGCGGGGGCGTAACTCAGGCTGCCGTGATGGCGATGAGCGGGATTGTGGCATCTGACGCTGTGCGCATAGGCGGATTGAAGCTCGACGATGCCATTGCCAGCTATGTGCGCAAGAAATATGGCCTGATCATCGGTCCCCACACGGCCGAACAGGCCAAGATCCGCATCGGGGCGGCGATTCCACAGGACGAGGAGAAGTCCATCGAGCTCCAGGGACAGGATCAGGTTTCAGGCTTGCCACGGCCGGTGACTCTATCCACGGGTGAGATCGTGGAGGCCCTTCAAGAGACATTGCATCTGATGGTGGCAGCCGTCCGGAATGTGCTGGAGCGGACGCCACCGGAATTGGCCTCGGATATCATCGATCGAGGCATGGTCATCTGTGGCGGCAGCGCCCTGCTGCGGGGGATGGACAAATGGCTCACGCATGAGACGGGCGTCCCTGCCTATCTCGCGGATGAGCCTGTCGCCTGCGCCGCCAAGGGTGCGGCCCGCGGCCTGACCATGCTGGAACGCCTGCGGCGAAACCTGCCGGCCGTATGAAATCTCTGCGCAGACGAGGCCGTGCCTTGGGGCGCGGCTTCTTTTCTTAATGTGCAGCCAAACTCCTTGTGGCCAGATATTGATCCTCAGGAATGAAGAACACACCCGCCGCATCTTGGCGGGCGTTGAGGTGAAAGGCAGGTAGGGGCTGAGTCTAATCGAGATAATAGGTCATCTGCTGCAGGTGCAGCACGGGATCGATATATTGCACTTTGATATTCTCTGGCACGACCAATGCGATCGGCGCGTAGCAGAGGATGGCTTCGATGCCGGCTGAAATAAGGCGCTCAGTCACTTCCTGGGCCACTCCCGCCGGCACCGCGAGCATGGCCATTCGCAACCCCATTCCCCGAAGGTCCTGCTCCAGATGACTGACATCCCGTACGATGAAGCGCCCGGCCTTCTGGCCAATCTTCTGGGGGTCACTGTCGAACACTGCCACGACTCGGAACCCACGGTCCACGAAGCCACGGTAATGCGCGATGGCCGAGCCCAGATCTCCGGCGCCGATCAGGGCCACATCCCAGATGCGGTCAACCTTCAAGATCTTTCGAAGCTGCTCGGCCAGGAATTGGATGTCATAGCCCGTGCCCTGTTTGCCGAATTCGCCGAACTGGGAGAGGTCCTTGCGAATCTGGGCTGAGGAGATGCCCAGGCGGCCGCCAAGCTCCTGCGAAGAAGTGATCTCCCGGCCCTCGGAGGCCATTTGGGTAAGCTCCCGCAAGTACAGGGGAAGACGACCGATGACGATGTCTGGGATCTTGCTAGCGGCCATACCACCCTCCCATGTAATTCAGTAAAGATGGACCCAATCTAGCATATATCGATAGCTTGGCCAAACCATAACATATAGCGGCAGGTATGTGTAGGGTTATAATGGCGCGGCTGTGGGAGTTGAGCGCGAGCATGAGTAATACGAATTTCCTGGATGAGGTGACGATCGAGGTGGCCTCCGGACGAGGAGGTAACGGCATTGTCCATTTCCGGCGCGAAAAGTTCGTGCCACGTGGCGGCCCAGATGGCGGCGATGGGGGCAGGGGGGGGGATGTCATTCTGGAGGTGGATCCGCGCTTGAACACCCTCGCGCCCTTCCGCCGCAAACGGCGGTTCCGGGCTGAGGATGGCAGGCCAGGTGGGGGAAGCAACAAGACCGGGCGAAGCGGGAGCGATCTTGTGATCAAGGTCCCTCCTGGCACCCAGGTGCGGGACGCCGCCAACGGCCATGTCCTGGCAGATCTGGTGCATCCGGGCCAGCAACTCGTCGTATGCAAGGGCGGGCGCGGGGGACGCGGGAATGCCCGTTTCGCGACGTCTCGAAACCAGGCGCCTCGCATGGCCGAGAAGGGTGAGCCGGGCCAGGAGCGCCGGTTGGAATTGGAGCTCCGGCTTATCGCCGATATCGGCATTATCGGGGTTCCCAACGCCGGCAAATCGACATTTCTCTCGCGGGTGACCCATGCCAAGCCGAAGATTGCCGATTACCCCTTCACAACCCTGATCCCCAATCTGGGCGTTGCCGATCTGGATGAAGAGACCAGCCTGGTGCTGGCAGATATTCCCGGGCTGGTTGAAGGGGCGCACGAGGGTGTAGGCTTGGGGACCGCCTTTTTGCGGCATGTGCAACGCACGCGCGTGCTGATTCATCTCCTCGATGGCCTGTCCAAGGACCCTCTGGCTGACTACTCGCAGATCAACACCGAGCTGGCGCTCTTCGATCCTAATCTGGGAGCCAAGCCGCAGATCGTGGCCATCAACAAGGTCGATCTGCCGGAGGTCAGGGAATCGATCCCCAAGCTGAAGAAACGATTCAAGGCTCTCGGCCATGATGTTCTGGCCATCTCAGCGCTCACCGGAGAAGGCCTACGAGAACTGCTCTACGCTGCCGCACGCAAACTGGTCGAGGAGGGGCCGGTCGCCCCGGAGGAGGAACTGCCGGTCTACCGTCCTGGGCCCGCCGCGGGCGAGTTCACGCTGGAGCGCGAACCAGATGGAGGCTGGAGGGTCCGCGGTGAGGCAATCGAGCGAGCCGCGGTGATGACCTATTGGGAGTACGATGAGGCCATCCGCCGCTTTCAATCGACGCTCGAGCGTCTGGGGATACACGACGCACTGCGTGAAGCGGGCGTAAAGAGCGGTGATACCGTGCGCATCGGGGAGTATGAACTGGAATGGGTGGACTGATTGGCGTCTTTGGTGGGACCTTCGATCCGCCCCACCTGGCCCATTTGATCCTGGCGGATGAGGCCCGCCACGAGCTGGCTTTGGAGAAGGTGCTCTGGGTGGTCACTGCGCAGCCTCCGCATAAGCCGGGCAGACCCATAACCCCGGTTGAACACAGGGTGGAGATGGTCCAGCGCCTGATGGCGGCGGATCCGGCCTTCGAGCTCTCCAGGGCCGATTTGGATAGAGCGCCGCCCCATTATGCCATCGGAACCCTGGAGTGGCTTCGCGAGAGGTTCCCAGAGACAGGCTTCGTCTATCTTATGGGCGCAGACTCCCTGCGCGATCTACCAGAATGGCATCGGCCACAGGCGTTCCTGACGGCCTGTGAGAAGCTGGTGGTCATGGTGCGCACAGGCGTTGATGTTGACTTGAATGAGGTCGAAGCCTTGGTGCCCGGCGTGCGTGATAAGGTCTATTTCCTCTCGGTGCCTTCGCTCGAAATTTCATCGGAGGATATACGTGAACGAGTCCGGGCAGGCAGGGCGTTCCGCTATTTCCTGCATCCCGTGGTGGCTAGCTACATCCTTGATCATGGACTCTATCAATGAGCTTGCTGCGTGATCGTGCCTTCCGGGCCGCGGCCTTTGCGCATTGGGCTGTGGATGTGATGAATAGCCAATATCCGCTTCTCCTGGCCGCGCTCAGCGGGCCCCTAGGACTAAGCTATACCATCGTCGGCATCCTGAGCGCCATTTACAGCCTGAGCGGCTCACTATCGCAACCGATCTTCGGACACTGGGCCGATCGGATGGGCCATCGGCGCATTGCCGCCGGCGGGTTGCTGGTCATGCTGTTCTCCTTCGCCGCGGCGTTGCTCCTGGAGGGCATGGCGACCCTGGGGATCCTGATATTGATGGCGGTCGGCTCAGCGGCCTTCCATCCAGCCGCCGCAGCAGAGGCCGCCCGCCGCGGACGCGTACACCTGGATCGGCAAGAGAATACGGCCGCATCGATTTTCTTTCTCTTTGGCCAGGGAGGTCTGTTCCTGGGACCGCTCTTTGGTGGTGCCCTGCTCGATTGGGGAGGCAGCCGCGCACTGCTCCTGCTGCTGCTCCTCCTGATCCCGGTTGGGTGGCTGTTGCTCGGCGGCGGGCGCCGGAGCGTACCGAAGGCCTCTCCAACCCCGCAGGTAGCGAGCCCTGAGCCTAAAAGGCTCGCGGTGCCGCTGATGGTCTTGCTGCTCTTTACGAGTCTGGTGGCGGCCCGCTCGTGGGTTCAGACGTCTATGACCGCCTTCCTGCCAAAATACCTGGGCGACCTCGGTTTTCGCCCCAGCCTGTATGGGGGCGTGACCTCGCTCTTCATGGGGGCTTCCGCAATCGCTGGCGTTCTTGGAGGTATGCTCGCCGACCGCTATGGAAAACGGTCTGTGGTCAGCCTCTCGTTGATGCTGGCCGCACCTCCCCTGGCACTGATCCCGAATTATCAATCGGCGGGGATGATCACCCTGCTTTCATTTTGGGCGGGTGGCGCGCTGGGCGTTTCCTATAGCATACTGGTCGTCCTCGGCCAGAGTATGTTTCCTCGCCGGGAGGGGATGGCCTCGGGATTGGTGCTGGGCTTCACGTTCGCAAGCGGCTCGATCGGCGCACTCTTCAGCGGAATGCTGGTCGACCTGGCGGGCTTTCAGGCATTCTACGGAGCCCTCGCAGGGCTAGCGGTCTTGGCCGGGCTCCTCGGACTCGGATTGCGGAATCTCGAAGGCCAGGCCAGGTTTGCGCCGGAGCATACCGTCCACTAATCCCCCGTTCATCTGGGGGCGATGGGCTACCTTTCGTCGGAGCCTGCCTATGTGGGGCTCACCCTTTCCCTGCATGCGGGACTAGCCGCAAGGTGTGATAGCCGCCGCCGCCATGCAGGGCTACAATGAAGCCGGCCCAGCATTGCTCGCAGGCTGAGGCCATGGGGCTGAAGGGGAGGTAGCCATGAATACGACCATTCGCTCATCGCGCTGGTTTCTTCCGGTCTTCTTTGTCGTGCTGGCCGCCGCATTGGTTGTCTACGCGCTCGTTCGAACGAGTCGCGCACCAGAGAGCATGCAAGAAGGGGGCGCTGTGGACCCGGTCCGCTACGCCTACTTGGGGGAGGGGCGGCCCACTGCACCGGTCGATCCCTGCTCTTTGCTGAGTGAGGAGACGGTTGCGCGGGCGATTGGGCTTCCAGTGGGCGGTCCTCAGACACTAGAGGTGGATAATCCTCTGGGCGAACAGCACTGCGTCTTCCCGAGCGCTTCGGATCCTTCAGAGCCCTTGGTCCGGCTGGTAACCGTTTTTCAGGAAGGCATGGATCCAGTGCTCGTCCAGAACGGCTACACCGTCCAGCATCTCTTCCAAGGCAAGCGAGTGGGCGAAGGCCGGGTGCAGGATGTGATGGGCATCGATCATGAGGCGTTCTGGGGCGGCGTAGGCGAGGAGTTATGGAATGGGCTTCATGTTCGCACAGCCGATGTCTACCTCCAGGTCCGCGTCAATCTGGACGACTCCGGCAAAGCCCTGCAAAGTGCCAAGATTATCGCCGTCGCTGCTCTCCGAAACCTTTTCCGGTAGGGGACCGCTCTCCTTGTGTTGAAGCCGCGAAGTTCTGGAGGGCTAGCTAGCCATCCGATAAGGGTGGCTCCTCTCCGGTGGCTATGGGCCGCGCGGGATCGCTGCACCATTCCGACCAGGATCCGGCATAGAGCCGCGGCTCGTGCAGCCCTGCATGGACCATCGAGAGGATGTTGTGGCAGCCGGTAACTCCAGAACCACAGTATACGATTGCCTGTGCAGAATCGCGTGTGCCGAGCAGTCGCCTCCAAGAGCGGCGCAGGCTCTCGGGGCTTCGAAATCGGCCCTGCGGATCGAGGTTCGTGCCCCAGAAGCGGTTTCGTGCACCGGGGATATGGCCGGCCACCGGGTCGAGGGGTTCTTCTTCTCCCAGGTAGCGCTCCCGGGAGCGCGAATCGATCAATAGCAGATCCTGAGCGCCGAGCAAGTCCTCCAAGGTCACCAACCGGTCGGGACGGGGCCGGGGCACAAAGGTTCGCCGTGACCGCCTTTCGGGGTCCGTTGTGAGAGGGAAGCCAGCCTCGATCCAGGCTTGAATCCCGCCGTCTAGCACGGCGGAGGCCGGATGCCCTAGATAGCGCAAAGACCACCAAAGCCGGGCCGCGAAGCCACCGCCACGATCGTCATAGGCGATAACCTGTACGTGTTCGTCGATGCCCAACCGGGCGAAGGTTTCGGCAAGCAAATCAGTTGGTGGAAGCGGATGCCTGCCGTTGCGCCCTGTGCGCGGTGCGCACAGGGCACGGTCGAGGTGGACATAGACGGCGCCTGGGATATGCCTTATCAGGTAGGCCCCTTCGCCTGCATCCGGATCTTCGAGATCGAAGCGGCAATCGAAAACCGCCCAGTCAGGATCCCGCATATGGGCATGCAGCGTGGGAGCATCCACGAGAGTGGCAAACATCCTGGCAGCGCTCTCCTTGAGTGGGAGACCGGCCGGAGCCTAGGTCTCTTCGTCGGGTAGCGTCGACGACGGAGCCGCCTTCCGGAGTTGTTCGAGCGAGACTCGGTTGGTGTGTTTGCAGCGCGGGCACGGGGCATCATAATGCGTGCCTCCGCTCTCCTCGAGCGCCTCGAGTGCGAAGGCGATTTCCTCCCGTTTTAAGGCGAAGCTCCAACCGCATCGATAACAGCGAATCTGCATTTTGTGCTCCTTCGTGTGCCTACTTCTTAGGTTTGCTCACGGCCAGTCCGATGCCGGCCAGGGTTACGGCTGCGCCCACAAGCCGTAGGACGGATGGGATCTCGTCCAGGAATAAGTATGCCAAAAAACCTGCTGATATGGGCTCGCCGAGTAGACTCACCGAGACCGTTGTGGCAGAAAGATGCCGCAGGGCCCAATTGTACGTCGAATGCGCGAGAAGTTGTGGGAAAAGTGCCAGCAGCAGGAAGAGCAAGTAGGTCCTGGGCTGGAAGCCGTGCAGCGGGACGTCCTTTCCGAGGCTGATGGCAAGCAGGCCGATCGCCGCGAATCCATAGACCAGAGTGATGTAGGGCAGAAGGGGAAGCCGGGCGCGCAAATCCCTCCCAATGATGAGGTACGCCGCGCCGGCGATCCCGCCAGCCAGTGCAAGAAAATCCCCGAAGAGCGGGCCGCGGGAGCCTCCAGCCCCGAGTAGGCAGGTGAGCAAGCCTGTGCCCTGGCAGGAATCACTTCCTGCGATGACAACGCCTCCAACCAGCGCCAAGGTAAGGCCCAACCAGGTTCTTATAGGCACGGACTCCTTCAAGAAGACCGGTGAGAACACCGCCACGAAGAGAGGTGTCGTCTGGACGAAGACAACCGAACTCGTCACCGTTGTGTATTCGAGCGAGGTGATCCAGGTGCCGAAGTGCAGCGCAAGGAACAGGCCCGAGAGCACGCTCAGCAGCCACTGTCTGCTGGTAAAAGACGTGAGTGTCGAGCGTTGTGGGGACAGGGCCAGGACCGGAATCAGAATGAGGCTTGCCAGGCCGAGCCTATAGGTAGCGATGCCGAGGGAATCGGCGTCTTGCTGGGCATAGCGGATGAGAACAGAGGAGGTGGAAGCGGCGAAGATGCCCACAGCCATGGCCGCGGCCGGAGGAAGGCTCGGCGCTGGGAGAGGGCTGTCATCCTGCGGGCTGGAAAAGCGTTTCTTGACAAAAGCAAACACGGGAGAATACAATCGCTAATGGCCTTATCGCCGGCGTGAACGCCGATGGTAGCTGATTCGACGGCGGGGGTCAAATGTTTCTTCTTCGCCAAAGGACGGGAGGTTGTTTTCGATGCTATTGGAACTTCCCAAGCTGGATTATCCCTATGACGCGCTTGAGCCCTACATCGACGCGCGCACTATGGAAATCCATCATGGCAAACATCACGCCAGCTATATTGCCAAGACGAATGCAGCCCTAGAGGGGTACCCGGATCTGCAGGAGAAATCACTGGAGGCTTTGCTGGCCGATCTGAGTCAGGTGCCGGAGGCGGTCCGCACAGTGATTCGCAGCAATGGTGGCGGCGTGGCCAACCACAGCCTCTTCTGGAAAACCATGGCCCCGGGCGCGGGCGGCGCTCCCCAGGGCCCACTGGCGGATGCGATCGAAGCCGCGTTCGGCAGCTTCGAGGAATTCCGCACATCCTTTTCGAGCGCTGCGGGCGGCGTGTTCGGCAGCGGCTGGGCATGGCTGGTGAAGGATGCGAATGGCGGGCTCAAGGTCATGACCACGCCCAATCAAGATACGCCTCTCTCCCAAGGTCTCACGCCATTGATGACTCTCGACGTCTGGGAACATGCCTACTATCTGAAGTATCAAAACAGGCGGCCGGAGTACATTCAGGCCTGGTGGAATGTCGTCAATTGGTCGGAAGTCAGCCGGCGCTATGAAAGCTGAGGGGAATCGTCGGGCTTAGGGGTGATGCCGGTGCCGTCTCACACGCACACAATCTGGAGGATTGGGACATGACTCACATTATCACAAGTCTGTGCCTCCGCGATGCCGGATGCGTTGAAGTTTGTCCGGTGGAGTGCATCGTACCAGGGAAGCCGATTGATCAGTGGCCCTGGTACTACATCGACCCTGATACGTGCATCGACTGCGGTGCATGCATCCCGGAATGCCCTTACGAGGCCATCTTCCCTGAGGATGAGGTCCCGTCCGAATATGCTGCCAAGGGCGGGGAGTATCAGAGCATGCCCGCAGGAACCGCAGGATTTGACACCGTTTACGACGGGGAGAATCACCACGGCGAACCCGTCCACCTCGAGCATACCCGCATTCTCGAAGCGGGCCAGGTTGTGGACCTCACGCCAGACATCCAGCCCAATTACGACTACTTCCAGAAGGGACCTGGATACAGCGCCCTCGAGGAATAATCGGGTCTGAAAGCGAGATCTTCGCCGATCCGAATCCGCCGATCTCCGCCTGGTTGAAGTTGCTGGAGATGGGCAAGTTCCGAAAGAAAAGAGGGAGCCGGTTGGCTCCCTCTTTGTGCATCCCGAATCCTCATGCCAGCGCCTTTCTCACCAGTCGGGATAAGGCAGAGGGTTAGATGGGATCGACGTATTAGGAGGCGTACCGCACCGAGCGGGACAGCCTCGGAGAGATGAGCGTACCTGCGGGTGCTCTTTTTGGTGCGCAGACCCGGCGGGTTGTGGAGAACTTCCTCGTCTCTGGCATCCGGCCCTGGCGCGCTTTCATCCCTCTCGCATTTCAATCGCCGGTGCCCGCCTCCGTTGCCTTGCGACGCCTCCCCAGAAGTGGAAGGGACCATCCACCCTCGCCGCCCACGCGCAGATCCTTATGCTGGAAGCGCAGCAGCGCCAGCACCGAGAGAACGAGACCCGCAGCGGCCAGGGCTAAGACCCATTCCAGCTTTAAGCCGTTCAACGCATCCCCGCCCTGATAATAGTGGATGGGCAGATATCGAGCCACATCCTCAAGTTCGGTGATCATGCCGCTGAAGCCCTCGATGAAGAAACTCGCCACCAGGACCACTCCCCCGAGGGTAGCCGCCAGCCGGCGAGAGGGTACAAGCAGGCTGAGGAGGGCCGTGAGGGCGCCGAAGAGAAAGACGATGGCCAAGACCGATACGAAGGGCAACGCCAGCTGTGCGGGTGTCAGATCCATGCCGCTTGCCGGCAAAGGCAACACGAGCCCCAACCAACCGATGATGCAAATGGCGGCGGCTGTGGATAGGAAGGCAAACATCCGCGCCAGGAACATCTTCGTGCGACTGATGGGTTGGCCCATCAGCAGATCGAGGTGCCCGCTCTCCTCGTCGGCGGCCAGCAGGCCGCTGCCGGCGAGCACTGCGAAGATACCCAGGAGCAGGGGCATGTAGCTGAAGAACTCGATGTTCAAGAATCCTTCGGGAGTGGCGAATTCGCTGAAATCCCCAAAGAAGGCGATGAATTCTTCCGGATAGATTTCCAGAAGCTGCTGAAGTTGCTCGCTCTGAGAGGAGATCGAATCGTAGAAGGGCATCAGCAAGAGCCCGAGCAGAAATAGCGCCAGTCCCCAACCCAGGATTTGGCCGCGGGCCTTCCTTAACGCGTGAAGGTAGACGACTCTCATTATTCGACCTCCTTGTCGCCTGCGGCGTAGTAGGTGATGAAGATCTCCTCGAGCGATGGGCGCTCCGTCTCGATCTCGATGACCGGCTTGTCTGCCAGGGCTCGGATCAGCGGCTCCATATCGCCTTCCACTTGGAGCAAGAGGGATCGCGGGTCTGCGCCGTTGAGCACCTTAACCCCCTGGATGTTGGCGAATTCCTGCAGGTTCACCGGTTCGCGGAACCGCACCTGTGCCCGGCGCAGCGCCCGGCTGAGCAAGTCCTGAGTATTGGCCACCTCGACCACCTCGCCGGCGCGGATAATGGCGACCTGGTCAGCAATCCGTTCGACAACACTGATGATATGGGAGGAGAAGAAGATGGTGGCACCATCCTGGCGGGCCTCCTCCAGGATGGCCAGCAGTTCTCGCTGGATCAAGGGATCCAAACCAGTGGTGGGCTCATCGAGCATGAGCAACTCAGGCTTGTGCATCAAGGCCTGGATGAGGCCGATCTTCTGTTTGTTGCCGTGAGATAGGTTGCGAACCGGCATGCGAAGATCCACGTCCAGGCGCTCCGCCAGGCGGCGGATATGGGCTGGATCCGCTTGCCGGCCCCGCAAATCGTTGAAGAATCGTAGAGTCGCCTCGCCTGTCAGGCTGCCATCGAGCTGGAGCTCGCCTGGCAGATACCCGACCCGACGGCGTACCTCCACCGATTGGCGTTGTGGATCCATTCCAAGCACCCTCAGCGTGCCGCCGTTGGGGCGGATGAGATCCAGCAGGCAACGGATTGTGGTGGTCTTGCCTGCGCCGTTTGGGCCTAGGAAGCCGAAAATCTCCCCGCGGCGAACCTCAAAGGAGGCTCCCCGCAGAGCCTGCACGGATCCATAGGATTTCTTCAGGCCTTCCACCTCGATGGCAAGGTCTTGCGACATTGGAACCTCCGCTGCGGTTATCTCGATGAATTCATCCTTGCAAGTATAAGCGCTGTTCGGGGAGGTTCCTGACCTGTTCCTGATTTCCACCTGATGATCTGAGATGTGATCGGGATCCTTCGCCTTGGTGCAGATGCGAAGCGGGTTGCGCCAGGGGTATAATCTCTTCGCGATGAGTGAGCGGGGGTTGCGCCTGGCCCCGAACCAATGGGAAAGCATGCTCCAGCATGTGGAGCGTTGCTTTCCGGAGGAGGGTTGCGGGCTGCTCGCCGGCAGGGATGGCTCCATTCTGCGAGTTCATATCATCGAGAATTGCCTGCACTCCCCCTTTCGCTTTCGCATGGAACCCAAAGCTCAATTGGAAGCCTTTCAGCAAATTGAGGCGGAGGGATTGGTGTTGCTGGCTATCTTCCACTCTCATCCCCACGGCCCCGAAGGGCCTTCCCTCGCCGACCTTGAGGAGCATGCATACCCTGATGTGATCCACATCATCTGGTCGCGATCTGGGAACCGCTGGTCGTGCAAAGCCTTCCGCCTGGACTCTGGGCGACCTGAAGCCATCCCGCTCACAATGGACGCCGAGGGCCAGAGTCCGGGTTCCGACCGCGCCGAAGGAGGAATTGGAACATGATATGGGGCTTGCTTGCGCTGGCGCTTGCATACCTTCTGGGATCCGTGCCCGTCGGCCTGCTTGTGGTGCGGGCGAGGCGTGGCAGAGACATTCGGAAGTGGTACAGCGGCAGGACTGGCGCCACGAACGTCATGCGTGTGGCGGGGTATTGGGCCGGGCTGGTCACCGTGCTGGGGGATGTCGGCAAGGCGACTCTCGCAGTGGCCGTGGCGCGCTGGCTCACCGGAGGGCATGCAGGGTTCGTGGCGGCGGCGGGTGCGGCCGCTGTTCTGGGGCACAACTATTCCATCTTCTTGCTGGAAAGAGGGGGGGGCGGCTACCAGCTGAAAGGCGGCGCAGGCGGAGCGAGCGCCTTTGGCGCCGCGGTGGGTCTTTGGCCGCCATCCGGCCTCATCTTGCTTCCCCTTGCGGGCGCGGTCTATTACGGGATTGGCTATGCCTCCGTCACGACGATGAGCGTGCCTCTGGGTGCGGGCGTGATCTTCGCCCTGCGGGCTCTTCGGGGTGTGGGACCTTGGGAGTATATCGCCTTCGCAATTGCAGTCGAGGCCTTGATCATATGGGCCTTGCGTCCGAACATTCGGCGGCTGCTTGATGGGGAGGAGCGGCTGGTGGGCTGGCGGGCAAGCCGTCGCAAAAGCGGCAAGGCCGAGGCAGGGAAGGAGCAGGGGGTGGATTGAGCCGCTTTGGGAATCAGGTGGCGAACAAGATGGCGGCCAGGCCGGCTACGGTAACCACGCCGATCTCAAGCCACGTAGCCTGCCCCGTGCGACCCTGACGCCAGGCCGCGAGCGCGGCGTTCCCTGAATAGAAAGCCAACCCAAGAAGGAGTGACTCCTGCAGGGGCTTGATGGGCCAATAATGGAGTGCCCACGATATTTGCCCACCAAACCATGCCAGGATCGATCCCTGCCATATCGCCGTCGGGATTGACGCTCCCTCTAGGCGCTGCAGTCGCCAGGAAACGAGCCATCCTGCCAGGATCGTGAGCGGGACGCCAAAGATGGCGCGCATGTCCGTGGCCTTGATTGCGAAGAATGCCCCGGCGAGGAGAAGGTAAGCCAGGGCTCGCAGGCCGGCGGCCGCGAGGTCATAGCGAGGATCGCTTGCATCAACGACGACATATTCTGCAACCAGGACCGCCACCAAGAGCATGGCTGCGATCGGGAGCCCGAGCCAGAGAGCGAGCCCCTCTGGAAGCCGGCTGAGGATGGCGCCGAGGGCCAGGGACGCCAGGGCGGGGACGAACCAGTGTTCGGCGGGTGTGCGTTTGCCTTGCAGTCTTGGGTGGGATTGGAGCAGCCAATCTGTCCCTGTGACGGCGAGTGCGGCGGAGAGGCTGAGCAGGGCAACGCGGGCGTTGAATTCGAAGCGGATTAGCAGACCTGCGAGTGCGAATTGAGCCGAGAACGCAGGCAGCTCGACGATCCGCAGGAGCCCATACGTCAGCAGCACGAGCGCTGCCATGGCGCTCAGGCGGTCGCGATTGGGGCGGTGCAGGCTGGGGTCCACGCAAGCATTCTAGCATCCCCGGCGAGGGGCGTCCATAAGGGCGTGTGCATCCGGCATTCCCCCCCGAAACACGGCTGCGGTTCAGGTGCCGATCCAATGCGCGAGGCGCTCGCGGACCTGTGCGTTGCCCGGCTGCATGTATAATGGGGCGCCATGGTGGCCTTCATGATGCTGGCTGGCCTCCTGTTGGGGGGCCTGATCAATCTGCTCGCTGATAGCCTGCCGACCGCGCGGCGCGTGACAACGCCTAGGTGTCAGGCCTGTACCGCCCCTCGCGAACCGCTGGCGTGGCTGGCCCTGCCCGGCTGGATCGCGGGCCATGGGCGCTGCCCTTACTGCGGGAGCCACCGGCCAGCACGGGCGGTCCTGGCGGAGATCGCCGCCGCGCTTGGAACCGGATGGCTCTACCTAACGCAGCCCACGGCCGGTGCGTTCCTTCAGTCTTTGCTCATCAGCGCGGTCTTCCTCTTGATCCTGATCATCGATATCGAGCACCGCCTGATCCTGCATGTCGTCAGCCTGCCGTCGGCCTTGCTCATCGGGCTTCTCAACAGCCTGAACGCCGACCTGGGGCTCAAGCGCACCTTGCTCGGCGGGGCGGTTGGCTTTTTCACCTTCTTCTTGCTCTATTTGGCAGGTGTCATCTTCGGGCGGTGGATTGCCCGGAGGCGGTCGGACGCCCCGGAGGAGGAGGCCTTTGGTTTTGGGGATGTTATGCTGGCGATGGTCATTGGGGTCACCGTCGGCTTCCCGGGCGTGATCGAGGCCCTGATACGGGGCATTCTGGCGGCGGGAATCTTCAGCCTGGCATATCTGGCCATCATGGCTCTGCGCCGGCGCTATGAGGCCTTCAGCCCGATCCCGTACGGCCCCTTCCTCATCCTGGGCGGCTGGTGGGTCTACTTCCAGGGCTGGTCGACGCTCGAGAGCCTGCTGGGCATGGGCTGAGCAATCCCGATGTCGCGTTTTCGTTACAATCGCGTCCTCCCGGGCTGACAGAGGCGCTCTCTGGTGCCGCGGTACTAGGCCCCTTCGCTGACCATGTGCCTATAATGAAGGGGAGGGATGAAATCCCGAAAGGGCATCCTATGCGAGGTCGATTGGACAAGCGATTCCTAGGAATTCCCCGTCGACGCCGGAGACACAAGCCACGTGGACAGAGCATCGTCGAGTTCATGGTGCTCTTGCCGGTCCTGCTCATGATGCTCTCTGGACTGATCGAATTTGGGTTCCTCTTGAACTACTATCTGGACCTGATCGATGCCGCCCGCGAAGCGGCGCGGTTCGCGGCCAACGACGACCCGCTGCACAACGATCTTACCGGCGCCTACCAGGACCCTAATCCGGGGTTCTACCTGCGCACCCAGACCGTCGCACTGCAATCGATCAGCATCGGTTCCGGCGGTCAGATCACGCTCAACCCCGCCACCGACGACGTGGTGATCTCGGCCTACTCTGTATTGAATGGCAGCGTGGACAAGCGATACCCTTACGCGGATGGGACCCATGAGGTCTCGCTCTACAACAACAAGACCTCCGCGCTCGATGTGGCCACGGATATTGACCCGCGGTTGGACGCCGCGGCGCCCAATACTGGGATGGTCTCTGTAGAGATTTTCTACGATTACCATATGGTTCTAGGGCTGCCCTGGATCAAGGCTTTCGTTCCTGACCCGATCACGCTCTGGGCCTATAGCATCATGCCGAATGTCAATGTGGAACCTACACCTACTCCCATTCCTTAGGCCGCGCCTGCGGGGGCGCTCACGTGGCCAGGCGATGGTGCTCATCGCTTTGGCCTTCATCGGCCTGGCCTCGTTCATTGGCCTGACGGTGGATGCCGGCATCCTCTTCATCCAGATCGGCCACCTGCGGCGGGCGGTCGATTCGGCCTCCCTGGCGGCTGCCAATCAGTTCCGTGAGGGCCGCTCGATTGCCGAGATCGAGGCCGCCGCGGATGAGTTCATCAATCTGAACAGTCTCAATCCGGCGACGGCCGATGTCTTCATCTGCGATATTAACAATCCCACCGCGACCAACCCGAATCCCCACCATGACATCGACTTGTGCCCGCCGGATGACAATGGCGATGGGGTGCACAACGACTCGCCGCCCCGCAAGTTCGTCCGGGTGAGGGCGTCGATGCCCGTGGATTTCGCGTTCCTGCCGATCATCGGGTTTGGCTCGATCGACATCCACGCCGATGCCATCTCCGAAGCGGCTTCTGTGGATGTTGTGCTGGTCATCGATACCTCCGAGTCGATGGCCTATGACGCCGAATGCGGCGACGGCGACGATGACGACGCCTGGGCCGAGATCAATCTGGGCTCGGGATCCGCCGATGGTGTCGACGATTGCGACACAACGGGCGGTGTGGTGGGCAGTTTCGCGGATGACTACATGCGCGATCCAGACAACTGCAATGACGTGAGCCCGGCTCCCGGCATCCAGGGTGAATGTCATCCCTTCGAGGAGGTGCGCGACGCGGCGCTTTCGCTCGTGGACCGCATGTACTTCCCCTATGACCGCATGGCGGTGATCAGCTTCGACCGCAACGCCGTGGCACAGCTCAACATGAGCAACGATCCCAGCGCGATCAAATCCGCCATTGGGAATCTCACGGTCTTCAAGCTCTATGGTTGCCCGACCTGGCCGCCCAACCCCAGCGGCTGCACCTCGACAAATATCGCCGACGGCCTGAAAGTGGGCGGCACGCAGTACGGCTCCTTTTTCCGCGAGGAGGCCGTGCCAATCCTGATTCTCTTGAGCGATGGATCGGCCAACGCCGCTACAGACAACAGCACCCCACCAAACCCCATCTGCCCCGGCGGGGCAGGTGTCCCTACCTGGGTGCAGCCCTTCTGCAAGGATAGCGAGTTCGAGGTCGGGGACGGCGATTACGGCTACGATGCCGAGGATGCGGCCGTCGATCAGGGTTACTTTGTCGGTTGCCCGGAGGCCAACTCATTTGACCCCACGACCACCTCCTGCGCCAATCCCGGGCAGGGCGCGGTGGTCTTCACCATCGGCTTGGGCGATGAAGTGATCAACAATCAGAAATGCGACGCGGGAGCCTACCCGGGTGGCTGCGAGCCGGATCAGGGCGAGAAGCTGCTACGCTACATCGCCGCCATCGGCGATGACGGCGATCCTTCCACCGACCCCTGCTCCTCTGTTCCCACAGGGCAATCCTGCGGCAATTATTACTTCTCTCCGACCGGAGCGGGGCTGATCCAGGTCTTTGAGGCCATTGCCTCCCGGATCTTCACCCGCATCATCCATTAGTGAAAGAAGCCTAGCGATGGATGGGATGCCAGCCAGTCCACGCCTGTTCCGCCGGGGAAACCGGCGACGCTTCCGCGGCCAGACGGTCGTCGAGTTTGCCCTGGTCCTGCCCGTGATGCTGATGGTTCTCTTCGTCATCATCGAACTGGCGCGCCTGTTGCACGCCTGGCTGGCGGTTGAGAACGGTGCCCGCTTCGGCGTGCGCTATGCGGTGACCGGCGAGTACGACCCTGCCTACTGCGTCGATGGGCCGGATGCAGGAACGGAGGCCTGCGGGGGGCCGGGCCAGCGCGATGAGGAGGACGCCGCCCGGTTGCCCTCCATCAAGGACGCCGCCCGTGCCGGAGCGGTGGCCATCCTGCGAAACGAAACCGTGCCCGAAGGACTCCCGGCGCATTTCAAGATCACCATCTGTTCCAGCCGGACAGGGAGCGGCTCGCTGCTCTACAATTACCATGACGCCATCCCGGGAAACCACCTCGATGCGTGGTGCGAGGAAATCGTCACCGGCAACCCAATCGAGGATGCGGGCGGTCCCGGCGACCGCGTCTCGGTGACGGTCGATTTCGAGCACCCGCTCATCGTGCCCATCCTCAGTACCTATCTCCCCAATGTGCACCTGACAGCCCGGCGCGAGGGCATCGTCGAGCAATTCCGTGTGGCGAGAGTGGTCGGCCTGCCGGCAACGATCTCGGTCCCCACTTTCACGCCCACCAATACGGCCACCAATACGCCCACGGCGACCATCACCAACACCCCTCCGCCCACGCCGACGGAATGCCGTGTCCCGCCCATCGTGCAGATCATCGCGCCCGTCAATGGCGCCTCCTATGTCGATAGGGTTCCCGCCCAGGCCATCGCCTACGACCCCGACAATGTCGACCCGGTGAATTGCACAGGCGTTGGGCCAGATGGGACCGGAATAGACCACGTGGATTTCTTCATCGACTGGTGGAACGGTTTTGGCTGGGTGCGCATGTATGACCACACCGAATTCAATGTGGAGTACTGTGGCTTCGGCGGCAGCGCGCCTTGCAGCGAGCATCCTACGAGTTCCGCTATGTGGCCCAACGGCGATCTCATGCGAGATGGCTTGCACCGCATGCAGGCAGTTGCGACGGACGATGACGGCCAAACGGCGATGGATGAAGTCCAATTCAATCTGAACGTGCCTGAGACGCTGACGCCCACGCCGACCAACACGCCGACCGAGACGCCGACTCCTACCGTTACGCCAACAATCGACTGCACCGATATCATCGCCATCAATTACTTCCGCAGCGGGACGGCGCTCTACATGTGGCTCTACAATGCCAACCCGCGCACCATTTATCTCACCAATTCCGCCACCAACTGGGACGAGATGTCTCCCTCCCACTACTTCGATCAAGGGATGTTCAACTGGGTGCCTTACTACAACGGCGATGACTATGACTCTCCCACCATCGCCGGGCCCGCGGATCCTTCCTCCTTCCCGCATCCCTCCGGCTCCTACATCTATTGGTACGCGGACTTTGGCAATGTGCCCAACGGGGAGCTTTATGGCAATTTCTCGACCACATTGACCTTCGATGACGTGTGTCCTGTGTCGAGCAGTATCTTCTACGCCACGCCGACGAACACACCCACCGCGACCAATACGCCCACGCCCACCAACACGCCGACCATCACCCTGACGCCAACCGTGACGAATACTTTGCCGCCGACGAACACACCCACACCGACGCCCACGCCTTCCTGCTCGGGCGTCACCCTAGGCTCCACGTCGTTTCTGAGCAGCGCGGGCCTCATGCTCTACATCAACAATACGACCTATCCGGGCTTGCAGGTCACGGGGATCACGATCGATTGGGGGCCGTTGGATACGGCTGCGGATATGTATGGCTGGAATGAATAT
>Ga0190334_1000176_pt1 | contig 33266 bp, 30 predicted proteins | sample 48720478_MG_FD_161270 | JGI IMG/M metagenome (GOLD analysis project Ga0190334, IMG submission 161270) | Hydrothermal vent sediment bacterial communities from Southern Trench, Guaymas Basin, Mexico - 4872-04-7-8_MG | ecosystem: Environmental > Aquatic > Marine > Hydrothermal vents > Sediment ... | reverse complement strand
AGCAATCTTTTAACTTTCAGGGGAAGAGAAACTTTTTTTTCTTTTCTTGAAATATTTACATTTATTTTAAAATTATTTCGGACTAAACTACTTCTATATTTAACGATTTCCACAAGGTCTTTTCCAAACCATAATTCAGGAGTGTCAAGAACATGTGTATCTGAATAATTTAAATCCAATTGAAATTCTTGAAATGGTATGAGAGGCCCAAGGTAAACATTTGGATAATTAAAATGACCAACAAAAAAGCCAGGAGGACTTGCACCAAATATCTTTTTATTCCTGAGAGTTTTCCCGATTTCAAATGGAGCTAATGATTTTAAAATTGACTTTTTTAATAGAATGGGGCACGTTTTTTTTCCACATAACAATCTAGCTCCCTTGCACTTCAGGCAAAGTTCGGCCTTGATGGGTGGTCTGACCAATTTTTCCTCATCTAAAAATTAATTTTACTTCGAGTCAATATATGATAAATCATTTAATAAAAAATATCCGTCCGTGAATTTATTATATCTCTATTAACTTAGTGATAAAATTCAAGTAAAAAGAAAAATAAAAAGAATTCATTTCTAAAACCAGCGCATGGTTGTCAACCAGCAACTATAATTTTCGTGCTGATCTCATCCTTTTAGAAATTTTATAAATTATTATCAATTGCATCAAATATCTGTTCCATTGTTGGACGATCATCTTTATCTTTTCCTATAAAAAGCCAAACAATTTTCTTATCCTTATTAATGAGTACCTTAGATGGAAATGCTTGTTTAAATTTCATTTCAATTCCTGCCCCCGTGCTAAACCAATCAAGCTTAAATTTTTTAGCAATAGCTGCGCCTCGATCTGAAACTAATGGTATCTTAATATCGTGCTTTTGTTTTAAATCTGTTAAATGGTTTTTACTATCACTTGCTATTGAAATGATTTTTACACCTTTTTCTTGAAATTTATTCAATTCGCTATTTAAAGTAACTAAATGGTCTTCGCACGTATGTCACCAAGCTCCTCTAAAGAAATCAATGAGTATTCCATTTTGGCTTTTTAAAATTTCATTAAAATTTAGCGTGTTATTTTCAATGTCGCTAACTTCTTTTATAGGAATTTTTGAACCTAAAGGTAATCCTTTAGGTAATTCATTTTCTTTAGAAGTCATGAGTATTAGATTATTTTTTAAAAATTTAAAAATAGTTATTATAAAATATTAAGAGACGATTTTAGCAAGCATTAGTACGATATAATAATGGATTAAATAATAGATTTCAAAATTCGTTCAATAAAATTAAAAATTAAACATGCTTATTTTTTTTTATAAAAATGTAAATTTATACACTTTTAATTTACAAATTGGAAAATAATATAATTTAATTTAATCGACTTTTACTTAATTTAGATTTGATTAAAATGCCGAAAATAGAGTCTTTAAATAAAAAAGGAATAGAATTAATGAATAAAGGTGAACATGACAATGCTTTAAAATCATTCAATAAAGTATTAAATCTTGACCCTAATAATATAAATGCATTGTTTTATACAGGATACATTCTATTCACTTTAGAAAAATATGATGAGGCTTTAGCATATTTCAATAAGGTTTTAGAAATAGATCCTTCATTTAAAGAAGCCTGGTATAATAAAGGAAGATTATTAAGAAAATTTAATGATATAGAAGGCGCTATAAAATGTCATAATAAAGCATTAGAGATTGACCCTGAATTCAAGTATTCTTGGAATGCGAAAGGTATTGCACTATATTTAAAAAAAGATTTTGAAGGAGCATTGGAATGTTATGAAAGAGCGTTGAAACAAGATCCTAACTTTTCTGAAGCCTTATATAATATAGGCTTGGTTTTACATGAACAAGGAAATCTTGAAGGTGCTCTTCAATATTATGACAAGGCTATTAAAATCAATCCTCATTTTAAATATAGTTGGAATAGGAAAGGGCAAGTTTTATTTAGTTTAGAACGCAATTGGGAAGCCTTACAATGCTATAAAAAGGCAATTGAGATTAGTGATAATTTTAAGGAAGTTTGGTATAACATGGCAAAATTATACCATCAAGATGAAGATTATAAAAATGCATTGAAATGTTATGATAAGGCATTAGAGATAGCCCCGGGTTATTCAGATGCTTGGAAAGATCAAAAAAGATTAAAGAACGAAATTCGAGAAAAAATCATTAATATCTTAAACCATGAAAAAGAACTTGGACGAGTGATAGATAAGAAAGAAATGATTAAAGATCTTAACATTAGATTACGAAATGTTGATTTTTTAATTAATCTGATTGAAACCACACAAAAATATGAAAAAGAGGATGAAGAAGAAATAGAAGCTGTTTCTGAAGACGTGATCAAGATGTATGGACAACCTACGTATTTGGACTTACTTGATTACGGATTATCGATAAAATTTGGTCATAAAGTAGGATATTATCTAGTCGAGAAGGGTTTATTGAATGAACTTTTAGCTACTCCAAATGGTAGAGTAATTATTCTTAGTAAAGAACTAAAACAAGTTGAGAAAGTAGAGGAAATAAAACAACCAGAAAATATATTTATAGGAAGAGGGGGCGTTTGGGAAGTAAATAGATTAATTTTTAAAGTAAAAGTTCAGAATAAATCTCCTCATGTCATCACAAGCGTGGCGGTTTCAATATTGCAATATCCTACAATGTTAAAATTACTTGATCAGAATAAAATGAAAGAAACACCTCTCATTCAACCAAATGGTGGGATTTGGACGCCAGAGTTTAGATTTGATGCAGGAAATGAGTGCATTTCAGGTGAAATTAGAGCGATGGTTATATTTTTTGATCACAAGAATAATAAACATGTTCTGGATGTTAGATCATTTGATATAAAGTATATATGTCCACTACTAGAGGCAAAAAAAATTGGAAAGGATGAATACTCTGATAAAATTAAAAATATGACAGAAAAAGAACATCGCATTAAATTAGAAAAGATATCAGATACAACCAAAGTAATGAAAGAAATCGAAAGTAAATTTACCGAAATGAATTTAGGAATAGTTGATTTTGATAGTAAATCGAATAAAATAATTAGTTATGCTGAAGATAAAATAAAAAGAGATGGGCTCGCTTTAGAAGCGATATTAGAAAAGTTTGAACATAATCAAGAGATTATAATCAGAGCTTTGTGTGAGCATGATAATAAGTGTGCTCCTTTATTATATAAAGCAGTTGAAGAATTATCAACGATAGGACTTTCAACTAAAAAGAATGAAATTCTTAATAAATTAAACCTGTTTCTTGAGCGCCCTGACGATTTAAAAAATTATATCAAGCGAGTGATAAAATCAGACTGGACTGATGAAAAGAAAGATGAATGGGCTAATGTCATGATTGAAATATTGGAAGACTGGAAACAGTTTAAACCAAGCAAGTGGAAAAAAATAGGTTCATTAATCAAAGGCATTATTAGTGGTTTTATAGGAGATGAATTGACAGACTTGATGTCCTCGGGGATAAATAATCTTTATAGATGGGTAATTACCAATTTGAAATAATTTTTTTTAAAAAAATCTCCTTGGTCATTTTAATTATTGCACGTAAGAAGAAAAATAATATACTTAAATTATAATATTTCTAAAAAATATTTTTACCTTTTAAAAAATCGATAAATATTGTAAATTCTAAAAATATTATTTAAGGATTATTAAAATTATTTTTACACCAGTTTCAACCTTTTCTATATATGATATCTCCCCAATACTCATTGATTTCTTCATCTGTTAAATCCCAACTTCCAAAAAAAGATAATAAACTTTGTTTTTGAGATTTTAATAATCTTTCAAGTAATTCAGAAAAGCTTTCTCCTGATTTTTTAATTTTGATTAATTTATCGTAAACTTCTTTGGTTATATTAATATCTTTGGACACCACATGTACAAATATATTTACTTTATTAATTTTTAATTTTATCTTTTCATTAAATGATATTAGTAAAAATAATAAAATCTTAATTTAGTTAAATAAAAGTAATTTTTTTTGAAATATTTTAAAAATTAATTAAAAGTAATAGATTAAAAACTACGTGATATATTTTAAATAAAAATTTTTGTATACTAAATTTTATTTCCCTACAATCTCCAGCTGTAAATATGATAATTAATGAATTACTAAGAGATGATTATTCTCTAAAAGAAGCAATGCGGCTTCAAATGAAATATGTAGAAATTTTAATTGAAAAAGAGATATTAGAAGGAGACGAACAAGTTAATTCAAGCAATATTAAACTTGTTGTTGGAGTGGACATCTCTTATCATAAAATTAAAAGTGAAGAAAATGGAGTTGCTTGTGCGGTATTATGGGACTATGAAAATAATTCACTTAAAGAGATTAAATACGCAACAGGCAAGATTTGTTTTCCCTATGTAGCGGGATTTTTAGGTTTTAGAGAATGTAAATTACTAGCAGCTGCAATTTTAAAACTTTCTAGACGTCCTGATTTGATAATATGTGATGGTCATGGAAAAGCTCATCCTCGAGGATTTGGTGAGGCTACACATTTAGGACTTGCATTGAATATATCTTCTATAGGTGTGGCAAAGAATTTTTTCTGGGGATATTCAAATTGGAAGAGAATGGAAAGAAAAAAGGGAAATAGGGTGCCTATTTATGCCAATGAGTCGTTTAGTGGAAAAAAGAATGATTCAATGATAATTGGATATGCTATTTGTTTAAATCATGGAATGAAACCCGTTTTTTTAAGTGTAGGCTACAATCTTTCCTTAGATGATGCCTTAAATGTTGTATTAAAATTAACAAAAAATCATCACCAACCAGAACCCTTGTACTTGGCTGATAAATTCTCGAGAGAAAAAGTAAAAGAATAGGGTTAATAATTCGCAATATTGCATTAAATGGTTTAATATTCATGAGTTTGGCTTGAAATAATTAAATGTTTTTCATTTTAATATTTAATAATGGATGGATTTTTTTTATCGTAATTCCAATTTACTCATAAGTAAATTAAAAAAGTGGAATAAAACATGATTAATATCTCAAATGTCTCTTGTCCAAATTGTGGATACATAAATAAAGTAAATATTCCCGAAAACAATTGATTACTGAGCCTTAAATGTGATTTTTGTGGTGAAATGATTATTGGGGGACCAAATCCTCACGGTTGAACTTGAGTGTTATGCGCACATGGAGATGTTCCTTGACTACAGATACAAAAAATAGAAAATTTGAAATAGTAAATGAAAATTTTTGATGAAACTGATAATAAAATGCTAGTTATCAGTTGAAACGAGATGGCACTCTCGTCATTTAATTTTATTATTTATTTTATTAATAATTAAGATTTATTGGCAAATTAAGTTTCAGATAATAATTTAATTAAGGTACGGGGGATTTCCTTATAATTATTTACAGCCATGAACTTTCCTTTACCTGCTTTAGCTAATTTTTTACAGGTTTCAATCCCTCGTTCTGCATCGTTATCTGCTGGCATCCCAATAATATGCAATTTTGGAAATTTTTGAGCAATTTTGACAGGGTCTTCTCCACGATTATAATTTCCATCTGTTATTAATATGCCAAATTTTCGTTGATTACTTGATTTTACCTTATTTAATTCCTTAAGTCCCTTTTCTAAGCCCATAGAAATATTTGTAAAACCAACTGCTTCTGAGTCTAATATATCATCAATGATTTTCGTTATTGGTTTCTTTTCATCAATTTTTTTCAGAGTCATTGCAGTAGAATTAAAAAGAATAATTGCATAATCTTCTTTCTCCATGTTATAAGCTAACACGGAAGTTGTTAACGCGGCATTCAAGAGTAAACGCCCATACATGCTTCCGCTGGTGTCTAAAATCATTACAACTTTTCGCTTTTGCTTTTCACGTTTTACACCAAAGATATCGTTATAACTGAGGGTATTTTTAATAATTTTTATAGGATTTGCTTGGATTGTTTCATCTAAAGCAAATTCAGATCTTCCAATTTCATAATGTGGAGTTATCCTTCTATATGAACCTTTAATTCCTCTACTAGTAATTTTTAATGAGGTTTTTAAGATACTCTGACGAGCCAATCTTCGAAATATATGCTTGTATCTTTCTGAGATTGGTCGTCTGATGAAAAAATATATTTCTGCCATCGATGTTTGAGATTCTTTTGCTTTTTCAGCGAAAAATTTAACCCCATCATCACAATCCAAAGCATCTGTAGCAGCATATACATTTGATTTTAGCAAACCAATTATGGCTTCCAAGTTTTTATGTTCGATGGCTAAATATGTTAAATCTCTTATTTGTTTATAATCAAGTGTATTTGCTAAATTATGATAATATTCTGGTCTTTTCTTTTTCTTTCGGATGATTTCATATCTAAGAATTTCATTATCTGGTATTCTTTCTGTAAGCCTTACGTGTAACCTCTTCTTCTCATCCTCTTCTTCAATGGAAGAGAAATCATCGATTATCGAAAATCCGATTCATTGAGAACCGCAAGCACTATATCAGAGATAATTTCCGATTTTGAACGAGTGACTCCATCTTCAATTTCAATCTTATTGTATAATGCCATTATCGCCGCATCTACCCAATTTTTCGTGCTTTTATTTCCACCTGAATTAGATATAAGACTTGCTAAATCAATGGCACCTCTTATGGAACTACCTCTCCTGATATAAGTGTTCTCTCTTGTTTGTTGAGTTATTTTTTGTGAGATATTTGCAATGAGATCACCTGATTCTCCATCTAATTTAACTTCTTTTTTAATTATTTGAACTTCTTCTTCTGGTTTCTGATAATCCAGCTTAATCCAAACAAAACGATCTTTTAGAGCCTCCCCTAAAACAGTAACTCCCACGTGAGCAACAGGGTTTTGAGTAGCTACAACAAAAAAACCATCTTTTGCTTCAATTCTCTTCAATTTGGGAATATCGAGAATTTTCTCGTCTAATGCTGTTAATAAAGAGTTTTGTGTCGATTCTGGCATTCGATTAATCTCATTTATGAATAAGCACCCACCTTTTAACATTGCAAGCGGAAGAGGACCATAAATGTATGAATTTTCATTATAACCTTTTGAAATTACTAAAGGTGGATCAAAATATCCAATTAAATTGTGAGGTAATATTTCTTCTGAACAATCCACGCGGTAAAATTCGGAATCAAAATAGGCTGCAACGGCTTTTGCTATGGTGGTTTTACCAGTTCCTACTTCTCCTTCAATTAAAATGTTTTTTCCAACCAATCTTGCTAAGACGATCTTTTTTAATTCTTCGGTCCTTCCAATGATATTGAATTTTTGTTGAATCTCTTTGACGCTCTCAGATATATTAACCATAATTAATATAATGAAGCTTTTCTAAAAAATTAAACTAATTTTTGAATTCTTTCGCTTATTTAATTGAAAGCAGATTAAAATTAAGCAAAATAATTGGTCAAAAAATTCTTAAAACAATTAAGGATGTAATTTTACTTTCACAATTGAATCTTTTTTTAAACCTTCCTCATTAGTGGGAATTTCCACGATGCCATCCGAATTTGTTAATGAAGATATTATTCCAGAACCTTTTAATCTAATTGGAATTGCTACATATCCATCCTTTAATTTTTCCAATTTAACGCGTAAAAAGTTAATATATCCTAATGAAGAAACTGGAACATCTCTTTCCATCCTTGCGAAAACTTCTACTCGTGGATCCAATTTATCAAGCCCTAACATTTTAGAAATTGCAGGTCCAACTATTCTTAAAAAACAAACATAAGCAGCAACAGGAGTTCCAGGCAAGCAAAATACAGGCTTATTCTTTATAATTGCAATTAAAATAGGGCTCCCAGGTCTAATTGCCAAACCATGAGCTAATACTTCGCCATTTTCTTGCATTATTTCTGGCAATAAATCTTTTTTACCTACAGAGGTGCCCCCTGTAAAAATCACTAAATCTGAATTGACAATGCTTTTGTTCAAGCGTTCAATTATAAGATCCTTATCATCTTTAAGTGTTTCTTTAAAATGCAAAGAACCTCCATATTTTTTAACCAAATTTTCAATCATATATAGGTTTGAATTATATATTTTATTTTTCTCAAGAGGATATCCTAGCTCAAGGAGTTCATCACCTGTCGTAAAGATGCTCACGATAGGAAGTTTTGTTACTTTAATTTTTGTAATACCTAATGAAGCTAACAGCGCTACATGTTCTGGTCCAATTTTAATCCCGGAATTTAAAACTTTTTGCCCCTTTTTTATGTCCTCTCCTTTTTTTGATACATTCTTTCCAGGAACTACAGAATTGAATAATGTGACATTGTTATTATCAATATCAGTATCTTCGATTTTAATAACGGCATCTGCACCTAAAGGAAGTGCTGCACCAGTCGAAATTCTTATTGCAGTTCCCGCTTGAACCTTAATTTCTGATTTTTGTCCGATATCGATCGTCCCTATAAGTTTAACTTGCTTTGGATTTTTAGGGGAAGCTCCAAAAGAATCCTCAGCATTTATAGCATATCCATCCATCGCAGCTCGATCAAAAGGAGGAATATCTATTGGGGCCATGATATCATTAGCTAAAACCCTTCCTAATGATGATGAAACTTCAATAGTTTCCATTTTATTACATTTAATTCTAGATAATAAATTTTCCAACGCTTCCTCTAAAGGAATCAATTTAGCAAAACCAATTTTTCGTAGCTTTTCCAATTTAATTCACTCTTTTTTATTTATTATATATATAATGTGCCCCAATTCTGGAATAATTAATTTTTCTAAAGCTAATTTAACAGCTTTTGGAGATCCGGGTAATAGAAAGATTATTTTCTTATTAATCACTCCTGCTAATGCTCTTGAAAGCATTGCTGAAGAACCTATTTCTTTATAAGAAAGATATCTGAAAAGCTCTCCAAACCCAGTTATTTCTTTTTCTATTAATGGTTTGATTGCTTCAAGCGTAATATCTTTTGGAGACAATCCAGTTCCTCCACTAAATAAAATAGCGTGAACATCATCGTTCTTTAATAAATTAATAACTGCTTTTTTTATTTGTTTTTTCGAGTCTGAAACAAAATCTCGATAAATAACTGAAATATTAGGGTGCTTTTCAATAATTGATTCTACTATTGGCAAAGTTTTATCCGATCTTACATGTCCCATTTGTTTTTCTCTAAAACACGTAGTACTCACGATAATTATTGCTATTTTTAATTCTTTAGGACCTCTTGCTTTATGTTGATCATGAACTTCTATTATTTTTCACCTCTTAACTTGAATATACCATTAAATAAACTCATGAGAAATAAAAAAATCTTCTTTTTTCTCCTTTTTCTACAATGGATTCTAATTCTTCAATCTCAATGTATCCGTCTGCTTTAAAAAGCGTGCTTATTGCTTCTGAGCCTGTCTTAATGGGGAAAATTTTATCAACTCCATCATCTTTTCTTATTATTACAGGTTTAAATTCATGTCTTCCAACGATGCTATAAATTCTTTCACCAATTTCAAGAATCAATGAATTTTTAATTTTTAATGGCAATCCCGAGTTTTTTCTTAAAAAATCTTCAATAAAAACATAATAGCAACTTAATGCGGAAGTAGGGAACCCAGGTAGGATGAATACAAACTTTTCTTTTATTTTTGTAAAAATAATGGGTTTCCCGGGGCGCATTTTCACGCCGTGAATTAAAATTTCAACATCATAATAATTCTTTAAAACTTCAGAACCTAAATCACCTTCTCCTTTTGATGTACCCCCGGATAAAATAACAATGTCACTTTCTTTTAATCCTCTATCTATTGCGCTCTTTAAGTCTTCAAAATTATCTCTTATTATGCCTAAATACGAGACTTTAGCTCCCGCATTTTCTATGGCTTTCTTTAAAACAGTTGAATTTACATCATATATTTGGCCAATATCTAAATTTTCCTTTCCAACTGGAACTAATTCATTTCCCGTACTCATTAAGCTAACAATTGGCTTTCTATAAACGGGAACTTCTTTTAATCCACAAGAAGCAAGCATCCCTAAAGTTGGCAAATCAATTAATTGCCCTTTTTTACATATTAATTCTCCCTTTTTTATATCATGACCTATATTAACAATATTTTCTCCAGGTGGAACGGCTTTTGAAATGTATACTTTATCTCTAGTAATTTCTGTATATTCAACCATTATAATGGCATCTGCATTTTCTGGGATTGCCGCACCTGTTGCAACATAGGAGCACTCTCCATTATTTAACTTCTTTGTTGGTTTTTGTCCAGCTTCAATTTTTTCTACTAATTTAAGAGATAGAATATTATCTTCTTCCGCTCCAAATGTATCTCGTGCAATAACAGCATAACCATCTACTCTTGATTTTCTGAAGTGAGGAACATCGATATTACTCTTGATATCCTCATAAAGTCTCCTATTATAACTTTCATCTAATGGAATGAATTCTTTGTCCAGTGGAATTCTTGGAATTGAGAACAATATGTCTTTAAATTTTTTAACTTCAATTGTTTTTAAAAATTTCAATTTTAACGCCCCATAATGATTATATTACTTTAATGGATCCATTTGGATGTACCATCTGAGAAATCTTCTCTTTTCCAAACAGCTATTTCGCTTTTATATCTTTCCACAGCTTCTCGAAGTGCTTTAAATCCTTCTTCCCTATGAGAAGAAGCAACAACAACATGTACTAAATCTTCAGATAAATTAAATTCTCCCTTAAAATGAGTTAAAATAAGTTCAATAAGACCATATTTTTCCTTTAAATCATTACATATTTTATTAATACTTTGATTTGCCAATTCTTCATATGCATCTATCTTTATTCCTTTAACTTCTCTCCCTTCTCTTGAAAAACTTCTCACTATACCAGTAAAGGTCAATATAGATCCTATTTTAACAGCATTTTGATTTTTTTTTATGGTTTCTATTATGTCAATCAATGAAATCTCATTCTTATCATAAATGCCGGATGTTATTTTCTTAGATTTATTTTTAGGCATTTGCATTATCCTCCTGAAATTGGCAATAAAAAAGCAATTTTATCATTTTCTTTTAGAATGAATGTTTCTTTGCGATTGTTTTCAATAATTTTATCATTAATGGCTATTGAAACATTTTTTTTTAATTTTAAAGAATCACCATCTATTAATAATGGTTTTAACTCTGGATGTTTCTCAATTATGCTTGAAATTACGGATTCTATTGAATTTTTTTCGATATTAATAAATTCATTTTCTTTTCCTGTTAAATCTTTTAACTCAGCAAAATAAAGCACTTTAATAATCATTTTAATCATCCTTTTTTATCTAAAAATCTATTTTAATAGTGAGGTTCTCTTGAATCGATTATTTCTTTCAACAACATTTCATACTTATTAAGAGAGATAGACTCTTCCAAATCACTAATGAAATCTTTTCCTAAATTTGCTGCATATAAACATCCAAATACTTTCCCATCAGAAGAAACTCTTAATTTTGTGCATCCCATACAAAAATCGTGGCTTGGATGCACCGTTTCTACTATAGCATTATTAGGTAGCCTAAAAACCTTCCTATTTTGCATATCCTTTCTAACTTTAATATCAATAGCTCTTTTTGAAATATCATCTATTATTTTTTCCAAATTTAAATAGTATTTATCATAAATTTCTTTTGTCTTCCCAATAGCATCCGAAAAATCATGTAATTCAATTAATTGTAAAATATAGCCAGTATTTGCACAAAAATTGATCATATCTTCAAGTTCATCATCATTTATGCCCTTTAACATCACGAAATTTAATTTAATCGGATGTAATCCTACATCTTGAGCCTTTTTTAAGCCTTCAAGGATTCTAGGTAAAGAATTGGATCCTGTTATAAAAGAATATTTTTCTGGCTTTAAAGAGCAAAGAGAAACATTAACGCGATTTAAGCCGGCATTAATTAAATCTTGGGCTTTTTCTAAGAGTAAATAACCATTAGTCGTAATTGAGATATCATCATACAAGCCTAAATCATAAATATTTTGAACTATTTGGATAACTTCTTTCCTACAAAGTGGTTCTCCACCAGTCAATTTAATTCTCTTAACTTTCAAGATTTTTGCTAAGATATAACAAATTTTGGTTATTTCATCTACAGTAAGTTCTCTCCCTTGTTGAACATATCCCTCTTTGTCGCAGTATAAACAATTATAATTACATTTTGATGTTATTGAAAATCTAATATTTTTGATTTCACGATTACATTTATCTTTCATTTAAGCGTACCTTATTCTTTCTTTATTTTCTCAATAACTTTTATTTCTGAAATCAGGGTAATAGGATACTGACCTTTATCATCTTTTTCATATTTTTTAACTACATCCCAAATATTTAATAGCGCCACAGAAACCCCGGTTAAAGCTTCCATTTCTACACCTGTCCTTGCATGACTCTTTACAACACAATCAACTATTATACTATTATTTCCCTCAAAAGTAAAATCGATGGAAACATTTGTAATGGGAATTGGATGGCAAAATGGAATTAACTCAGGAACTTTCTTAACAGCATTAATCCCCGCAACTTTTGCAATTAATAACGGATTTCCCTTTTCAATTTGATTTTTTTTTATCTTTTTTATTGTTTCTTCTTTCAGAATGATCTTTCCAGAAGCTTTAGCAATTCTAAGAATAGTTTCTTTATTGGAAATATCTATCATGATGTTAGAATATTTAATTTATCGTTATTTATGGTGGGACATATCGTTATATTATTCTAAATTATACAATTTTTAAAAATTTGAGTAAAAAAAATTATAATATAGTTACATCTGTAGCTTTAAAATTGATGTATACTTCTGAGTTTTGAGCCAAATTAAGATTTGCTAATGATAATTTGGTAATGGCGATTAGAAATCTTTCATTATTACACTTAACAACTAGGTGGCATATGTTTCCTAAATCCCTAATTTCTTTTATTATTGCCTTAAACGTATTCCTGTAACTCACTTTTTCTGGAGACTTTTTTGAAATGCCAATACTTTCTGGTCTAATACACACTTTTACGTCCCCTTCTACTAAACTCGAGGCAGTAATTGTTATATCATTGATTTTGATTATGCTTAAACCAGATTTTTGGTCTATCATTGCTTTACCTGAAAAAATATTTTCATAACCAACGAAGAGTGCCGTAAATTCATCTTTAGGAACCGTAAAAACCTCATTAGGGTGCCCAATCTGGGAAATACTTCCATCAATTAAAACTCCAATTCTATCTGCAAATTTAATTGCCTCAAGCTTATCATGCGTGCTTAAAATAATTGTCTTATCCTCGTCATCTTTAATTTTAGAAATAAATTGTTCTAATAACTTAAGATTCTTAGAGTCTAAATTAGCTGAAACTTCATCCAATAGATATAACTCTGGTTCGAATATAAAGTTCATTGCTATTGCAACCCTCTGCATTTCTCCTCCGGATAAAGCTCTTGCATTCTTATCTTCTAAACCTTTAAGACCCACGATCTCGATGATCTCTTTTACCTTTTTATCAATAAGCTCGGGATCCATTCCCCTTATTTTTAAACCATAAGCAATGTTTTTATAAACAGAAGTATTCAAAACTACTGGTTTTTGCCTTACAAATGATAACTTCCTACGATAATTAATTATATCCTTTTTTGAAAGAGCCGTAATTTCTTCTCCCTTAAAATATATCTTTCCAGAAGTAGGTTTTTCAAGTAGAGCTAAAATTCTTAAAAGTGTGGTCTTGCCGCTTCCATTTGGCCCAATTATGGTGAAGCATTCTCCTTTTTTAATGTTAAAATTAATATTTGACAAGACTACTTGTGCTGAACCATCTTTTCGAAGATACACCTTGGATAAACCTTCAACTTCGAGCAAATTCATTTTTTCTCACCCATTTGTAAATGTGTTAATGCATAGTTGATAAGAAAAGTGATTGCAATCAAGAGCAACCCTAAAGCAATGGCCATTCCAAATTCGCCCATTCTTGTTTGTAATACAATAGCAGTTGTAAAAGTCCTAGTATACCATCTAATGTTTCCTCCTACTATCATCACGGCGCCAACTTCAGAAATCGCTTGACCAAAAGCAACAAGAATACCTGCGATAATTGATCTTTTAGATTCTTTAATTAATTCCCACCATAATTGTGTTTCTGTAGAACCGAGAGATAATATGGTTTCTTTTATGTTTGGATCAACACTTTCTAAAGCAGCTTTAGTCGTGCCAATTATGATGGGTATTGCAAGAAACAATTGGGCAATAATCATCGCAGTAGGAGAATATAATAATCCTAAGAATCCAAATGGACCACTTTTAGATAATAATAAAAAAATAATTAATCCCATTACAACAGGCGGAAATCCCATGAAAGTGTTAATTAAGTTAGTAAGGAATTTTTTTCCCGGAAAATTCCGAAGTGCCATGTAAGAGCTTATAGGAAGAGAGATTATTGTAGCAATTAATATTGCTGTACCAGATACTCTTAATGATAATAAAATAACATTCCAAACTTCTGGATCAAACGTGAATATTAATATTAATGCTTCAATTATACCTTGTAATATTTCATTTACCATTGTTATCAAATAATTTAATTATTGAAAAAATTTTTTCTTATCCAGTATATCCTCCATTATACTTTTTCCAAAAATTAACTTCTTCTGAGGTTGTATTGCATCCTAGTGTTTCATTACAATGCCCAAAAATGGGATGAAACAATTGTTCTCCGTTTTTGGTGAAACTTCCTATTAAGTTTTGACCTTCTTCGGAAACAAGAAACCCTACAAACTTTATTGCTTTGTCGTACTTTACATCCGGATAGAGAGAAGGATTGATAAGAATAGCTCCATATGGATTAATGAGTATTTGATCTCCTTCTACAAGTACTATTAAACTAAGGCTATCTTTCATTGCTAACCAAGTACCTCGATCAATTAAGGTATATCCATCATTTTCATTTGTTATTGTTATTGTAGTACCCATTCCAGCACCAGTTTCAAAATACCACTTATGTTTAAGCGTGCTTGGAGTAAAATTAATTAAAGCCCATAATTCTAATTCTTTTGAATAAGTACCTGAATCATCTCCTCTTGAATAAAATTTAATCTTACCTGCATCTCCAGCGCTCTTAAGATTTTCCATAGCAGTAGTTATATTTTGATTTTTAATGCCAGCTGGATCAGAGCTTGGTCCTACAATAATGAAATCATTATACATGACGCACACTCTATGAACTCCATATCCATTTGCAATAAACTCATTTTCTTTTACTCTTGAATGCACCAAGAGAACATCGGCATCTCCTCTTTTTCCAATTTCTAAAGCTTGCCCAGTTCCAACAGAAACAATATCAACTTTAATTCTAGTTTTTTGCTCAAAAGTGGGTAGTAAATAATCTAATAGACCAGAATCGTATGTTGAAGTAGTAGTGGCAAGAGTTATTCTGTTCTGAGAATTAATCAAATCAATTAACGGAAAAATAAATAATAATGAGCCAATTATTGCAATTGCTAATAAAATTAAAGCCCATTTTGCCTTTTTTCCTAAGGATAACATGTTTACCCCATCTTTTTTTGTTTTAATAAATGCTTTTAATACGTTTTTAAGGTGAATTTTAGTTTTATAAATTGGTCATGTTATATAAGCGTTATGTTTGATTGGTTATAACGCTTTTTATAAAAATGTAAGTTTCATATTTAATAAACAATCAAATGTGATGAGATTTATTTTGAAAAAATAAAAAAAAAGATAAAAGTAATGAATAAAACCTTCAATACTAAACCTAATTTACTATATCTAAGGAATTATTCTTCTTTTTACTTTTTCAGGATTTTTTCTTAATTAATATTTTTTGATACTTATTATAAAATTACATTTATTTGAAAAATTAATATAGTATTAGCTTGAAATTGATTATTCTAATTTGAAAAAATAAAAATATAATTATTAAGAAATAAACTCTTCATGGGATTGTTATTTCGTTTGTATCCTCATTTAAATTAATTATACCTTTTACTGCTAATTGTTTAATCGTTCTGACAGCCATTATCGGAGGTATGTCTAATTCTTGCTTTAACTCATCAAGCTTGCATTTTCCCATAGACATGATTTTTGCGATTATATCAACTTCAGGAATCTCTTCTTCTGAATGTTCCATTAAAAATGATGTGAAAAAGTTATTCCTTTTTAATTGCTTTAATTTAACATTTAATTCTTCTAGTTTATCTCCTGTATAAGTTGCTTTTAATTGTTCCTCTTGGTTCTCAAAATCTAACTTTTTTTGCTCCAGATCCGATACGTCCTTTTCCTTTACTGAAATCTTTTCATTTATTGCGTTGAGTTTTGAAGTAAGATCTTCAAGTTCAAGTCTTGGTCCCTTTAAATCGTCATTCAAACGTTCTATTTCTGCCCTTAATTCATTAATTTTAGTGGTTAAATCTCCCTTAGTGCTTTTTAAATCTTCAAGTTTCTTCTCAACTTCTTCCAATTTTAGCTTTAATCCAGTTAACTCAGATTTTTGTTTTTCAATTTTATTTTCTAATGAAATGATTGTTTCATTTTCATTTTTTAGCTGTTTCCAAGCGTTGCTTAAATTCTGGATTATCGCATCGCTACTTTTCTTTATTGATTGTTGATATTCATCGAAAATTCCCTCAAATTGCTCTATCAATTGAAAAACATTCTTTAGTTCCGAACTCATTAAAAGTCCACCTCCTCTTTCAATGTGATGGTCCCTGACGAGGGGTCATAATCTATTGGGGCATTTTCTTCAATTAACTTATTAATAATCTTTCTTGCTTGATCTTCTCGCATGTCTATTGCTTGTATTATGTTTTTAACACTCAATGCCCTTCCTACTTGTAATGCTCGAATAAATTGAAATATTGCTGATGATATGTATTTCTTATTAATTAATAACTTCATCGCAGCCACTCGATTTTCATAACTTTGAACGAATCTTTCTTTCTTTAGGAATTTTTCTTCAAGTTCATTCTTCAAATCTTCTAATTTTTCGCCATATTTTTGCACTTCTCTTGTCAATTCAATGATACGGTCATCTAAGGCTTTTAATCTTTCATTACGTTGTTGAAGTTCTTCTTTCTTTATCTTAATAGTTTCTTTTGTTTTATTCAAGTCATCTCGTAATTGTTCAATTCTTGAAGATAATTCTTGACATTGTTTCGTTAAATCTTCATTCTCTTCTTTTAATTTTAGAATTTCTTGCTCACTTTGTGAGATCTTAGATTTAATTGTCTTAATTTCTTCTTCATTATTTCCAATATTTTTGATTAATGAATTTTTATTTTCTTCTAATATATCTATAGCTTCAAGAATCTTTTTCGGTTGTTCTTCAAGTTTATTTATCATGTTAGCATTATAATCTCGTAAACCTTGTATGACATCAATCATTTTATTTAATGATGTTTTAGCATCTAAAAGAGGCGTTTCACTCAAAATATAAACACCTTTAAAAATTTGATTTTTAGGTTAAATATCTTATGGGGTAATTCTTATTAAATGTGCCTTAAAGAAATGAAACATTAAATTCATGTTTAAATGTCTTTTAAGATGTTTCGTAAGATTGTATTCTTATTCAATATAAGATTTATTTGTCGCCTTTTCATCACGAGATTTAAATTCTCGATTAATTTTTCAGCAAAATATTGAAAATCAAAAGAGAAATTCTTACTTTTATTATAATATTGCTTTAAAAAATAGTTAATTAATTCCATTTTATGTAATGGAACTTCTAGTTCAAAAATACCAGGAGTAGTATCTAACATTGAACAGCAAATCCAAGCTAAATCATCAATGTGGTTTCCATAATAAGAATCTTCAAAATCTACTCCAAAAATCACATCATTCTTTTCTTGATAAATAAAATCTCTTAATCGAGTATCACCTTTGTTGAGTACTAAATTATGTTCTTTCTCTGATGTTTTATCTGGCATATTTTCAGAGTGAAAATTATTTAACCAAATTGCCAATTTATTTATAATACGATAAAGATTATCCTTAACATCATTATCTAAATCATCCAATGATTTTTTATTTATAAGTGGAATGTTTAAAGCATCACATACATTAATCCCATTTATCTTTTCCATGATTAGATACGGATCATCATATTTCAAGACTCTTGGAACATTGATTCCATTTTGAAAAAGCAGATTTAATATTTTAAACTCTTTATTTGCAATTGGTGATTTAAAAATCTTTATTATTAGTTCTCGTGGAAGATTATCTTGTTGTTCTAAGAAAGTCAAGCTCACTACTATGTTTTTTTTGCTAGGAATTCTTTGAATAACTATAGAATTTGAGTTTAGATGAACATCAGGGAAGATTTTACGTAAAAACTCTAATAATTTCCTTTTATTAAATGAGTGAATCATAATTTCATGAAAAACGTTTTTCTGTTTTAACTTCATTTAATTTTAATACTTTAATGATTTAATAACTATTCTTTATAAAATTCTCATTTAATGTTTTTGATTTTAATTTTATAAAAAAAATTGATTTTTATAGCGAACATCTTCACAAGAATAATAATATTTTTTATATTCTATAAAAACAACAATAAAGAATTATTAATCTTATCTTTATAATGATGAATAAAAATAAGTATAAATTAGGAGTTTTTTATGGAATTGGCTCTGATACTGAAATGCTAGCTCAAAAATTTGTAGGTAATTTAATTAATGACGATGAATTTTGTAAAGCTTGTGAATTATTAGAACAAAAAGTAAAATGTGATCATTGTAGAGAAAGAGTAAATAGTTATGCAAGCTCTATTTATTTTTATGAACAAATAGGTAAAAATGTTCCTGATTTTATTGAAGAACCAGAACAATATCTTCCTAAAAATTTGCCTCATGTTGATTTTTTAATGGTTGTTGGAATACATCAAGATTTATTATCAGGGCTCCCAGAATACTTAAAAGATAAGGATATAAAAGCAGTAATAATTCCGGTTGAGGATCCTAAATGGGTACCTCCAGGATTGCAAGTTCAGGTTCTAGAAGAATTTGAGAGAGTTGACATACAAGCCGCATTTCCCAGGCCCTTTTGTTCTTTAAGTAAAGAATTAAATGAATATAATAAAATAGGATTTAATATCACTAAAAATAGAGAGAAAATAATAGAATTCATAGATTATTTTAAAATTGGTGAACCTATTGTGTCATTTCTATTATCAAGAGACGGTAAAGCGATTGAAGACACTTGCGTTTTACAGAGTGCTCCTTGTGGTTCCACATATTTTATAGTACAACAATTAAAAGGAAAATATATCGAAGATGATGAAATGAGTTTAAATGAAAGAATTAGCAAGGCACATCACTCATATCCATGCAATGCCTCAATGGACCAAGATTCAACCCTAAAAGAATCAATTCTTCACGTTGGTGGATATTTGATCAGAGATGAGATAAGAAGGAAATTAAACCTTGAAGCAACAGAAAAGAGAAAATTGGCTTACGTGATTAAATAATCTTATTCTTATAATTTTTTTTGAATTTCATATTTACATATAAAAAATAAAAAATTCAACCAAATTCTTTAAATAAAACATGTTTAATACTAAATTTTCAATAAAATATAAATATTAGATTTATTATGCCTATTTAATTTATTGATTTAGGTGATTTGATTAAATATGATAGAATGTACCGAAGCTCACTGTAATATTTTAGAAGATGAAGAAGAAAATGAATCTTATTTTGAAGAGCATTTCTGGTTTTTTATAGGACCTTCTTCCTTATTATTAACACTTTCAATTATCATTAACTTATTTAATAATTTTATAATTCTTAGCCAAATTTTAGCAATTATTGCAGCATTGCTTTCAGTTTATGGCATTTTTAGAGAAGCAATTGAAAACCTTTTGGAAAAAAAAATTAATGTAAATTTATTGATGATCATTGCAGCAATAGGATCATTCATAATATTACATGCACAAGAGGGAGCAACTGTAATTGTTTTGTATGCAATTGCAGTACACATAGAGGAAGTAACGACAGAAAAATCGCGAAAATCTTTAAAAGAACTATTGGAATTGGCTCCGGATATAGCTTTATTAAAGTCTAATGGAAATTATGTTGAAATTCCATCAGAAAAGGTCAAGAAAGGTGATATATTAGGAATAAAACCTGGAATGAAAGTTCCCTTAGATGGGATCATCATAAAAGGACAATCATATTTTAATGAAAGTGCGATTACTGGAGAATCAGTACCAATTTATAAGAAAGAAGGTGATGAAGTGTTTGCTGCCAGTATCAACCAAAATGATTTCGTGGAAATTGAAGTAACTAAAGTAAAAAACGAAACTGTTGTTGCAAAAATCGCTGAAACTGTCAAATCTGCCCTGCTAAATAAAAGTAAACATGAAAGGTTCATAGAAAGATTTGCTAAATATTATACTCCTTTCATTATACTAGCCTCTTTAATAATAATACTTGTCCCATGGTTAATCTTTAACTTAAACTTTTATGATTGGTTTTACAGGGGCTTAGTTCTCTTAGTTGTATCTTGCCCTTGCGCTTTAACATTATCGACTCCATTAGCTAATATTACGGCATTAACTAAATTAGCCAGAGAAGGGATTCTTGTTAAAGGAAATAAATACATTGAAATTGCTGATAAAATTAAAATTATCGCATTTGATAAGACAGGAACACTTACCGAAGGAAAATTAAGGGTTTTTGAAATAAAATCAATTCAAAACAAAGATACTCAATTGTTAAAGATTGCTGCCAGTTTAGAAGCATTATCTGAACATCCTATAGCAAAAGCAATTGTAGATTTTGCTAATGAATTAAAAATTCCTTTGTTAAATGTTGATAATTTTAAAGTAATTAAAGGTAAGGGCATAAAAGGACAAATTAACGGGGAAAATTTTATTATCGGAAATAAAAGATTTATCAAAGAAAATGGAATTCACATTCCAAAAGAATTTGTAATAAATAATGATGAAGGAATGATTTCCATATATGTCTCAACAGATAAAAAATTAATTGGAGTTCTCCTTATTCGAGATGTCTTGAGAATTTCCTCTCCAATCCTAATAAACGGTCTTAAGAAAAGAGGAATAAAAGCGGTCATGATTTCTGGAGATGATCAAAAGGTTTGCAATGTCATTGGTAAATGTATTGATTTACAAAATGTTTATGGTGAATTGCTTCCAAATGAAAAACTTGAAATGATAAAAACTCTCAAGTTAAAAGAAGGGAATGTCGCAATGGTTGGTGATGGCATTAATGATGCTCCTTCTTTAGCTCTATCTGACCTTGGAATCGCAATTGGAGCTTCTGCAACTGATTTAACACTTCAAACCTCAGATGTGGTTATAATGGGAGATGATTTATCAAAAATCTTAGTCTTTTTTGATATCACTAAAAAAACGAATAAAATAATCAAGCAAAACATTTGGACATCTATAATAATAAAACTTAGCTTCGCAATTCTTACTATTTTCGGATTGATGACGCTCTGGTTAGCAGTTGGAATAGGAGATATGGGAGTTTCACTAGGAATTTTATTAAACGGGATGAGAATTTTTAGATATCGTAATAAGTTTAAGGATCTTCCTATAGAAAAATTGGAAAGTAGAGCTAAAACTATAATATGTAATACGTGTAAAACTAAAAATATCATACCCCAACATCATGGAAGAGACATGATTCAATTCCAAGATAAATTAGTATGTTGGAGAAAAATCCTAAATTCGGCCGAACTCGAACCTTGTGAGGAAGAAATCGTGTTAAATTGTCCTGTTTGCAATGGAAAATTAGAATTAAATTAGTTTTTTATTGCGATAATTTCCTTATTTTTATTCTTTATACAATGAGATTTTTTCTTTAAAAATTTTTATTTATATCCTTATAACAACAAAAAAATAATTAAATCTGTCTAAATTAATTAGTGCGGGAAGGGAGATTTGAACTCCCGAACCCCTACGGGACTGGATTCTGAGTCCAGCGCCTTTGGCCAAACTTGGCTATTCCCGCTTGAATGGTTTCAAATAGAATGATGTTAAGTTAGTTTGTTATCATTAGGTATAATTGAATGAGATTTAAAAAGCTTACTTTAAAATAACAATACATTATTTAAATTGTATTAAATGTTAAATCTACTTAATACAAAATATTATTAATCCGATCAATTTTTATCATTATAAAATAAATCATTATTATTTGAGAAAATGTCTGATAACGGAAATTCTAATGAGTCAACAAGTAAGGATAAAGACAAGGGAATTCTAAAAAGAAATAAAGATCAAGATATAGTCGTTTATCAATTCAATGATCAAATTGGAGATTTTGAAGAACTTGTCATAGACAAGGGAATGCCATTAAAAGAATTGCTTGATGATGACTTTATTCTACTTTTTGTGGATCCTAAGCATTATAGAGTATGGCTGTGGCAAGGCTATAATACAACAACAAGAATGAAATTTCTTGCTGCTAAGATGGCACAACCAATTCGTGATAAACATGGAATAGCTTTTAGGATTACTACCGTAGAACAAGATAACGAAACAAAACCTTTCAAGATATTGATTGGTGAAGAGGAGGAAATTGATTATGAAAAAGAACAAACCGGTCCTGCTTATGAAGGAACTCAGGAAGATTTAGAATTATTAGAATCTCTATCAAGAGAAAAGATACTACTAATTTTGGAAAAAGTTGGCTTGCCAGAGGGGTATGACAGAAAAATGGTAATTGTACAAAATCAGATATTTGGATATAGAGAATATGAGAGAAATTACATGGGTTCAGTAATAAAAGAAAAACAACTTTTTCCCCTGAAAGAAGAAATAGAAGATGGTCCATATCTAGCAGAAGGATACGTACCTCGAATGCTATTTTCATTCAATAAAGTTGTTTTAACGGAACTATTAAAAAAAAAAGAGAGCCAAAAAGAAGAATTAGAAGCCGAAACAAATATAGAAAATGATTCCGAGGAAGGATGAAAATTAATAAAAAATTGGCAAAAATTGATTAAAAATTTTTCATGATATTACCTTTATCTTTTTTCCATATCAAGATTTAAACCGGGCAATGAAGTTTTTCCTGTTTTAATTCCTTCTTTTTCCATGTAATAATTTAAATCTCTTTTCTCTATTTCTTTTATGCGTGTTAATAGTTCTGTTTCAATAGCAGGGGATAATTCATATCCCTTGTGGCTGTTAAGCATTTGAACAACCTTTTCTCTAGCTATTTCTAGAATATCTTTTCCTCCTAATTTTTTCCAAGTTGTTCTTCTATGTCTATCAAATAATTTGTGAATCGGTATGAAGAGATCCCTCTTCATGTATTTTCTCGTGTGCTTTTCACTTAAAAATGTCATTCCAGGTGTTTGACTTGTTGCAACTTTCTTAATAATGTCAAGACCTATTGAATCCTCATCTATTACAATACCTTCCAAAATTCTATTGATCATTTCAACCAATTCATCATCAATCACTAATAATTCTAAAGATTCAACCAAAGTGGCTTCATATGTTCCAGCACATGTTATATAATTTATTCCAGCTTGGGCGGCTAATAATAAAGTTTGATAGCGCTCTATACCATTTTGAATATCAAAACATTTAGAATCCGTGACAGCTCCCGGACCTCTTGATGGAACTCTATAATATCTTGCTAATTGTGCAATTCCCGCAGTTATTAATCCTGTTTCAGCTGAACCGAGTGCAGAATTTCCAGATAACATGTCCATTACATGTGAGACCGTACCAAAAAAAACAGGAGCCCCTGGATTGAACGATTGAGAAAGAACTATTGAGGCTAATATTTCTGCATTAGTCTGAGTTAGCAATCCGGATAATGTTACAGGTGCCGAACTTCCAGCAAGAGCTTCAGGAGCAATTATCGTAGGTTGATTATATTTAGCAAATATTTCAAAACCATTCGTCATTATTTTTGGTAAATGTAACGGACTTGTTGGATTGAAAAATCCCACTAATCTGGGCTTCTTTTTTAATTCTTCTTCCCCTCCAACTATTATCGAAGTTAGAACCATCATGTCCTTGCTTGCGACCCTTCCATAGCATCCCAAACCATAAGGCTTTCTTGTATTTTTAGCCCATTGATAAATACAATGCCCATGAATTGCTGTATATTGAATATCATTAGGCCATACATCAACGTGAGAGCAGACTATGTTTTTCAAGGAATCGACAATCCGTATCTGGTTGATTGTATCTTTTAGAAGTGATTTTCTTACCTGTTTCTTGTTTTCAGGATCGTAAATCTTTACCGGAGTCCCAATTGTAGCAAAAATAGTACTCTCCAAATTAACTTCAAAATTAAAATTGCCATCTGGTCCAAACAATTTAAAAGATTTTGGTACCAGTTTCAAGGATTCTGTAATAATCTCTTCTGGAATTTTAATGAAATCTGGGTTTTCCTTATTTAATATCGCTCCGTTATTGATTAATAGTTTCTTTACTTTTTCGGAATCTACCTTAATTCCAATATCTTCCAATAATTGAATGGAAGAGGAATGAATTAATTCTAATTCTTCTTTTGAGAATACTTCAAGTTTTTTCAATTTCATGTGTTAAGGCCTCCTCCCTAATTTCATTATTTTGATATTAATTCTTTAATCAATTCGACCGCTTCTATAGCATCATCTGCCCACCCATCAGCTCCAATTTCCTTCGCCCATTCTTCCGTAGTAGGAGCTCCGCCCACGATCACCTTATATTTTTCTCTTAATCCCTTTTGTTTTAAAATATCTATGACTTGTTTTTGGAAATCCATTGACATTGTCAGTAATGATGATAGTCCAATGACATCAGCATTTACCTCCTCAGCTTTTTTAATAAATTCTTCAGCCGGAACTTCAACGCCTAAATTATAAATTTCAAACCCATTAGAGAATAAAAATGAGGCTACCAAATCCTTACCAATGCTATGAACATCACCTTCAACAGTTCCAATCACGACTTTTCCAAGTGTCTTTTTTTCTTCCCCAGAAGCTCTAATTATTGGGTCAATGACTTCATCTATGACAGCCTTAACGGTATCTGCAGAACCGACCAATTCTGGTAAAAATATTTCTTCATTTTCAAACATGTCCCCTATTTCTCTCATTATCTTACCAATTACTTGTAATAATTCTGGGGCAGTTATTTCTCCTATATCAAGCTTGGAACGGCATAGCTCTTTTAACTGCTCTTCTTCCCATTCCATTATTAATTCCCGCATTTTCTCTTCAAGAGACATTAAAACACCATTTAGAAGAATTTAATTTTGTTAAATCTTATGTACAAAAATTATTGAATAAATAAAGATCTTATTAACTTATTAAATAAGTTTTATTAAAAATGAGGTTGATGTTTTCAATTAATATTATTTTAAAATTTCCTGGTAAGTAAAATGAAATTAAATAAATTTGAAGTCTTAGACAATGATGAAATTGAATTAATTCATGAAAAATCAATTCAACTGTTAGAAGAAGTAGGCGTAAAGGTCCAATCTAAAGAAATAAGAGATTTATTGGAAGAAAATGGAGGAATAGTCTCTAATGGGAATGAATTCGTTAAATTTCCTGAAGATTTAGTAATGGAACAATTAAAAAAGGTCCCTAAAAATTTTACTTTATGGGGACCAGATGGAACATTCAGTTTTGAGGTAAATTTAAAAAGCACTAAATTCGCTACTGTAGGTACTCCTGTTAAGATATACGATCCCGAAAGCAAGAAACAGGTAAGGAAATCACTTCTAAAAGATACAATCAACCAGATACGTATCGTTGACAAGCTTAAAAATATAGTATGTTCTCATGTTGATGTTTGGCCAAATGATGTACCTTATATTGAAACTCATTATCATTCCATAAAAGCATGGGCAGAAAATAGCTTTAAGCCATTTGGTTTAGGGTGCTATGGAAGGGTTGCAAGCAAGGACATGATGGTTTTAACTTCGATAATTGTAGGAGGGGAAGAAGAATTAAAAATGAGACCAAGATTAATTGGTTTTTTTAATCCTACAAGTCCACTTATACTTCCTAAGATAATGTTAAATGGATTGTCAATTTTTGCAGAATACAATCAACCGATAATAATTGCTCCCGCTGCTAGTGCGGGTTCTACTGCACCAGTTACATTAGCAGGACTTTTAGTTCAAACTAACATGGAAGTATTGTCATCAATAGTTATTACTGAGTTAATTAACCCTGGTTGCCCAATTCTTTATTCAACGATGTCAGCTCTAATGGATCCTCCTACTGGAAATGTAGCCTGGGGCTCTATGGAAACTTGCTTGATAACTACTGGAGCAAGTCAACTGGCAAAATATTATGGAATCCCATCAAGGGGTCCTGGAGCAGTTACAGAATCCAAATGTTTTGACGTGCAGAATGGATTCGAAAGATTCATGACTCTACTTTTTGCTGCAGGTTCAGGTATTAATTATATAACTTGTGCTGGAACATTTGAATCTTCACTTTCAGAAGCTTTGGAATTGCTTGTTATTGATGATGAACTTATTGATATCATTAAAAGAGGCTTGGAAGGGATTAATGTTAGTGATAATACTCTTGCTATTAATGAAATTAAAACAGTAGCTTTAGAAAATAAAAACTATTTAATGTTAAAACATACATCCAAAAATGTCAGAAAAGAAATCTTAGTTCCAAAATTGGTTGATAGAGAAAGAAGAAATAAATGGTGGAGAAATGGGGCAAAAGATATGATTAAAAGAGCAGCAGAAAAAGTCCAGCAAATCTTAAATGAACAAGAAGGGCCTAAGATTGATCCAGAAATTGATAAAAAATTGAAAGAATATTATAAAATAATATCATCGAGGACTTTTGATGATTTCAGAAAAGCAGAAGGTATTGATGAATTAGATGGGACCGAAAATTTAACAGGATTGGAGGGTTAGAAATGGAGAAAAAAGAACAAACTTTAGATGAATTAAATAAGAAATTGAGAGAATCATGGGATTCACTTAAATTTGACACGCAACAAATTAGAGCAGGAGAAGATCCATATTATTCCACCACTTCAAGCTTGAGGACTCCAATATATGCCACAAAATCATTTGTGTATGATTCACTGGATACACTTCTAAAAAGTCATTATTTTTATTCTCGTACAGAAAATCCAACTCTTTATGCCTTAGATAAAAAGCTGGCAACACTACATCATGCCGAAGATGCGCTTTCTGTAGCTTCAGGAATGGCTGCCGTACATTTGGCTTGCTCTAGCTGCCTTCAAGTAAGATTGAAGAGGTTAAAGCCTAGTAAAATTCCAAAATATTTGCCCCAATCGAAACCAAGTGAAATTCCGAATTTCATTTTTCATAAAAACCTTTATACAGGAACTTATCGGCTATTTACAAATTTATATCCCCAGTTAGGATATGAACCAAGAATCATTGACATGCGAAACCTTGAAAATTTAAAAAATATTGTAGATAAAAATACAAAATTTATTTTCATTGAAACGCCAGCAAACCCAACAATTGATATAATAGATATTAAAGAATGCGCTGAAATAATTCACGAGATAGGAGGAAAGTGTATCGTTGATAATACTTTTGCATCTCCTGCCTTACAAAAACCGATGGAATTGGGAGCAGATTTAGTAATTGAGAGCTTGACAAAATACGTTAATGGTCATGGAGATGCTTTAGGAGGTGCCATCATGGGACCAAAAAATCTTTTACAAGATATAAGATATTTCTGGTTGGAAACTCAAGGCCCGGTCTTAAGCCCATTTAATGCGTGGCTTACATTGAGGGGCGTGCGCACATTAAGCATTAGAATGGAAAAACATTGTCAAAATGCCATGAAGATTGCTAAATTTTTAGAATCTCATGAAAAAGTGAAAAGTGTAGATTATCCAGGTCTTGAAAGTCATGCTGGACATTCGATAGCTAAAAAACAAATGAAAAATTTTGGTGGAATGATTGGATTTGAATTGAAAACAATTAAGCAGTGTTATAAATTCATTAATTCTTTAAAGTTGATTAAAGTGGGAGTTTCTCTTGGAGATACTACTTCATTGATAGAATACACATCCATAATGACCGGAATAAACTTAGCTTCTTGGGAAAAAAGAAAAATGGGTATTTCTGAAACTCATTTTAGATTTTCTGTTGGATTAGAAGATGTAGAGGATTTAATTAGAGATTTAGAGCAAGCATTGGATAAATCGTGATTTTAGTTAAAAAAGAAAGAGAAAAATAAAATTTTATTTTGTTTGAACCTTTTCCATTTTTTTCGCATGTAATTCATACAACTGTTTTTTCATTTCATCGACTTTTGATTTAGTGAATGGGTAAAGTTTTAAGCAAATTAATGTAATACCTAAAGCAATTCCTGGAAAAACTATGAATAAAATTCTTAATCCTAAAATCACGTCTATTCCTGGATTTGGCTGATATTCTTCCCAACCAGTTTGAGTAAATACTAAGCTAACTGTAATTATAGAGAAAATCATTGCTAATCTCATGAAAAAGTTTGTAACTCCAAAAAAAGTACCTTCTCGCCTGATACCGGTTTTAAGCTCATCTTCATCAATGACATCGGCAATGATCAAGTAAATAAAATATAGCATTCCACCGAATCCAATTCCCATGAAAATAGCATCAATAATGGCCATATCAAAAGAACTAATCCAGAAAAATGGTAAAGTAGTTATGAAGTAAGCTATGATGGAGATCACGTATCCTTTCCTGCTTCCGATTTTTACATCCAATTTCTTCCAGATAATTACTGAAAAGGCACCAATAATATACATAATACCCATGATAATTGAAGTATCAAAAGTGGATTTTGATCCTAATACATGCTTAACAAATAAAGGAACAATTGTACCAAGCAACAGCAAGATGTATTCATATAGGAAGAACATAATGGTATAAAGAATAAATCCTTTATTTTTAAGTGCATATTTCAATCCTTCAAAATAATTAAAATGTTGTTGGTAATCAAGTTTAAATTCTTCACGTTCTACGACACCCCATTTTAATGAAAATAATAAAGATGCCCCTACAATAATCGATGTAACTACTCCATTCATTAAATAGCCGTCCCTAACATCAAGTTCTCCAATTAGCATTCCTGGAACTAATGCTGCTGCTATAAGACCAACAATTGCCAGTATTTGCTTGATGGTATTTACTTGAGCCCTTTCCTCAACTGAAGTATATAATTCAGGAAATAAACTATCAAAAGGTAAGGCAATCATCGTGTAGAACGTATCATAACACAATAGCATTAGAAGTAAGTATATAAATTGAAGAAATTCATCACTAGTAGGAGGTGTCCAAATTATAATCTCTAAAATGATTATGGGTATGGTGCCAACCATTATATAAGGTTTTCTTCGACCCCAACGAGTGCTTGTTCTATCTGATAAATAACCAATGATAGGATCGTTAAAAGCATTCCAGATGGTCCAAATAATGAATGCTAACATGATGTAATTAACATTCAATTTAACTGCAGAGAAATAGAAAGAAAAAACCCACAAATTAAAGGCACTATTTATGAACCATTGAGCAAAGCTTCCCATTCCAAAGCTCCATTTTTGTAAACTGCTAAATCTTTGTACTTTTACATTTTTTTGGTCGTTCATATTAACCCCAAAATGAATTTATAATATTAAATTGGGGTTATAAGTTTTTAATTGTTTTTGATTTGTATTACAAAAAAGATATTTTTAATAAGCTTGAGGAAAGATAAAAAAAGCCTTATTAATAAAAATCTAATATTCTTTTTTGTATTTTTCAACAATGTAATTTTGAAGAGACCAAGCATATTTTTTCAGATTTAAAATTAAGATTTCTTGTTGCATCTCTCTTAAAGGAGAAACGTCTAAACGCTTAAATAAATCTTCTAATCTTTCAATCTCTTCAAAAATATTAACAATTATTTTCCAATCATGAGCCCATTCTGTATCTTGCGGGGATAAATTTTCCATATTTAATTTTTCCATTTTATATTACTTATAGTCTTTTTATTTTTCTAATGAATAATATAAATAAGATAAGAAAAGAGATTAAAAAATATTTAGATTATTATTCTAACTTTCTTGAATTTAATATATTAATTTTGATTTGAAGATTTCTTTTCTTTTATTACTATAACTTCAGCAAGTAATTGAGTTGCTCTAAATATTTTATTATTTTTATTTTCTTGAACATAATTAATTAATAAACCAATCAAGACATCGAAGAATAAAAATACTGTTGGTTTTGTAATATTATTTAAAAATAATTTAGAAGTCTTAGCTTTACCAAAATCATCTTTATTCACAGTTTTTAATCTCAATATCAATTTTCCAATAGTTCGACCTTTATTAAGAAGTTCAAGCAACCAAAAGTAGAAAAAGCCTATGATTGAGTTGTAAACATAAGAATAGATGTAAAAATAACCAAAATTGACATAAAAAGAGAGTGGAATAGTAACTGAGAGCACTATGGCAATATCAATTAACCAAGCGGTTATCCTTTCTAAGAACGATGCTTGAATTATTTCGTTTATTAAGTGTTCTTGTTTAAAAGAGCTTGGCCCTAGTCTTGAACTTAAGTCTGCACCACACGAGTGGCATTGAAAAGAGTTATCTTCTAATTTATTACCACATTTAGGACAAAAATTAAGCTTCATTACCTTAATATATGTTTTATTTTTAAAAAATTAATGCAAAAATGAAAAAATTAATTCAATGAAATGAGAATGGCTTTTGCATTCTAAATTTAATAATACAAAAAAACCTGTTAAAAATATTTAAATATAATACTTAAAAACATCTTCTATCAATTCTTTGGCTTCTAAAAAGTCTTTAATATTTATTATTTTGTTTAAGTCTTTAATTTCATTCAAAACCGATTCGAATTCTACTCTAAATGCATCTAATAATTTTTTTGATAATATCTCCACTAATTTATTTTTCTGACTAGTAATTACCACTACTGCAAATCCATATTCTGTATCATATTTAACTAGAAGATCTGAATTTCTTGTTTGAATGACTTCAATTTGCTTCTTTTCTTTTAAAAACTCTTTTATTATGTAATTCAATCCTATTAGGATATTTCCCCAAATATATGAATCTCTCTCAATATCAATATTGTTTTCAAAGTCATAAGAATATAGAAGGATGCCTGATTTATGGTATATTTTTATAGAATATATTCTATTAGACAATTTAAAGAATATGAATGGCTGCTTTATGATGACAAGATTGACAATAATAGTGGTTATCGCAGTAATGATAAAATGAAGTTGACGGAAAATCATTTCAGAAGTTAAAATATATATGATTAAAGCAATTAGGGCAACAATAGCTAAACTTGAATTAAATGTTAAGGAAAAGGTTCCTTCTCCCTTTTCATATCTCTTTACTCTTAACATTAACCATATCAAAAAAGAATAAATTACAACTAAGGAAAGGTATGAGACTATGATTATTTTTAAATACGGACAAAATATGTAATTAATCAAAAAAGGATTGACTAATGAAAATTCTGGCAGTGTAGAATCATATAATATAATTTTTATCGAATCTTCTATTAATAATTCTCCAACTAATAATCCAAAAAAGAATATTATGAATAAAATAGATAAGGGTTTTAGAGAACCATAATTTTTCAGCATTGTATAAAAAATAAATGTGAGAAATAGCGTTATAAAGCCGGCAACTTGTGAAATTTCCCATAGTAATAAATTAACCTCGGGAGAAAAATAGAACAAGAAAGAGAAACCGTATAAAGAAAGAAAAAATATCCCTCTCGTGCTTATTATATATAAACTCATTATTATTATCGAAACTGTGCCATATACTTTCTTTTTAATAATTATTAATACCATAGTAAATAAGCTAGATAATACGACCGATAGGAAAATCACTAATGAGATTAATGTATTTAAATCAATCATTTCAGTAGATTAGCTTTTAATTAAATTCTAAGTTAATTTTATAATTCTTAATGCACGATTTTTTAAAGTTCAATATTATTGAATAATTCATTTAGATGTTTTTAATTATATATTTACTGTTTTTTTCTTAATACTTCTTTAAAATTTCTTTTTCAAATTTTTATCTAACAATATTCAATGTTAATTAACATTACCATAGTTAGATGAATTTGTGATATAGATTTTGAAATATTTTTCGATCAAATCACCCGTTTCCTTAAATTGTGTAATATCTATAAGACCTCTTAGCTGTGTGAGGATATTTTTATATTTCTTCGAAAACTCATCATTAAACTTATTTATTAAGTTAAGGAGGATAGGATTTTCATATTTGGCTGTTAACAATGTTGCAAATCCTAAATCTTTATTATAATTTAATATTACTGCCTGATCTCCTAATTTAATATTGCTAATTTGATTTTTAACATTAAAAAAATTTGCTAAAATGTGATTTATTCCTATTAGAATGCTTCCCTTAAGCACGGACTCTTTTATCTCCTGATTTTTCTCGAAATCATAAGAATAAAGAAGGATTCCAGATCTATGGAATAAAATAAAATTATAAATTTTATTTGTAAATACAAAAAAGATATTCTCCTTCTTGAAAAAAGTATATAATAAAAAAATTTGAATCAAAATTCGAGAAATCACGTGTATATTATTAAGAACTAAATTAAATGAGAATATAAAGAAAGAAAGAACTATTATATCAAATGTAAAAGCCAGTAATATGATTGTAAAGTATTTAATTATCTCTTTATCAAAATAATTTTTTAAACCAAAAACATGAGAAGAAAGTGAGATAAAAATTAATAAAAAATTTAAAATTAAAAATAATTCGAAAGTTATATCATTCTTAAACAAAAAAATGTACCCAATTGAAGTCTCTATAGGTGTAATGTTGCTTTCATTTACCAATAGACTAAAAAAAACTCCAAACAAAAACACATAAATGCTAATGGGGACAATGTACCAGTTATTATTTTTATGCAGTTCTTTCAAATAAAATGAAGACCATAAAATATTGATTAAAAACCACGACACTAAAGTAGATTTCCAAAGAATAACTGAAAACTCAATTGGAAAAACTTTATATGTTGAGCATAAAAAGAAGGCTATATGTAAAATATCAAATGTAAAAAAAAGAAAAGTTGGAATGACGAATCCCTTATCACGTTTAAGAGATTCTCCCTTTAATGTAAAGAATAAAATAGCTACTAATTGTATTAAAATTAAAATTTCTAAATAAGTATTTACAATCATTAGATTTTGGAAATCTTTAATTAACTCCTATTATAAGATTAGAAATAAATTTAAACTATAAAAATATTAGGGAATATTTTGAACAATAAAACGTGATTTTTC
>Ga0190334_1000174_pt1 | contig 33331 bp, 32 predicted proteins | sample 48720478_MG_FD_161270 | JGI IMG/M metagenome (GOLD analysis project Ga0190334, IMG submission 161270) | Hydrothermal vent sediment bacterial communities from Southern Trench, Guaymas Basin, Mexico - 4872-04-7-8_MG | ecosystem: Environmental > Aquatic > Marine > Hydrothermal vents > Sediment ... | reverse complement strand
AGGGGGACGAGGTCGTCGTCAGCCGCTCCTCGTTTCCGATGTACGACGTCTACGCCCACGCGATGCGGGCCAAGATCGTCAAGACCGAGCTCTCCCCCGGCTACCGGCTCGATCTTGCCGCGATGGCCGCTGCGATCGGCGAGCGGACGAAGGTCGTCTACGTCTGCAACCCGAACAACCCGACCGGGACGATCGTCACGGCAGGGCAGGTCGATCGGTTCCTCGACTCCATCCCCGATTCGGTCCTCGTCGTCTTCGACGAGGCCTACTACGAGATGGTCGACTCCCCCGACTACCCGGACTCCCTCTCCTACGTCCGGGAGGGGAGGGGGAACGTGATCGTCCTCCGCACCTTCTCCAAAGCATACGGCCTCGCCGGTATCCGCCTCGGATACGGGTTCGGATCTCCCGAGGCGATCGCCCCCCTGTTCAAGGTGAAGCCGGCGTTCTCGGTGAACACCCTCGCCCAAGTGGCCGGGATCGCCGCCTTGGAGGACGCGGAATTCTTGAGCCGCTCGATCGAGTCGAACAGGAGGGAGCGGGAATTCCTCTATCAGGGGTTCTCCCGGCTCGGCCTCGAGTACGCCGAGAGCCACACGAACTTCATCCTCGTCCGGATCGGGCCGGAGGCCGCCGCAATCCAGGAGGAACTTTTGAAGATGGGGGTGATCGTCCGGCCGTGCGCCGGCTACGACCTCCCCGAATACCTGCGGATATCGATCGGAACGAGGGAGGAGAACGAGAGGCTCCTCTCCTCGTTAGAGATCGCCCTCAGCAAGACGGAGGGCTGAGAGGACCCGATCAGAGAACGCGGCGAAGACGGCCGCGTCGACCTTCATCCCCCCTCCCGGACGGCCACGAGCGGGGCGAGTCCGATCGCGGCCAGGGCGATCGCCGCGACCGCCGGCCCGACCCCGAATCGGTCGGCGAGGAGCCCGAGGATCGGGGCGATCCCCGCCATCAGGAGCGTCTTCAGCTGCGACTCTACCGAAAGGCCGGTCGCCATCGTCCGATGAGACATCCGCTCGGAAAGGTAGCCGACGACGAGCGGCCGGCGGACGTTCTGGAGGGCGTATACCCCGAGGTAGGCGGCGATCGCGATCCCTGGGATCCCTCCCCACGCCGCCCCTCCGGCCGCCGCGAGGAGGCCGAGACCGACGAGGTAGGTGGCATTCACGGCGTGCGGAAGGGAGCGGATGCGCGCCTCTAACCTGCCGGCCCGGGAGGAGGCGAAGCTCGTCGCGATGTAGATCAAAAAGTAGAGGGCGCCGACGAGGACCGCGACCCGCCGCTCTCCCGACAGGGAGAGGAAGATCGGTATCGCCAGCGCCTGGGTCTTCAGGATCGGCTGGAGGTAGTCCTTCGTCGCCTTGAACGCCGCGTCGAACGATGCGCTCGAGAACAGGCCGCGCAGTAGCGGGCCCCTCAGGAACGATACGAATTCCTTCCCCGTCGTCATCAACCGGGAGATCCCCTCCCGTGCCCCGGGCGAGACCTCCCCGTCGAGCTGGCGCGGGTAGGAGGCGATCAGAAAAAGGGCGGCGACGTACGGGACGGTCGAGGCGATGAAGACGATCCTGAAGCTCCCGGCGTAGAAGACGAGGGCGGCTGCGATCAGGGAGGCGATCGCCGAGCCGAACTGGGATGCGGCCCGGGTATGACCGTAGTAGGAGACCTTCTCATCCTCGGTCCCCTTCATCCTCAGGTACTCGAGGATCATCGCCTTGTGCGTCCCCGAGCGGAACGTCTCCCCGAACGCGAACGCGACCATCGCCAGGGCGTAGACCCAGAAACTATGCGAGGCATAGAAGAGGGAGAAGGAGACGAGGTACGAAGAGAACGAGAAGATCATCGCCCTCCTCCGCCCGAACGAATCGGCGATCACCCCGGTCGGTATCTCGAGGACGTTCACCGAGATCTCCCGGATCGAGTAGAGGACGCCGATCTGGAGGAACGATAGCCCCATCTCGCGGAAGAAGAGGACGATGAACGGGTCGAAGAACCGGAGATTCTTTAAGAAGCCGTAGAGCTGAAACTTCCGATACATGAGGTCCTTCGGGAAGCCCATGATCGCTAGGTTACCCGGATCGGCCGGGCGATTAAAGTGAGGTCCCTTGGCTGATCGGCCGGTTTCCTGTAAGTTTCCTTCCGGAGCGAAAGTGAAGGAGGATGATTCGATGCACGAGTATCTGACGTTTCGTAGGTTCATCACCCCGGTCGTGATCCAGGCCATATTCTGGCTCGGGGTGGCTGTCTGCGTGATCCGCGGGATCACGATGATCGCCGCTTCGCCCGGGGCGTTCGGTGGGGCGATCGGGATCGTCGGCGGCCTGATCGTCCTGTTCGTCGGGCCGATAGCCGTCCGCGTGATCTGCGAGCTGATCATGGCGATCTTTCGGATCCACGAGGCCCTCGTGAAGGAGGAGGACCGCTAGAACGGAAGGAGCTTTGCCGTCGGGGTTGAAAAGGGGACGTTTCCCGCTAATAATTAGCTTGCTAATGATATCCCGACGGGCAGGTCCTTCGCTGTGAGAAGATCGGACATGGGGGACGCCGACCGGCCGACGGTCGGCCATCTCCTCTCCCGCATCTGCCGGCTGACCCGCGGTCGGCTCCGGGTCAAGATGGAGGCGATCGGCCTCCACCGCGGCCAGGGGCTCGTCCTCTCCTACCTCTGGCACAACGACGGGATCCCATCCGCCGACATCGCCCGCGCCCTCCGGATCAGCCCGGCGACGGTGACGAACATGATAAAGCGGATGGAGAGGGGAGGGTGGATCGAGCGCCGCCCCGATCCGGAGGATCAGCGCGTCCTCAGGGTCCACCTGACCGACAAGGCCCGCTCCCTGAAGGAGGAGGTGCGCGCCTCCTTCCGCGAGCTGGAGGAAGAGATAACCGGGGTGTTGACCGAGGAAGAGGAGGAGGCCCTCCTCTCCATCCTCGCGAAGGTTCACTCTCGCCTCCTCGAGGTCTCGGGGGGCCCGGGGGAGGGCGAGCGATGAGATCGATCCTCCGGCTCTACCGGTTCGTCCGGCCGTACCGTTGGCAGGCGATCTCCGCCCTCCTCCTCCTCCTCGGGATGGTCGGGGCCGACCTCCTCCTCCCGCGGCTTACCCAGCGGATCATCGACCAGGGGATCGCGCGGGGCGACCTTCACGTCGTCTGGACAACGGCGGCGATCATGCTCGGCGCCGCCCTGGTCTCGGCCCTGTTCACCCTCGGAAACAGCGTCCTCTCCGTCCGGGTGGCCCAGAACTTCGCCCACGACCTCCGGAGCGCCCTGATGCGGAAGGTGCAGACCTTCTCGTTTGGGAACCTCGACGAGCTTCGGACCGGACCCCTTATCACCCGCTCAACGAGCGACGTCAACATGGTCCAGACGATCGTCATGATGTCGCTTCGGATACTGACCCGGGCCCCGATCTGGACGATCGGGGCGGTGATCCTCCTCGTTTTGACCAGCCCCAGGCTCGCCCTCCTGATGCTCGCCTTCGTCCCGCTGATCGCCGGGATCGTTTACCTCTTCTCCAAGAAGGCGCGGCCGATGTTCCTCTGGGTCCAGAGGAGGCTCGACCGGCTGAACACGGTGATGCAGGAGAACCTCGCCGGCGTCCGGGTGGTGAAGGCGTTCGTCCGCGAGGATCACGAGATCGAGCGGTTCGAGGAGGCGAACGTCCGCTTGATGGAGGAGAACATCCGCGTCATGCGGCTCATCGCGATCCTCGTCCCCACGATGACCCTGATCCTGAACCTCGGGGTGATCGGCGTCGTCTGGTTCGGCGGGCTGGCGACCCTCTCGGGGACGCTGACCGTCGGTCGGGTGGTGGCGGCGGTCAACTACCTCTCGTTCGCCCTCTTCCCCCTGATGATGCTCGCCGGGATGCTCGGCCCGATCGCCGCAGCCGACGCCTCCGCCGAGCGGATCCTCGAGGTCCTCGATTCCCGACCGGCGGTGAAGGAGAGGGAAGGGAGCCGGCCGCTGGCCGGGGCGCGCGGCCGAGTGGAGTTCGACCGGGTCTGGTTCAGCTATACCGGTGATAGTTCCGAGCCGGTCCTCGCCGACGTCAGCTTCGTCGCCGAGCCGGGGGAGACGGTGGCGATCCTCGGGGCGACCGGCTCGGGGAAATCGACCCTGATTCACCTGATCCCCAGGTTCTACGACGTCACCTCAGGGGCCGTCAGGATAGATGGGACCGACGTCCGCGACGTGGAGCTCCGCTCGCTCCGCTCCCAGATCGGGATCGCCCTCCAGGAGGCGGTCCTGTTCACCGGGACGGTCAGGGAGAACATCACCTACGGCCGGCCCGACGCGACCGATGAGGAGGTGATCGCCGCAGCAAAGGCGGCGCAGGCGCACCGGTTCATCGAGTCCCTCCCGGATGGGTACGACACTGAGATCGGCCAGCGCGGGGTCACCCTCTCCGGCGGGCAGCGGCAGCGGATCGCCATCGCCCGCGCCCTCCTCGTCCGCCCGAAGATATTGATCCTCGACGATTCGACGAGCGCCGTCGACATCGAGACCGAGGTCAGGCTCCAGGACGCCCTCGACCGGCTGATCGCCTCCTCGGCGCATACCACGACCCGGTTCATCGTCGCCCAGCGGATATCGACCGTCCTCCTCGCCGATCGGATCCTCGTCATCGACAAGGGGAGGATCGCGGCGATCGGGACCCATTCCGAGCTGATCGAGGAGAGCCCGATCTACCAGGAGATCTATAGTTCTCAGCTCGGGGAACCGATCATCGGGGGTGAGGCAGATGGCCGATGAGCGATCCCGTCAGGTCCGCCCGCCGAACCTGATGCGCCCCGGCCGGGGGCACGGGTTCGGGGCCGAGCGGCCGAAGGACATCCGTACGACCCTCCGCCGCCTCCTCTCTTATCTTCGGCCGTACCGACACGGGATCGTCATCGTCTTCGGCCTGGCGGCGTTCGGGACGGCGATCGGGCTCCTCGGCCCCTACCTGATGGGGCGGGCGATCGACCAGCTCGTCTCCCGCGCCGGGGCGCGGGCCCTCCTGTTCAGCGTCATTCTGATGCTCGGAGCGTACGTCGTCGCCTGGGTCTCCCAGGCCGGCCAAGGGGTCTTCATAGCGACGATCGCGCAGCGGGCGATGCAAAGGCTCCGCGGCGAGCTCTTCTCCCATCTCCAGCGCCTCTCCCTCAAGTTCCACGACGAGAGGAGATCCGGCGAGCTGATGAGCCGGCTTACGAACGACATGGACGCGATCAGCCGCGTCCTCTCCCAGAACGTCACCCAGCTCTTCTCCGGTGTTCTGACGATCGTCGGGATCCTGATCGTGATGTTCTTGCTGAACGTCTGGATGGCGCTTGCCTCGATGGTATTCCTTCCGCTGATGATGGCCCTCGTCGCGTTCGTCGGGGCGAAGACGCGGACGGCGTTCCGGTCCTACCAGAAAAACCTCGGCCAATTGAACGGGACCCTAGAGGAGACCTACTCCGGCCAGCGGGTGGTGATGGCGTTCGGGCAACAGGAGAGGGCCCTCTCCCGGTTCGATCGCCACAACGACACCGTCCGGAGGGTCGGGATCCACGCGATGACCTATGCGTTGCTCGTCATGCCGATGATGGGGATCCTTTCGAACGCCAACATCGCCGTAGTCGCCGGCCTCGGCGGGTTCCTCACGGTGAAGGGGCTGGCGACGGTCGGGACGATCGCCGCGTTCATCACCTACTCGCGGAGGTTCGCCGAGCCGCTCCGCCAGCTCGGCCAGCTCTACAACCAGGTCCAGCAGGCGTTCGCCGGAGCCGAGAGGATCTTCGAGATGCTCGACACCCCGCCCGACCTGACCGACAGGCCGGGCGCGATCGAGCTCGGCGAGGTGAGGGGAGAGGTCTCCTTCGATAACGTGACGTTCTCCTATGTCCCCGGTGTCCCGGTCCTGAAGGGGATCGACCTCCACGCCGATCCGGGCCAGACGATCGCCCTCGTCGGTCCGACCGGCGCGGGGAAGACGACGATCGTCAACCTCCTCTCCCGGTTCTACGAGCCGGACGAAGGGACGATCAGGATCGATGGGATCGACATCCGGAACGTCACCAAGGACTCCCTACGGAGGCAGCTCGGGGTCGTCCTCCAGCAGACCTTCCTGTTCGCGGAGAGCGTGATGGAGAACATCCGCTACGGGAGGCTCGACGCGACCGACGAGGAGGTGATCGAGGCGGCCAGGCTGGCGAACGCCGATCGGTTCATCCGACGCCTCCCCGAGGGCTACGCCACCGAGCTCTCGGAGCGGGGGGCGAACCTCTCCGAAGGGCAGCGTCAGCTGATCGCGATAGCGCGGGCGATCCTCGCCGATCCGCGGATCCTCGTCCTCGACGAGGCGACGAGCTCGGTCGACACCCGGACCGAGGTGCATATCCAGGAGGCCCTCCGCGGTCTGATGAAGGGGAGGACGAGCTTCGTCATCGCCCACCGGCTCTCCACGATCCGCAATGCCGATAAGGTCGTAGTGATCGAAGAAGGGAGGATCGTCGAGCAGGGGACGCACGACGAGCTGCTGGAGAGGGGCGGGGCGTACCACAGGCTGTACATGAGCCAGTTCCGCGGGGAGAGGAAGGCGGGGGAACGGTCGCACACGATTTCTCCATGATGGGATGATAACCTTGGGATCAAGGAGGAGAAGATGAATAGGAAAACAGGAATGATCATCGCGTTCGTGATGGTGGCGATCTCGCTCTCTGCATCGGCTCAGTCGGATCTCGCCGCCTTCCCGGTCGGGACGACGACGATGGTCTACGAGGTGGTCTCAGAGGGGATCGGCCAGCCCCAGACCCTGACCCTCGTCGTGACGGTCCATGGGGACGACCTGTACACCGTCAGTATGACGACCGAGGCGACGGGAACGGAGGATGAGCTCGCCGCCGGGTTCGGGTTCATCTTCGGGGCGGCGTCGGTCTCATCGGGGGGAGGGAGGGACGTCAACTACTCCTCGATCCAGGCGCTGATCGACCAGCGGAACCGCCTCCAGGCCGGCGCGGACTACGCCCTCCCCGGCGCGGATTTCGTCGACGTTGTTGCGGTGACGATCGCCGGGGTCGACTCCCTCGAGGGGACGATCGTCGATTCCGAGAACCCGGATTCGCGGACGACGATCGCGTTCGCCCTGACCGATCCGGTCTACATCTCCCCTAGGATAGTCGTTGAGGAGCTCCGGGACGGTGAGTGGGTCGAGACCTTCCGGATGGAGCTTGTCGGATACGGCTACGAGGCGGGTGAGGATTGATCATGCCGCTTCTCGATCTTAAGGGGGTGACCAAGGACTACCGGATGGGGAAGGTCGTCGTCCGGGCCCTCCGCGGCCTCGACCTTGCGATCTCCCCGGGCGAGATCGTCGCGATCATGGGGCCGTCCGGCTCGGGGAAATCGACCCTGATGCACATCCTCGGCGCCCTCGACACCCCGACCGGGGGTAGGGCGATGATCGACAGGAGGGACCTGACCGAGCTTCGCGAGAGGGATCTCGTCCGGCTCCGCGGGAGGAGGATCGGGTTCGTATTTCAGACCTTCAACCTGATCCAGACCCTCTCGGCGCAGCGGAACGTCGAGCTCCCGATGATCTTTCAGGGAGTGAGAAGATCGGAGCGCGCCCGGCGGGCGAAGGAGCTCCTCGAGAAGGTCGGCCTGGGGGAGAGGCGGGCCCATAAACCGAGCGAGCTGTCCGGCGGAGAGCGGCAGCGGGTGGCGATCGCCCGCGCCCTCGCTAACGATCCGGAGATCATCCTCGCCGACGAGCCGACCGGGAACCTCGACTCGGAGAGCGGGGCGCAGATCCTCGCCCTCCTCGAGCGGCTGAGCCGGGAGGACGGGAAGACGGTGATCATCGTCACCCACGATCCGGAGGCGGCTGCGATCGCCGATCGGATCATCAGGCTGAAGGACGGGAGGGTGATCGGGGATGATCGGGATGCTTAAGGACTTCCTCCTCCTCGCCGGCCAGAGCATCCTCCATCGGAAGATGCGGAGCTGGCTGACGGTGATCGGGGTCTTCATCGGGATCACCGCCGTCGTCGCCCTGATCTCGATCGGGCTCGGGCTGAACAAGACGATCGACGAGCAGGTCTCGAAGGTCTTCGGGGTCGACACGTTCATGCTCGTCTCCGAGGGGGCGTTCGGCCCAGGGAGGAACGGCGGGGCCGCAAGTGAGTACGCCCTCGACCTCGACGCCCTCCGTTCGATCGACGGGGTGAAGGTCGCCGCCGCCCTTAGGGAGAGGACGGGGTTCGTCGTCGGGCCGACCGGTCCGGACGGGAAGGCGAAACAGGGGTTCCTGACGGTGATGGGGCTCTCATCTGAGTTGATGACCGATTTCTCCTCGTTCACCGGCCCGCTCGACGTCGAGCCGGGCGGGAGGATGTTCGAACCCGGGGAGATCGACGTCGCCGTCCTCGGCTCCCGGATCGCCGAGCGGCTCGGCGCCGATGTCGGGGATACGATCACGATCGCCGGGGATGGGGATGCCGAGCTTCAGATGAGGGTCATCGGGATCATGGCCCTTTCCGATCAGCCCGATGGGTCTGATCAGGGATTCAGGATGGGGGCGGGCGGGCCTGACGCGGACACGATCTACGTCCCCTACGCGGCGATGGATCGGTTGTGGGGGGATGCAAACGACGTTCTGATCACCCTCGCCCGCGTCAAGAAGGGATACGACGTCGAGGAGGTCGCCGACCGGGTCGAGGAGGAGCTGAACGCCGGCGGGGCCGATATCACGGCCGTCACCTACTCCGACATCAGCGACGCGATCGGGACGATGACCTCCACGGTCAGCGCGTTCCTCGCCGGTATCGCCGGTATCGCCCTCCTCGTCGGGGCCGTCGGGGTGATGAACACGATGTTCACCTCGGTCCTCGAGCGGACGCGGGAGATCGGTGTGATGAAGGCGGTCGGGGCGAAGAACTCCCATATCCTCCTGATATTCCTGATCGAATCGGGGATGATGGGCCTTGTCGGCGGGATCGTCGGGACCGGGTTGGGCCTCGGATTGAGCGCCGTCGCCTCCGCGTTCATCGGGAGGTTCTTCTCCGTCCGGATGGCGGTCGTCGCCAGCCCGGGGCTGATCTTGATCACGCTTGCCGGCTCGTTCCTCCTCGGCGCTATCGCCGGCCTATGGCCGGCGCGGCGGGCGGCTAAGCTCCCGCCGGTCGAGGCGCTCCGCTACGAGTGAGGACGACCTCCTTGGGATCTCCTCGGCCGCGGCCTAGCCGGCGACGGCGTTGAATCCGGCGTCGACGTGGTGCGTCTCCCCGGTCACCGCCGATGCTAGATCGCTCAACAGGTAGACGGCCGCCTTCCCCACCTCGTCGGTTGAGATGTTCCGGCGCAACGGCGAGCGGCGCTCCATCTCATCGAAGATCCGATCGAGGCCGCCGACCGCCGTCGCCGACAGGGTCCGGCACGGCCCGGCCGACAGGGAGTTGACCCGTATCCCCTTCTCACCCAGCTCGGCGGCCAGATAACGCGTCGCCGATTCGAGGGCCGATTTCGCGACCCCCATCACGTTGTAGCCGGGGATCGCCTTCTCCGCCCCGTAGTAGGTGAGGGCGAGGATCGAGCCGCCGTCCTTCATCAGGCCCCGGGCCCGGTTGGCGATCGCGATCAGGGTGTAGGCGGAGACGTCGAGGGCCTGCGCGAAGACATCCCGCGGAGTTTCGACGAACGTCCCCGGCTTGAGATAGTCCCGATCGGCGTAGGCGACCGAATGGACGACGAAGTCGATCCTACCGAAGTCCTCCGCCAGGGCGGAGAACAGCCGGTCGAGGTCCTCATCGTTCGTCAGGTCGCAGGGATGGAGCCATGGATCCTCCACCCCGCCGTCGGCGAGGGTCTTCCTGATCCGCCGTTCCATCTTCTCTCCCGGCAGATATGAGAATGCGCAGCGCGCGCCCTCTTCGATCGCCCGCTTGGCGATGTGCCAGGCGATGCTCCGCTCGTTTGCGACACCGAATATCAATCCGGTCTTTCCGTCGAGAAGCTTCATCTCACCCTCCTTCCTCCGTTATCCTACTCATTCCCGTCCGGGCAGGCGAGGCGGACGAGCTCATCGAGGTGGTCGTGGAGGTCAGCGCAGGTGAACGACCGGTCGAACCGCTTCAGGACGAACCGGTATCCGTCGGGGTCGGGATACGGGAGCTCGGTGATCGCGGCGGCGAGGATCGGGTTCGATGCCCCGAGCGTCGTCTCCTCGCTGTACCACTCGATCCGCCCGACGATCGTGTCCGGATCGATCAGCTCGCCGGTGAACCGGTAGCGGATCCTGTTGGCGATGTACCTCTCCCCTTCGACGATACCGAGGATCGCTGCGTTCACGGTCATCCCTGGCTTCCCGTCCCCGTCCTGATCGACGATCCGCGGGTCGTCGGCCGACTCCGGGAGGGGGTCGTTCTCCGGGTCCTCCAGGGAGGCCCCGCGGACCTCGGTGTACCAGCCCTGGACGAGGAAGATCCCTTCGTCGCTCGACATCAGGCTCGCGGTCTGCGCTGCGAGAAAGAGGGAGTCGACGAACGCCTCCGGTATCTCGACCTCCACGAGCGGGGTCCCGGCGTCGACCTTCGTCAGGCAATAGGTCCCATCGATCGTGACGGTCGTCCCCTCCTGCGTAAGTGAGACGATCAGCCCGACGGTGCTCGTCAGCTTCACCTCCCCCGCGACCGGGAGGACATCGATCTCGGGGAGGCTCTGAACGAACGCCCAGACCCCGTCCAGGTCGATCCGATCGATATCGATCTGCGGATCCGATCCGACCAAAGGGAAGCTGAAGGAGGACAGGGCTAGAAAGCCGGCAGTCAGGCATAGGACGATCTCAAAGCGGTTGTGCCCCCTCATCTTCCCTCCCGGATCCTCGATGTAAGCCGGGGGTGATTCTCCACCCCGGAGGGGGGATTTCCAAGGCGGGTTAAAGGAACGGTGAAGGAGGGAGCGGATGTTGTAAGATCTGCGATATGCGAGAATGGTTTAGGCTTACCATGTTGACCCTCGGGTTGATCGCGCTCGGGATCCCCGCCTTTCAGCCGCCCGACCGGAAGCCGACCTCCCTCCCTCGGAGCTGGATCGTTCCGAGCGCAGACGATGTCGCAGCCGAGGTCTCGGAGCTCCCGTTCGATCTGTTCGTCGATGACTCCTACCGGATGTACCTGATGCGGTTCCCCGAGCGGATAACCGCCCTCGGGATGGCCGATCAGTTCGGGGTGACCGACGATCGGTTGAACGACTATTCCGATTCCTACACGGAGGGGACGCGGAGGATCGAATCGACGATCCTCGATCTCCTCGGCCGCTTCGACCGCGATCGCCTCACCCCGGCCGAGCGGGTGACCTACGATGTCTACGAGTGGTACCTTGAGGATCGGGTACAGGGACAGCGATTCTCCCCCGCCTTCTATCCGATGGATGGGCCGCTCCCGTTCAGCCTCACATGGCCGCCGAACCAGCTTCTCACCTCTACCTATCCGATCGATTCCCGAAACGACGTCCTCGCCTATCTCGACCGGCTAAGACGGGTCCCCGATCAGTTGAAGCAGCTTCAGGGCTGGCTCGAACGACAGGCGGACAACGGGGTCTTCATCCCGCCGAGCGTCGTACTGAGCGAGATGCCATGGATGCTCTGGGTCCCGTTCCCCGAGGAGCGGAGCTACTCTCCATTGTTCGCTTGCCTCAGGGAGGAGATCAAGAACGCGAAGGCGATCTCGACCCCGGATCGCGGTCAATACCTCTCCGAGGCGTGGTCGATCATGGTCGACCGAGCGATTCCGGAGTACGTCCGGTTCGAAGACTGGCTGTACGAGCTTACCGGTTCGGCGCCTGATCGGGTCGGGATGGGAAAGACAGAGGAGGGGAGCGCCTATTACGCCTTTCTTCTCAAGCACTCCACCGGGCTCGATATCCCTCCGGAGGAGGTCTACCAGCTCGGAGTGGCCGAGGTCGAGCGCGCGCAGAGAGAGATCCGGGACGAGCTCGGCCGTCTCGGGATCCCGAACGATGGATCGATGGCCGACCTTCTAAGCCGCGTCGAGGAAGGATCCGGATCCATCCTTGGAAACGCGCTGCGGGATAGGTACATAGCCCTGAAGGATGCCGCTCGAGAAGAGACGTCCGGTCGGCTCCCCGTCCCGGAGAGGGATGTTCGGATCGTCGCCGGATGGTTCGAGCGGCCGTTCTATTGGAAGGCCCCGCACGACGGTTCCTCGCTGGCCGAGCTTCACTTGAGATTCGATCTCTACGTCCCGACGTTTTCGCTTCCGAGCCTGATCTACTCCGAGACCTATCCGGGAAGGCACCTGCAGGTAGCCCTCGCCCAGGAATCAGACGTTCCGCTGATCCAGCAGGAGGAAGCGTTCCCCGCCTTCTCCGCCGGCTGGGCCGCCTACGCCGATGACCTCGCGGCTGAATGGGGCTGGTACGACGACGACCCCTACGGCTACATCGGCCATCTCTGGCGGAGGCTTGAGCGCGCTGCGATCGCGGTCTACGATACCGGGATCAACCTGAAGGGTTGGACCTACGATCAGGCCCTTTCATATTACGCCTCTGCCACCGGGAAGGATCCTTATGAAGCGGCGCTCGAGGTCTATCGCTACGGGATATGGCCGGGCCAGGGTACGATCGGGCTCGTCGGTTACGAGAAGATCCTCGAACTCCGACGGAAGGCCGAGGAGGGGCTCCAGTCCAGGTTCGACCCCGATCGGTTCAACGCCCTCCTCCTTGAGAACGGGAACGTCCCCCTGTCCGTCCTCGAAAAGATCGTCGAGGGCTATATCGAAAGCAATTCGAATTAGCCCGACTTCGCAAGGAGCGAGAGGAGGGCCATCCTGACCGGGACTCCGTTCGCCGCCTGGCGGAAGTAGGCCGCCCCTTCGAGCCTGTCGACGTCGGTTTCGATCTCGTTCACCCGCGGGAGGGGATGCATTATCGTGAGATCGCGCCTCCCCTCCGCCGTCTCCATGACGAGTTCGATCTCCTCCCGCGTGAACTGATCGGCGCGAAGGACATCCTTGCTCGCTAACCTTTCCGTCTTTTACCTCCCGATCCGATGAGAAAACAGGCTCTCCGGCGCGACCCGGCCGCTTTCCGTCTTCAGGAACTCCGCCCGCCCCGGCTCTCCCTTCAGTTCCCCTTCCTCGACGAGCACCTCGCCGCGGCCGATCGTCATCACGACCCGGCCGAGGACCCTCCGGCCTTCGTAGGCGGTGTAGGGGGCGTTCGAGTGCTGGTTGGAGCGCTCGATCGTCCATTCGGCGTTCGGATCGAACAGGACGACGTCCCCGTCCGAGCCGGGGAGGAGAGCCCCCTTCTTCGGGTAGAGCCCGAAGATCCGCGCCGGGTTCTCGCACATCACCTCGACGAGCCGGGAGATTGTGATCCAACCCGAGTTCACCCCGCCGTCGTAGACGAGGGGGAGCATCGTCTCGACCTGGGGCGAGCCGTAAGGGGCATCGAAGAAGGCATCGTCGATCTTCTTCTCCTTGGCCGCATGATCGCTCGCCACCGTGTCGATCGTCCCATAGGCGATCCCGGTCCAGAGGGAGCGGCGATCATCCTCGCTCCGCAGAGGCGGTCCGATCTTGACCAGCGGCCCCTGTCTCCTCAGTTCCTCCTCGGTAAGCGTCAGATACTGCGGGCAGGTCTCGGCGTAGACGCGGAAGCCGCTCTTCCGGGCGCGGGCGACCTCCTCGATCCCGAGCCTCGCCGTCATGTGCGGGATGTAGATCGGGCATCCGGCGACCTGTGCCAGCGCTATCGCCCGATGGATCGCCTCGGCCTCGAGGATCGCCGGCCTCGTGGCGACGAAGTTTTCACGCGGGTCTTCTCCTTGTTCGAGCATCCGATCCTCGAGATAGTCTGTGGCAAGGCCGTTTTCCGCGTGGACCATCCCCATCCCCCCGACCTGACCGATGATGTCGAACGTTCGCATAAGCTGGTAGTCGTCGGTCATCCAGCCGAGCTTGGCGTAGGTCATGAACATCTTGTACGAGGTGACGCCGGCGGCGTATGCCTCCGGTATCTCCTCGGCCTGGTTCTTCGGATCGAAAAGGCCTCCGTGGAGGGCGAAATCGAGGATCGAGACCGAGAGCCCCTCCTCGCGGAAGCGCTCGATCGTCTCGATTAGCCCCTCCCCTGGTTTCGCGTAGGCATAGTGGATCAGGGTCGTCACCCCGCCGTAGGCCGCGCTCACCGGTAGGGATCCGAGGTCGTCGAGGTAGACCGGATGGGTGTGGGGGTCGATCAGGCCGGGGAGGACGAACAGATCGGTCGCATCGATCGTCCGCTCCGCCTTCCCTTCTATGCCGCGGCCGACCGCCTCGATCTTCCCGTCGGCGATCCTCACATCAGCGAGCCTCATCCCGCTCGGGCTCACCACCCGGCCGTTCTTGATCAGAATCGTCGGCATCGTTCGATCTCCGCTTCAGCTTCCCAAAGGTTACAGGATCTTCCGCCCCGGCTCGTACCCTTCCTAGCGGAGCGGGTCGACGTGCTTCCGCCAGATGGAGAGGGAGTGTTCGATCGGGTCGACGAGCTCCATATCGTAGTCCTCGAAGTAGGCGTTCAGGTTCTTTATGTCGCGGACGAGAAGATCGAAGGCATCGTCGTTGTAGCGCGGATCGACCGCCTGGGGAAAATCGATTATGACTCCCCGTCCGTTTGAGTAAAGGACGTTGTACGCCGATAGATCGGAGTGGACGCGGTTATTGGCGAGGAATAGATCGACATTGTTGAGCAATCGCCGATAGATTCCTCTTGCCTCATCCTCTCCGAGCGTCACCCCGACGAGGACCGGCGCCGGGTCTTCCTCGGTCCCGATGTACTCCATCAGGATCACTGGGCCGTGCCGCTCGATCGGCTCGGGGACGTCGGCGCCGGCGCGATGGAGGATCTCCAATGTTTTCATCTCGTGGGAGATCCAGGCGTTGAACCTCCGCAGCTTCCCACCGCGCGTTTTCTTAGCCAACGCACGGAGGAGGCGGGCGTCTACCGGTCCCATATGCTCCCGGCCTTGGCGGTAGATCCCGTCCTTCTTGAAGCTCCGCATCTCAGGAGGGCGGAAGATCTTGGCAGCGACGAGCTCCCGCTCGATCGACGGATGGGCACGGCAGCAGTAGACGACCGCCTCCTTACCCGCCTTTATCGGCCGGATCACCTCGACGATGAACCGGTCCTCGATCAGCGGGTCGAGTCGGGAGAGGAGCTCCTCTTCAACGGAGAGCTCCTCCTCCTTCGGCTTTCTTGCTCTGTCTCGATCTTCCCTCTCCTCGATGTAGCCTCCCATCTCATCCAGAATTCATTTCATATTCCAGATTGATCCCTTTATTCATGGCCTCCCGATCGATCAAAGATGTAACCGATCTGGCTGTAGCGCTCAACCGCCCTTCCGAACCGGCTCGCAGATATCGACTAGGTGTTTCTTCTGTGGATGTTTTTCCGGATCGTTTAAGTAAAGCTCGTAGCAGAGCCGATTGGAGGGGTAATCCGGTTCGTATCCGCTCTTCGGGATCCACTCATCGATCAGCTTATCCCAAGCCTTTCCGTATTCGTCCTGATCGATCTCGACGTGGGCGACGGCGAACAGGCCTCCTGTGATCCTCATCGTGTGGACCTCGCCATCGACCTCTGTCCCTTCCGGGATTGTGATACAGGCGTCCGACCGTAGCTTCGCCTCCTCGACCACGCTTGGGTTATCGTGATACACGGCGAGAAGGGCGGTCTGCGGAAACTCGATTAGGCTTTTTGCCATGCCCCATTCGAGGATTTTCATGATCGCCCCACCGATCTTAGGGTATGGCCCAACGTGGCGGATGCACGCCACGTACCGCTCCGGGAGTTCCTTCACTTCAGCTTCGAACTTCATCGACTCCTCCCATCGATCCGTTTCCGCGAGTGTAGGAAGGAAGGCGCACGAAGGCCAATCGAAGAAGGACGGATGGATATCTGTTACGAGGGAGCTTTCCCCCCAGGTCAACCCCACCCTTCACGGGGGAGGGTTAGGGTGGGAGATGAACTCCGGCTACAGCGCGGATTCCCCTTGACCACCCTGGCTGGCGTCTTCAACACACCAAAAATAAAGACACGACCCTGACCCGCCGTAGAGACATCCATCACCATGCGGCTACTTACGGACGCGTTCTACATTCAGTCCACCAGGCTCCAAACCGCGGTTTCGATCTGTGTCTCGTGCTTCCTACCCCGCGTCGGGTCGCAGCCATGCTGAACTTCCTTCCGACCATCGGTTCCTCCTCGCTCCGACTGACGTCGGCTTGCTGCTGACCGAAGATGGCGGCGATGGTCGTCTTCTTCAGCCCCTCGCTTCACCGACCGACCAATACACCACGTACCTGGACTCTAACGCGGCGGTATAGCCTTTAGCTTTCGGGTCGTGGGGTAACTTCCTTCTGTGGAGAACACCGAGAATAAGGATCTGAGCCCGGGAACTGCGCTGAGTTCTCTGTTCGGGAACGTGACGATAGTAATGCTTATTGCGAGCGAAATTCCTGGGCTACATGGGGATCGGTGAACTGCTGAACCTCGATCGCATAGCCTGCGGGATCCTGGAGGAAGAAACAGCGGACGTTGATGTCAGGTTTATCCAGTACTTCGGTGAGCAGAGTGGTATCGGTTTTGCGTAGGTGCTCGTACCACTCATTAACGTCGTCGACAACCACGGTGAGGAGAACAGCGTTCTTCTTTTGTGGACGACAGAAGCCTTTTTCGCCTGCTACTATGCCGATATAGGTGTTGCCAGCAATGCGGAATATCTTTGCCCATCCTTGATCGTCGACCAGTGAGAACCCCATTGTCTCGCGGTAAAACCGCGCTGCTGGCTCGAGGTCCTCGTAGTAGAAAAATGTGATTCCAGCATGAACTCCTTGTTGATTGCTCATGTTGCCTCCTTTGCTTAGTAGATTAATCGATCATTGTTGCGCCGCACTTAGGACCGCTAAAGCGTGAATTTTTGCGGTGTCGAACATTGGCACTGCAAGGTCCTGCGATTTGACAAGAAGCGGCAATTCCGTGCATCCAAGGATCAGCCCTTGCGCACCCTGAGTGATGAGTCCCGTAGCGATATCGATGACGGCGCGACGGGAGCCCTCCTTTATCTCGCCTCTGGCTAACTCGTTTACAATGATCTCATGCACACGTTGTCGTTCCGCCGATGTATCGGGAACGAGCGTCGTGATCCCAGCCCGGGCTAAAGCCCGCTGATAGAACGATCCTTCTGTGGTGAAGTGGGTGCCGATGAGTCCCACCGTGGTAATGCCTGCCTGTCGCACTGCGGCTGTCGTTGCCTCCACGATGCTGACAAGCGGAATTGGTGACCGCGGCGCGACTTGTTCGAACACATAGTGCAGTGTGTTGGTGGCGATCAACCCCACCTGTGCCCCGGCTCGTGCCAGCACGTGAAAGATCTCGACGATCCGTTCCGCGGTGAGGTCCCATTGCCCCGCGTTCTGCCAATCGAGAAACTGTTGGAAATTAACACTATAGATAAGGATCTCAGGATAGGCGACGTTTCCGTATTGCTGAGCGTATTCCCGGGTAACGGTCAGATAGTAATCCACCGTTGATTCCGCACTGAGCCCGCCAAGAATCCCGATGCGCTTCATCCTACCTCCAGGGAGAGATCAGTATATCACCAGGTTATCGCTAAACAAGCCATTAGTGGTTGCTCGGCATGCGCGGGTTGACAACTCCTTAGAGAAGGATTAGCATGGAGAGTGTTATGGAATAACGTTCCATAATACGGAATACTGCGCTTGGCGGCATCGATCCGCTAATAAGGAGGGCTTACACGAATGGCGCTCTATGAGGAGGAAGTGGCGACCTACATCTGGCGCAACGGCGAGATTATCCCGTGGGAGGAAGCAACGATTCACGTGAACGCAGTCGGCCATGCCTCAGTGGCGGGAATCTTCGAGGGGATAAAAGCCTATTGGAACGGTGACGACAACCAGCTATACATCTTCCGTCTTGCTGATCACCTGAAGCGCTTTCTTGCCTCGATCAAGATGGTACGCTTCGGCTTTTCCTACACCACAGAAGAGATTACACAGGCAATTATCGATCTCCTCCGGGCAAACGAGTATCGCCGTGATGTCTATATCCGTCCCTATATATTTCAAAAAGGAATGGTGCGCGAACTACTACAAGCAGAACCGGGTAAACCTACTGAATTCATTATCGATAGCTGGCCGTTCACTTCGTATCAAGATCCGTCGCATGGGCTAGACGTTTGCGTTAGTTCATGGACACGCATCGCGGACAACGTTCTTCCTCCACGGCTCAAGTGCTTCTCCAACTATCACAACGGCCGTCTGGCAGCAATGGAAGCCAAGGTAAGCGGCTACGATTGGCCGATAATGCTTGACGCCCAAGGCAAGGTAACCGAAGGACCGGGAGCGTGCTTGGCGATTGTCCGGGAGGGGGAGGTCATCACTCCTCCAGCTACGAGCAGTATCCTGGAGAGTGTGACCCGCACAACAGTTGGAACGATCGTGAAAGAAGTCTTGAAACGGCCATGGGTTGAGCGGGTGATCGATCGTACAGAACTGTACCTTGCCGATGAAATCTTCTTTCTCGGCACGGGTTGGGAGATCATGCCGGTCGCTTCTGTGGACCGGCTTCCGGTAGGGGATGGCAAAGTAGGCCCTGTCACCGAGGCCATTCATCGCGCCTATCGCGATATCACAAGAGGAGTAGATAAGCAGCATCCAGAGTGGCGAACACCGGTGTGGTAAGGAGACACGGTGGGGAAGCGACGTTCATTCGATTTGGAAGCCCTGGTTAAGCCAGATTTCATCGCTGTGGTGGGGGCGTCCGAGAAGCCTGGCCCGGGCAGGCAAGTGATCGAAAACCTCCAACAACTCGGCTACCGCGGCGAAATCTACCCGGTAAACCCTAAATACGACTCTGTGCTCGGATTTCCGTGTTACCATTCACTGACCGCAGTCCATGCCGCGGGTCATCAGGTAGACCTGGTAGCAATCCTCCTCGGACGGGAACGAGTCCTCCCGGTAGTGGAAGAGGCAGCGGAAATCGGGGTGCGGGCAGCGTGGGCATTCGCCAGCGGGTTTGCCGAAGCCGATACCTTTGGTAAGGAGCTGCAGGGCAAACTAGAGGAACTGTGTCGCAAGAGTGGAATCGCCTTCTGTGGGCCTAATTGTGTAGGCTACATCAATCCAATAGAAAGCGTTGCTCCCTACAGCGCTCCCATTTCGCCTACCCTTGGTGCGGGAAACATCGGAGCCGTCGCACAAAGCGGCTCGGTGTGCCTAGCTCTGGCCAACAGCGAGCGCGGTTTGGGATATAGCCTGCTTGTATCCAGCGGTAACGAAGCAGTTATCGACAGCACGGACTACATCGATTATATGCTCAATGATCCGCAGACCACTGTTATCCTGGCGTTCATCGAACAGTTTCGCCGCCCGCAACGGCTGCTCGAGGTAGCAAAGCGAGCGCGAGAGTTGGGTAAGCCACTGATTGTGCTCAAGGTTGGCCGTTCCGAGATGGCACAAAAAGCCACTGTCGCGCATACAGGCGCACTTGCTGGTTCCGATGCCATCTACGACGCGGTCTTTCGCAAATACGGTGTTATTCGAGTCGATAGCCTTGATGAGATGCTCGAGACAGCGGCGATCTTCTCACAGCTTGGAGGCAAACTCCTGCGAGGGAACAACGTAGGGATGATTACCGTCTCCGGCGGTGAGATCGGGCTTATTGGCGATCTCGCAGAAGGTTTAGATCTTTCATTCCCTCCTTGGTCAGCTGCTGGAAAGCGTGCCCTGCGAGATGCGCTCCCACAGTACTCTGGCGTTTCCAATCCACTTGATGCTTGGGGAAGTGGCAAGATCGAGGAGACCTATCCCCCGTGCATCGAAGTAGCTACTGACGAAGAGCACATCGACATCGTTGCCATCTCTCAGGATGCCCCACCTGGGCTTGCTCCCGCCCAGGTGGACCAGTATGCCACAGTGGCGGATGCAGCGGTGGCAGCTGCTAAGCGTACGAGAAAGCCGATCGTGGCGATTAGTAACCTCGCGGGAGGAATTCATCCCTCTTTGCGCAAGCGGTTCGAACAGGGAGGTATCCCCTTTCTACAAGGGACGCAGGAAGGGCTGCAGGCGATCCATCATCTCGTTCGCTACGCTAAGTGGCGCGAGCAAGATCCCTTCCAATCATTCCAACCTACAGCACGCAAGGAGGTACCCTACCTACAGGAGGGAGAAGAAGCCCTCACTGAGTATGAAAGCAAACAGATCCTCGCTGAATACGGACTCCCCTGTCCAAAGGAGATTCTGTGTCGTTCGACAGAGGAGGCGTTGCGAGCAGCGGAGACGATCGGCTACCCCGTGGTGGTGAAGGCCATCTCCCGTGAGATCCTGCATAAGACAGAGGCAGGCGTAGTCCGTCTTAACGTCTCTAATGCGGCTGAGCTTAGGGATGCCTATGACGCGGTGGTAGACAATGCGACTCGTTTTACAGCTGAAGGGAGCCTGGACGGGGTCCTTGTTCAACAGATGATCAGCGATGCAGTCGCTGAGGCAATCGTCGGGGTGATAGTCGATCCTGGATTCGGTCCAGCGATCGTCTTCGGCCTAGGGGGGACGTTTGTCGAATTGCTTAAGGATCGCGCTCTGGGGATCCCTCCGTTCACTGAAGAAGAAGCGAAGGAGCTGATCGCCCAGACAAGAGTGAGTCGTTTGCTGCGCGGGTTCCGCGATCGGCCACCAGGCGATGAGCAAGCATTGGTAAGGACGCTTATCCAGGTGGGAAGGTTTGCCCTCGATTGGCAGGATCGTATCCACACCGTCGATATCAATCCCCTCCTTGTTCGTCCCCAGGGCAAGGGAGTGATCGTTGCCGATGCGTTGATCGAGGCCAGTCCTATCAGCAGAGAAGAAGAGAGGTGAGTATAACAACATAATGAAAAAAGCATTGCTTTCCGGCAACGAGGCGATCGCTCGCGGCGCCTACGAAGCAGGTATACAAGTGGCAACAGGATATCCTGGGACGCCCAGTTCAGAGATTCTGGAGACCGTGGCCCGCGAGTACGGCAAAGAGATCTATGCGGAGTGGTCCACCAACGAAAAGGTGGCCATGGACGCCGCTGCTGGCGCGGCCTACTCCGGACGACGCTCTATGGTGACCACCAAACAAGTGGGGATGAACGTCCTTGCTGATGCACTGATGTATACCGTCTATACCGGGATAGAGGCAGGGCTGATCGTGGTGACTGCGGATGATCCGGGGATGTTCAGTTCCCAGAACGAACAGGACAACCGGTGGTACGCCAGGTTGGCCAAGCTTCCGTTGCTCGAACCAGCGGACAGCCAAGAGGCAAAGGACTTTGTCGTCCAGGGGATCTCCCTCTCGGAGAGATTTGATACTCCGGTCCTCCTGCGTACGACGATGCGCGTCTCCCACTCCAAGGGGGTAGTGACCCTGGGAGAGAGGGCAGCGGTGCCGGATGAGATCGGCCCGTTCGTGCGCAATCAAGAGAAGTACGTGTGTACCGCGATGTGGGCCAAGAAGCGCCACCCGGTGGTGGAACAGAGACTGCTCGAGCTGGCACAGCACGCCGAGTCGTCGCCATTCAATAGGATAGAGTGGGGTGAGCGCTCACTTGGAATCATCACCAGCGGGATCACCTATACCTACGCCAGAGAGGTGTTCCCTGATGCGTCAATTCTCAAGCTGGGGATGTCGTTCCCTCTTCCCGTGAGGCTCATCAATAGCTTTGCCGAGCAGGTGGAGAAGGTGTTGGTCATCGAGGAACTCGACCCGTTCCTCGAAGAGCAGATCAAAGCGATGGGCATAGAGGTAGTCGGGAAGGATGTCTTCCCGCCCTGCGACGAGCTTCTCCCGGACAAGATCTACTCCATCGCTGTTGACGCTGGATTCCTGGACAAGAAGAAGGATGCAAAGCCTGCAGTTCCCCCTCCTGAGACCCTCCCTCCGCGCAGTCCGGTGCTCTGCCCTGGCTGTCCTCATCGATCCACGTTCTACCTGTTGCACAAGATGAAGGTTCCAGTGGCCGGTGATATCGGCTGTTATAACCTGGGCTGCCTTCCTCCGTTTAACGCCCAACACACGATGGGATGCATGGGAGCTAGCATCGGGGTGCTTCACGGCATGGCGATCGCCCAACTTCCCGAGAAGGGCGCGGCCACGATCGGCGATTCCACGTTCTTCCACTCTGGGATGCCGGCATTAGCGAACATGGTCCACAACCAGAGCCACGGTGTGGTCATCCTGATGGATAACGGCACCACCGCGATGACCGGGCACCAGGATCATCCAGGAACCACGTGGTCGCTACACGGGAAAGACGTTCCTCACATCGAATTCAAACCACTGCTCCATGCGATGGGAGCAAAAAAGGTGGTGGAGGTCAATGCGTTCGCTGTTGCCGAGGTAGAAAAAGGGCTCAAGGAGTGCTTGGACTACGATGGTCCCTCGGTGTTGATCACCAAGGGGTTGTGTGTGTTCATCTCCCGCAATCCGCAGCCCCCTTACGTTGTCGACACAGACAGTTGTGTGGCCTGTGGAGAGTGTTTCAAGCTCGGCTGTCCAGCGATCGTTAAGTCGAATGAGCACAACCCAAAAACCGGTAAAGCGAAAGCGAGCATCGATCCGACTCTGTGCGTCGGCTGCGATGTCTGCCGCCAGGTGTGCCCAACAGGGGCGATCCATCCTCCGATTGGTGTGGAAAGGAGCGAAGCATGAACAAGATCGACTTCTTGGTTGCCGGGGTAGGAGGGCAGGGGACGATACTGGCGAGCGACATCCTCGCTGAGGTAGGAATGGAGGCCGGGTACGATGCGAAAAAATCGGATGTACTCGGACTTGCTGTACGGGGGGGGAGCGTGTTGAGCCATGTACGTTGGGGAAGGACGGTTGCTTCTCCCGTAAGCAGGAAGGGAACGATAGACTACCTGCTCGGCTTCGAGCCGCTAGAGGCGTTGCGGGGAACGGAGTTCCTGCATCCCCAGAGCACCGCGCTGGTGAATACGCAGCCGATTCCACCAGTATCGGTAAGCAGCGGTGATGCGATTTATCCCGCAAAGGAGAGACTCGAACAGATACTGCACGCAGTAACCGCAAACGTTTACTTTGTCGAAGCAACAGAAGAAGCGATCGGATTGGGATCGAGCAAGGTGACGAACGTGGTGATGATTGGTGCATTCTCCGCCCTTCTTGACGTGCCAGTAGAGGTTTGGGAAAAGGTTATCCTAAGCCGGGTACCAGAGAAGTACTCTCAGCTCAACAAGGCCGCCTTCTTCGCTGGCCGTGAACTTATTCAAGGAGCGCGGATATCATGAGAATCCTTGTTATCAACCCGAACAGTTCGAAGCACATGACGGAGCACATTCGCGCGGAGATCCTGCGCATCAAACGAGATGATACGGAAGTAACCGTTGTTGCCAATGCAGGAGCTCCGCCAGCGATCGAATCTGCGCGTGACGTGGCGCTAGCGGTTCCACCGCTATTGGAACAGGTCAAACGAGCAAACGAAGAAGGCTACGATGCCGTGATCATAGCCTGTTTCTCCGATCCCGGGCTGCAAGCAGCGCGGGAAGTGTCGGATATCCTCGTGTTGGGAATCGAAGAGACCACGCTTCATGTCGCAGCGATGCTCGGACATAAGTTCACGATCCTCACTCCCCTTGCCAAACGCATCCCAGCCAAGGAACGTGAGGTGCGGGGATACGGGTTGGAGTCGGCGTTGGCTTCAGTGCGCTCGCTGGATCTCTCGGTGAGCGAGACGGACGCTGATCCCCAGGCGACAAAGGCGCGCATTCTAGAAGTAGCTCGCCAGGCAAGAGACGAGGATGGAGCGGAAGTGATCGTGCTTGGTTGTGCCGGGATGGTCGGCTACGCCAAGGATGTGGAAAGGGAGCTGGGCCTGGTCGTGCTTGACCCGACCAGCGTGGCGTTCAAGATTGCAGAAGGATTGATAGAGTCAAGAGTGCGTCATAGCAAACAAGGGCTTTATTTTGCAGTGTCCATTCGACAGCAATAAATTTGCAAATGGGCTAGGGGGGCAACAAGGTGCCTGATAATCTGGTGGAGATTCATGAACTGCATAAGTACTTCGGAAAGCTAGAGGTGCTGAAGGGCATCAATATGTGCGTGAAAAAAAGCGAGGTGGTGTGCCTCCTCGGTCCATCTGGAGCGGGGAAGAGCACCCTCCTGCGCTGTATCAATCGATTGGAGGAACCGACTCGAGGGAAGATCATCATCAACGGTGAGGAGATCACCGCTCCCAAGGTTGATCTGAATCGAATGAGGGCAGAGATAGGAATGGTGTTTCAGCATTTCAATCTCTTTCCGCACATAACCGCCCTTCAGAACTGCACCTTGGCTCCGATCAAGGTGCGCAAACTTGATAAAGCCGAAGCCGAGAAACGAGCGCTTGAGATGCTGCAGCGAGTGGGCCTGCAAACGAAGGCCAACGTCAAACCGCGTCAGCTTTCAGGGGGGCAACAACAGCGGGTAGCTATTGCCCGCGCGTTGTGCATGGAGCCGAAGCTGATGCTGTTCGATGAACCAACCTCAGCGTTGGACCCAGAACTTATCGGCGAGGTATTGGATGTGATGATCGATCTCGCCAAAAGCGGGATGACGATGATCGTGGTGACACACGAGATGGGCTTTGCGCGAAAGGCGGCGTCGCGAGCGCTAGTCCTTGAGAACGGGGTAATCATTGAGGAGGGACCAGTGGAACAGGTTTTTGAGCACCCTACGCAAAAAAGGACTCAGGAGTTTCTCAGCAAAATATTATAAAAATGTGTAGAAATCAAGCTATAGCGGGGTAGCATGCGTAATCCCCAGTCGTACTAAAAGGAGGTGGTTGCAGGGAATATACGGTAGTTGCTGTTTGAAGAACATCAAGTAGTACGCTCTCTGAAGGGAGGCATGAAATGAAGCGCATTTGCACAATAGTCGTAGTTATGGCAATGGCAGCCTTGCTGGCTGTTCCGGTGTTGGCAGATGATCATCCGGCGAACGAACCGCTCAAGGCAGCGGTGGATATGGGCTATGTTCCGTTTGCGTTTGTAACGGAGCAGGGTGAAGAAGTTGGCTTCGCGATTGACCTTGCTAAGGCGCTAGCCGACCGGTTGGGCCGTCCTGGAGTCGAGATTGTTTCCGTCCAGTGGTCGGGGATATTCGCCGCGCTCAACGCAAAGCGAGTGGAGTTCATCGTCGCGCCCACGAACATCCGACCATCTCGTGCGGAGAACATGCTGTTCACCGAACCATACATGGATACCGCACAATTGATCGCGGTAAACGCGGAACTGGCGGATGAGGTCGAAACATTTACCGACCTTTCCGGATTGACGATCGGTGTAAACACCGGCTCGGTGAGCGACGATTGGCTCGTGAACAACCAAGCAGAGTACGGATTTACGATCGATCGTTACGACAGCATGCTCGACGCGATTATGGCGGTGGATACCGGACGTATCGATGCAGTGATCGCTGATTACGAGGCTCTTGCCTACGCGGTAAAGGACAAACCGAACGTGGTGCCAGCGATCACGATCACCGGTTCTGAGCAGTACGGCCTTCCTTGCCGACTGGGAGATACCGCGTTTAGGAACCAGCTTGAGCGTGCTCTGGAAGGCATCAAGCTCGATGGCACATTGCAGGCGATCTACAACAAGTGGTTCGGAATGGAGCCAAAGCCGACCGATGCGATAAATACCGTGTACGTTGGCTACGGAGTCCCTGGGTTGCCCGGTTACGAAGAAACCTATCATCAGCCACTGTTCGCCGAATAGGACATCTTTTCCACCCCGACCAAACGCTTGCTTTGGTCGGGGTGGTGTTAAAGGAGAAGTGACTCGCCCGTGGAATTGGCTCGCCTGATACACGATTTCTTCAATTGGCACGTCATGGTGGAGACACTCCCCATGCTTGCCCGAGGGTTGGTAGTCACGGTGGAGATCGCTGCATTGAGTTTGGTCATTGGAATAGCGCTGGGCCTTGTCCTTGCTGTTGCTCGGGTGGCGATCACCCGGAAGAGCGTCCCGCTATTAGTACGGGGATTGAACCTGCCAATCGCGTTCTATGTCGATTCTATACGGGCGATACCTCCCTTGGTTACCCTGGTCGCTGTGTATTTCGCCCTCCCCTACCTGGGAGTTTTCTTGCCCCGCTTTTGGTCAGCAGTAGCTACCTTCGTGCTCGTGCTCGCCGCGTTCGCTGAGGAGATCTTCCGGGCTGGGATCGAATCGATCGACCGAGGACAGACGGAAGCGGCGCGCGCCCATGGGCTCACCTATCTTCAGACGATGCGCTATGTGATCGTGCCGCAGGCGTTACGAGTTGCCATTCCTCCCCTGACGAGCAGGATGATATCCATCACCAAGGATGTCAGCTTAGCTTCGGTGATCGGGGTTTCCGATCTGCTCAAACAAGCGCGCGCCCAACAGGCATTGACCGCCAATCCCACTCCGCTAATCTCCGCAGCGATCATGTTTACGTTGTTGTTCCTACCGCTTGTGAGATTGTCGATGTATGTAGAACGGAAGTTGAAACAATGAATCAGCGATTTAGTAGCCATCTTATTAGGGAGATCCTCTGATGTCTGCATTCATTCATAATTTTCTTAATATCGATGTGATGTACCGTTCGCGGATCATCCTGTTGATGGGGCTGAAAAATACCGTGCTGTTGGCGCTTGCCTCGCTTGTTTTCGCCTCATTATTGGGGCTGTTTTTGGCTGTGCTGAGGGAGTTGCGTAACCGTCCCCTCAATCTGTTGATTATCGCCTATGTCGATCTGTTCCGCGCCTTACCCACGATTGTGTTATTCATGATTGTGTACTACATGACACCGTACTTCAGCATGAACCCTCCGATATTCTGGTCTGCGGTGATCACCTTGAGCCTGAACGGTGCAGCGTACTTCGAAGAGATCTTCCGAGCAGGGATCGAGTCAATCTCCAAGGGACAGACCGAAGCCTCCCGCTCGCTGGGGCTGACTTACTGGCAGACGATGCGTCATGTGATCTTGCCACAGGCGGTGCGCGTGGTACTGCCACCGGCGACGAGCAACAGCCTGGAACTGGTCAAGACAACCGTGCTTGCCTCGGTTATTTCTATGCCCGAGTTGATGTACAAGGCGCAGCAGGCCTATGGATTGATGGCCAACCCAACACCGTTAATCACAGCAGCGTTGATTTTCTTGGTGATGCTGTGGCCTTTTGTGCGACTCACAAGCTATCTCGAGAGGAGGATGGGCTAGTTATGGAAAGGAATACCAGCAACTGCAAGATTGTGCGTGGAGCAGCTCACGGTAACCTTCCGTTCTCCCGGTATGTAGCTGTGGGGAACACAGTTTATATTTCCGGAATCGTCGGACGTGATCCGATCTCCCATGAGCTGGAGCGGAACAGCCTAGGGAAACAGACGCGCGTTGCACTCAGTGTGATAGAGAGCATTCTGGGGGAAGCAGGAGCATCCCTCGGTGACGTGATGAAGGCAACCATCTTCGTCACGGACATGTCACGATATGGCGAAGTGAACATTGCATATCGAGATGTTTTTGGAGCGAACTTGCCTGCGCGCACCTGTGTTGAGGTCAAGAGCCTTCCGGATCCCGAGGCTCAAGTAGAAATTGATGTTATTGCTTGTCGGCGGGAGGGCTAATGACTGAGCACAGAGTGCTTGTTGTGGATGCGTTTACGAAACGTGCGTACGGTGGGAATCCGTGTGCTGTTGTGTTCGACGCTGACGATTTATCGTCCGGGCAGATGCAGATGGTTGCTCAAGAGATGAACCTATCGGAGACGGCCTTCATTCTTGCGTCCAATCGGGCGAAGTTCCGCGTGCGCTATTTCACGCCACGTACGGAGATTCCATTTGCCGGACACCCCACGATTGCAGTGACGTACGCTATGGCCATGCAGGGCAACATCAGGGTGCCGCAATCTCGAAGTACGATTGAGATCGAATTTGAGATCGGAGTGCTTCCCGTGACGATCGAAGCTGGCGAAGCAGGCGTCGAAAGAATCATCATGACACAGCCTGCCCCAGAGTACGCTGATACCGCAGCGCCGCGCATAGTGGCAGAAGCGCTGCAACTTACAGAGGAAGACCTCCTTTCCGCATCTCCTCCACAGGTGGCCAGCGTTGGCGTTCCGTTCTTAATGATTGGGGTGAAAGATCGAGAGACGTTGCTGGGCATACAACCGAATTGGGATGAGTTGCAGAGTGTGTGCAATGTAGTGGACGTTTCTGCGGCGTATCTGTATGCGTTGGGTGGACACGACTCAGATGTTGATCTGTGCGCTCGCTTTCTTGATCCGTTCGCCATGTATGAAGATCCGTTCACGGGATCGGCGTGTGGGGCGATGGCGGCATTGGCCGCTCGAAATGGCCTTATTCATAAGGGCCACGTGGTAGTTGAGCAAGGGGAGGGGGTTGGCCGGATCGGGTACGCGGACGTTCACCTGCAGGACGTGGACAGCAAAATCCTCGTTGGAGGAGCGGCGGCTCTAGTCCTCTCCGGCAGCATAACAGCCCCTCTGGTTATCGACGGGGGCAACCAAGACAATGGAGGTTGATTATGACGGAAGCTTGGACTCGCGATGCTCAATCATTGACTGAATATCATGCCGTTCAATACAAACCAGGGCGTGAGTACATCCTTCGCATGACAACCGGAGCTGACGTGTGGCTGGCCATTCAGCAGTTCGCGATTGACAACAGCATCCGTTTTGCCAAGATCCACGCTGCATTCATGGGGGGGTTGCAGCCCGCGCGGTTTCTTGTCTGGGCACCAGACACGAGTGATCCAAGCAACTGGCATCACGAGGAAGCGATGGAGATTGCAAACCTGAGCATGATCCTTGCGATAGGCGGCATTATTCATGTAAGGCAGTTAGATGGACGGGAAGAACCGTTCCCGGCGATTCACTTCGTCATCGGTGGAGCGTGGAACGTTCCCACCATTGGTGGACACTTGCTCCCCGGCTCGATCGTCAGGGGAGCGTTCGAGTTCTTTGTAACCGAGCTGAAAGGAATCGACGTTCTGTATGGACCTGCGGAGCCAAGTAATTTCCCTGAGAATTGGTACTACGAGGTCCTCAACGAGTAAGTGGAGGGATCAACATGTTTGACACAATAATCACCGGTGGATTACTCGTCGATCAAGGGAGAATCCGCCGGGCGGATGTGGCAATAGTTGATGGCAAGGTTGCCGAGGTTGGCCCTGATATTGCCGGCAAGGCCAACCGCACGATCGATGCGCAAGGCAAGTACGTCCTTCCCGGAATCATCGATGTGCATACGCATCCTGTCTATCTGGATGACTTGCAGGGAACTTCAGAGGCGGCAGCGCATGGGGGGATCACCACCGTGATCCACTACGCCTATGCCAAGCCAGGGATGAAGCTCATAGACACAATCTCCCAGTTTCGTGAGGAAGGGGAAGCAGCATCCGTCCTCGACTTTGCGTTGCACGGGGGACTTTTCGACCCGAGGAACCAATCAGAGGAGATACCACAAGCAGTGCAGGCTGGGGTGACATCGTTCAAGATGTTCATGACTTACGCGAAGCTTAAGTGGATGAGCGATGACTATCAGCTGATGCGCACATTTGATATCATTGCCCAAGCTGGCGGTATGGGGATGGTGCACGCGGAGAACGGTCTAGCCACCGATTATCTTCAAGATAAGTACCTGCAGATAGGGCGTGATCCCAAGGAAGTGTTTGTCGCCACCCGACCGGCGATCTTGGAAGCGGAGGCGGTGAACCGGGCGATTGCCATGGCGCAGGTTGCAGGATGTCCACTGTACATCGTTCATCTCACCGCGCGGGAGGATGTTGAGGTGCTGAACCTAGCCCGGAACAAGGGCTATCGCGTCTTCGGAGAGACATGTCCGCAGTATCTTACCTTGACCAGCGAGGAAGTATTCAAAAACGGAGCTCTTGCCAAGATTGGGCCACCGTTGCGGAGCGAAGATGACAACCAGGCACTGTGGGAGGGGCTAGCCAGTGGAGTGATCGATACCATCGCCAGCGACCACGCTCCCAAGCCCAAGACGCGAGAAGATGATTTCTTCAAGGCGCCCTATGGCTCTCCATCGACGGAGACGATGTTCCCCGTGGTCTACGATGCAGGGGTGAACGGGGGAAGGCTGTCTCTGATACGCTTGGCTCAAGTGATGAGTGAGAACCCGGCGCGCATCTTTGGACTCTACCCACAGAAGGGAACGCTACAGCCGGGGAGCGATGCGGATCTTGTCATCGTTGATCCCGTGATTTCGCATACGATCAAGCAAGAAACGCAGCACTCTCACGCCACCTATACCCTTTATGAGGGACGGACATGCTTGGGAAAGCCTATTCTCTCCATGCAGCGAGGTAAGGTAGTTCTGGAAAACGGCGAGCTGCATGTCCCCGCAGGTGAGGGAAGATTCTTGCGCACAAACACGCAGAAGGGAGTGAAGGACTTCTTCGCCTGAAGAGGGAGAAGGCGGGCAAACAAACATTTGAGTTGGAAAAGGAGAGGATATGAGGTTGCTGATTGCGCTCGGTGGGAATGCCATCAAGCAGGCACACGAGGAAGGAACTACCGAGGAGCAGTTCAGAAACTGCCAGGTCACCACGAAGTTGATCGCCGAAATCATCAAGAAGATGAGCCCCGAGGATCGGGTGGCGATTACCCATGGGAATGGACCACAGGCAGGGAACCTCCTTGTGCAGCAAGAGTTGGGCAAAGCAAAGGTTCCTGCCCAGTCGATGGACGTGGTGGGGGCAATGACCCAGGGACAGATCGGCTACATGTTGCAGCAGACGCTGATGAACTACTTAGCTGATAGCGGACTGGACAGGCCTGTTTGTGCGGTGGTAAATCAGGTTCTGGTAACAAAAGACGATCCGGAGTTTTTTGGTGATGCCGCCTCCAAACCAGTCGGAAACTTCTTCACCGAGGAAGAGGCGCAAGAGATCAAACGCGAGCATCCGGAGTACATCATCAAGAAGGTCAAGCCGAACGGAGATCGGGTATGGCGACGCACCGTTCCCTCGCCTGATCCGATAGCCAACGTAGAGAGCGAGGCAATTAAACGGATGGTCGACGCCGGCATCATCGTCATCGCCTCTGGAGGTGGTGGGATCCCGGTGATAAAGGATGATCACGGTCATTACACAGGAGTGGAAGCAGTGATCGACAAGGACCTGGCCGGGGAGAGACTTGCTGAGGTGATCGATGCGGATGAATTCCTGATTCTTACCGACGTGGAGATGGTGAAACTCAACTACGGGCAGCCGGATGAGAAACCGATCTCCAAGATGACCCTGAGTGAGGCGAAGAAATATCTGGAGGAGGGTCATTTCCTCGCTGGGAGCATGGGGCCAAAGGTCAAAGCGTGCATTCGTTTCCTCGAGTGGGGCGGGAAGAGAGCGGTGATTACATCCCTGGATAAGGCAGTTGCTGCTCTCGTCGGTGAGACAGGTACTCATATTGTTGAGGAGTAGCGATGGAGGGGATTGACCGGGCAGAGATCAAGCTGACGCGCGGTGTTCCCGCGACCGAGGCTTTCCCCATCGAGGAGATCATCGCCTGCAGCGCGCAGGTGCTGCGCGATCACGGCAAGACGCTCCTTCAATATCAGCCCGGTATCGGCTTCCTTCCCCTGCGGGAGATCATCGCCTCCCAGGCCGGGGTGACCCCGGAGCAAGTGGTATTAAGCAACGGCTCGATCCAACTCGTGACTTTTCTTGCTGAGGTGCTTCTCTCTCCAGGAGAGGTGGCGTTTGTGGAGCTACCCAGCTACGATCGCACCATCACCACTCTGCGACGAGCCGGGGTAAAGGTGGTGGGAATCCCGTTGGAGGAAGATGGGATAGACATCACCTTTTTGGAGGAAGCGATGAAGGAGCATCATCCCCGCCTGCTTTACCTCATCCCTGATTTCCAGAACCCCACCGGGGTGACGACGAGTCTTGCCAAGCGGGAGGCGATCGTTTCCCTAGCCAAGGAGCACAATTTTATGGTGGTGGAGGACATCCCCTACCGGCGGTTGCGCTACCAGGGTGGCGATCTTCCCACCTTACGCGATCTTGATGCGGAGCGAGTGATCCAACTCTCTTCGTTCAGCAAACTACTTAGCCCGGGGATTAGGGTGGGGTGGATGGTCGCTCCGGTGGCGATTGCGAGGCGAGTAACGCAGATTGCTACTGATACCTACATTACTCCCAACATGCTCGGCCAAGGGTTAGCCTACGAGTTTCTACATGAAGGCAAACTAGAGAACAACATCGCGCGGCTGCGTAGGCTCTATGCGCCGCGCCTTGCCACGATGCTGCACGCGTTGTCGCAGTATCTCCCGCAGGCGAGTTGGATCAAGTCTGAGGGCGGGTTCTTTGTCGGTCTTACCCTTCCTGAAGGAGCAAACTCCACCCAAGTAGCAGAGAAAGCGAGGAAGAAGAACCTTGTATTAGGTAACAGCGCTGGTTTCTTCGCCGATGGAGATGGTTCACGCTTTATCCGTCTTCCGTTTTGCGCGTTGAACGAGAAGGAGATTGAAGAAGCGATAAAGCGGCTGGCGTTTGCTGTGCAAGCAGTAAATCAATAATAGAAGGAGGAAAGGCATGGCAATACTGCGTAACAAGGACATTCTACGTGCTGATCAATTCAGCAAGGAAGAGGTTGGGCTTATCATGGACACCGCCCGCGCCTTCGAGCAGGATCTTCAGGCGGGCGAAGTGCTTGACACCATGAAAGGGCAGATCCTTGCTAGCTTGTTCTTCGAGCCGAGCACGCGAACCCGACTCTCGTTCGAGACCGCGATGCTGCGTTTAGGCGGCGAAGTGGTTACAGTTGCTGATCCCAAGACCTCATCGACAGCTAAGGGGGAGTCGCTTCATGACACGATCAAGACCGTGGAAGGGTACGCCGATCTGATAGTGCTTCGGCACCCACAGATTGGGGCAGCTGAGGAAGCGGCAGCGGCCACAGATAAGCCGATCCTCAATGCAGGTGATGGAGCCGGGCAGCACCCGACTCAATCGCTTCTCGATCTGTACACGATTAAGAAGGAAAAGGGAACAGCCGATGGATTGACCATAACGCTCGCGGGCGATCTGAAGAATGGACGAACGGTTCATTCCCTCGTCGATCTGCTCTTGCTGTTTGACGTCAAATTCTACTTCGTCGCTCCCCCAGCGCTGCGCATGCCCGCGGAGATTGTGGAGAAACTGAACAACAAGGGAATCGAAGTGACGGAGACGGAAAGCCTGGAGCAAGCACTGGCAGCAAGCGATGTGTTGTACATGACCCGCATTCAGCGGGAGAGGTTTGCTGAT
>Ga0190334_1000173_pt1 | contig 33404 bp, 30 predicted proteins | sample 48720478_MG_FD_161270 | JGI IMG/M metagenome (GOLD analysis project Ga0190334, IMG submission 161270) | Hydrothermal vent sediment bacterial communities from Southern Trench, Guaymas Basin, Mexico - 4872-04-7-8_MG | ecosystem: Environmental > Aquatic > Marine > Hydrothermal vents > Sediment ... | reverse complement strand
AAAAATAATAAATAATAATTAAGAACCCTTCTTATTCCTATGAAGCTACTCCGAACACCCACCCAGAGAGTAATCTTCTTCTCAATCACTGCGCTTGGTATTAGCTCTATCATCACTCAAGTCGTTGTCATGCGGGAATTTATGAGTGTCTTCTATGGTAACGAACTCGTCTTCGGAGTGATACTTGCTAACTGGCTTCTCCTCACAGGCCTAGGGAGTTATCTTGGCAAATACATTGATGGGGTTAAGCATAAAGTTAATCTTCTAATCACTGCTCAGATCCTAATAGCTATTCTCCCTGTTCTTCACATAATCATGATAAGGGTTATGAGGACTAAGTTCTTCTTACCAGGTCAGCTTATCAGTATAGGAGGCGTGTTCATAACATCCTTGGTACTCCTGCTCCCCTACTGCTTAATCTCAGGCTTCCTCTTAACCTTGTTTGTTGTTATTTATTCTGATAAGGGTGGCTCCAGACAAATAGGCGTGGTTTACTTCTTAGATAATATCGGTGATATTCTGGGCGGCTTAATCTTTAGCTTCCTCTTAATATACGTGTTTACCCACTTCCAGTCAGCTTATCTTATCTTGTTCCTTAACTTAGTAGCAGCCTTAGCTGTGAGTATTTATTTCAGGAAAAAAGTTTTTATAATACTCTTAGGCGTGGTTATTGTTGTATCGATAAGCATAAGTCTCACTGCTGACCTGGACGTTGCTTCAACAAAGATAATGTTCCCAGGTCAGGAACTTGTTTATAAGGAGAACTCGTTGTACGGCAGTCTTGTTGTTACGAAGTCAGAGGACCAGCTGAACTTCTTTGAGAACGGTGTGCCTTTGTTCACCACAGAGAATACTATGAATAAAGAGGAAACAGTTCATTATGCTATGAGTCAAGTTAACAACCCTGAGAATGTGCTGCTCATCTCCGGCGGTATCGGGGGTACTACGAAAGAAATATTAAAGTACGGTGTGGAGAGAATTGACTATGTTGAGCTAGACCCGCTTATTCTGAAGCTTGGAGAAGAATACACAAATAATCTTGATGATAAGAGGATTAACCCGGTCATAAGTGATGCCCGGCTATACGTTAAGAAAACAGAGAAAAAATATGATGCTGTGATTATTGACCTCCCAGACCCAAGCACCGCTCAGATTAACCGCTTCTACACAATAGAATTCTTCAAGGAGTTAAGAAAGAAGATGAGAAAACAAGGGGTTATGAGTATTAGTATTAGTAGTTCTGAGAATTATATGAGTCCTGAAACCCAGAGGCTTAACTCTGTGCTGTACAACACTCTAAGAGCTGTTTTTAAGAACATAATCATCATCCCAGGTGATAAGAACTACTTTGTTGCTTCTGATAAAGAACTAAGCTATGATATTGCTAGCCTGTTAAGAGAAAAGAATATCAGTACGCGCTATGTTAACGACTATTATCTTAGCACTAAGATCACCAAGGACAGAGTTGATTACGTGATGAACTCGCTTATAGAGACAAGGATTAACAAGGATTTCAAGCCTATCAGTTACTACTACCACTTGCTCTTCTGGCTCAAACACTTCAATACTAATTACGTTCTCATCATACTACTAGTAATAGTATTACTGACCCTCTTGTTATCAAGGATCAAGCCAATCCCCTTCGCTATCTTCACAACAGGGTTTGCTGCTTCTTCCCTTGAAGTAGTCATACTCATAGGCTTCCAGATTATCTACGGCTTTGTTTATCATAATATCAGCTTAATAATAACATGTTTTATGCTCGGCCTTGCTCTTGGCTCTTACTACATGAACAAGCATCTCAGAAAGAAGAATACTAAGAGCCTTGTAAGAATCGAACTCTCAATATTCATTTACGCAACACTCCTCCCTCTCATCTTAATCCTTTTATCAAGATTAGGAAGTAACGAGCTCATCTTCTCACTAACCAAGATAATAATACCCTTACTCACAGTCATCCTCGCAGTCCTCGTAGGGATGGAGTTCCCGTTAGCAGCCAAGCTTTATTTTAAGAATACGAAAAAGCTCGCAGGAACAGCAAGCGCGTTGTACGCCTCTGACCTCATAGGAGCTTGTCTCGGCGCCCTCCTCATAAGCGCACTCCTAATACCCTTACTAGGACTCATCTGGGTATGCATACTAATAGGAGTGCTTAACCTTATCAGCGGGTTTGTTATATGGATTACCCAGAGAAAAAGTTAAGAAAGAAAAAAAAACATAATTTTTTTTATTTTTTATTCAAACTCTAATTCTAAGCCACCAATCCAACCCGCAACCAGGTTATAAACCCAAGCTCCAACAGCGCCGCTTATAAATCCTAGAACCGCATAGAGGACGGGCATAACAATTATTCCCAAGACACCCATCCCAATACCAATCCCTGGTTGCTGAGTGACAGCACTAAGCACAGACCCCATAATAGTATAAACAACACCTATTACGAAGCCAACAACTCCCATGAGAACAGCGTATATCTTTGCTAAGGACAACACCCCAATCCGCTTCAACACTAACCTTCTCATTCTCACACACCTCCTATTAAAAAAAATTTATTCGGTTGGTTGTAACAAGTCTGCTTATTAAGTTACTCTAACCAACCCACTTTTGCTTTTAATTTAACCTTTTATATTAAACTCAAGACTTAAATCTTTTAAATCTTTTCATTTTCTGAACCCAACTCTTTCCTTACCCCTTAAACAGTATTAAAACCTTTTTTAACGAACCCAAAAAAAATTCTAAGTTTAACAAAAAGTATGTGAAGTTCAAAAAAAAGAGTTTCAACGATGCCCAGAAGTCTTTTTAGAAAAATTTAAAAAAAAACACTCTTAATATGATTCCTATATATAATAATTCCTTTAAGAGGGTGGGCTTAGTTGATTAAACACTTAAACTCAAAACTATTAAGAATAAGCAGGCTCAGCGCCTGGGTCTTACTACCCCTCATAATCATTTATATCATTACTGGTTTTAGCATGACAGGCAGGTATGGTTTTAATAAGCTCATAAGCATAAGACCGGCTACTCTTCTCCACGACAAGCTGTGCATCCCACTCATCATCTTCTTCGTACTTCACACAGGCATAAGTATTTATTTTGCGTTTAAGAGAAAAAAGATTTTTTAAGTAAAGGACGCGGTGTAGAATGGGCGTGCTGCTCTAAGGATAAAAGCCTGTGCAGCGGATTAAATAGTACTTATTAAGCAGAACTTAAAAAGAAAGTTATTAGTAGAAGAAAAAAAAGGAAGAAAAAAAGAAGAAAAAATGGTGAGGAAGAAACCCGGGATTGAGAAACTTTTTTACAAGAAAATATCTCGAAGGGAGTTCATTAAGAAAGCAGTTATAGGAATAAGCGTGTTATCCCTCAGTGCTTATGCACTCTCACAACTCCTTAGAAGCCGTGTTAAAAGCAATATTTTCAGAGGCGATGCCCCACCAGAGCTATGGAAGTGGTCAAAAGAAGCTTATCATTACACCAAGCTCGGCAACAATGTTCAGTGCCGTGTCTGCCCTAACCAGTGCATTCTCGGAGAAAATGATAGGAGCATCTGCAGGGTCAAGGTTAACAAGAATGGCAAACTATACACACTTGCCTACGGGAATCCCTGTGCTGTCCACATAGACCCTGTGGAGAAGAAACCATTATATCACTTCCTCCCAGGATCAAGAGCTCTTAGCATAGCAACGGCTGGTTGCAACCTCAGATGCTTGAATTGTCAGAACTGGCAGATAAGCCAATCAAAACCAGAAGAAACAAGGAACACCAACCTAATGCCGTCCCAAGTGATAAGCGTAGCAAGGAGTAATGATTGTGAATCAATAGCGTACACTTATTCCGAGCCAACAGCCTTCTACGAGTATATGTATGACTCCTCAAAACTTGCGAAACAGCAGGGGATTAGGAACCTATGGATTACTAATGGTTATATGAACAGAGAAGCCCTTCTAGACTTATCCCGCTACCTCGACGCTGCGAATGTTGATCTTAAAAGCTTTGACGAAGAAGTGTATAACAAGCTCAACTCTGGAAGGCTAAGACCCGTGCTGGAGACACTGAGGACTCTTAAAGAACAAGGAGTATGGTTTGAAATTACTAATCTTATTGTACCTACCTGGACTGATAAGTATGATATGATAGAAGAGATGTGCGTATGGCTTTATAAGAACATAGGAGCTGACCACCCTCTTCATTTCTCACGATTCACACCCATGTACAAATTAACGCACCTACCACCAACACCTGTGAAGACACTTGAGAAAGCAAGAAGGATAGCCCTTGATGCTGGTATAAAACACGTATATATTGGTAATGTGCCGTTGCACAAAGCCAATAATACTTACTGCTCGAAATGCGGAAAAATATTAATAGAACGTAAGGGTTACCAGATCAAGCAGAACAACATTATCAATGGGACCTGTAAGTACTGCGGGGAAGAGATAAAAGGGGTGTGGTTTTAAAGTAATTTATTAAACCGCCTTAAGATATATATTTAAGGATTAAAAATTATTATTAAAAACAGGAACATTATTTTCTAAAAATGGATAGTAGAACTTTTAAAAATAACATTTTGAAACTTAAAGAAGAACAATTCAAAGAGTTTGTGAAGCTAGCTGCCCATAGTAGAGGCTTAGAACCTCCAAAAGTTGAGTTCTGGGATACAACTTGTCCTTATGGAGGAGATGATGAGCAGGCACACATTCATGTTGATTTAGGCATTATCTGTGTTAGAAAAGCCCGCCTTGTTAACATGAGTCTTGATGAAATTCGAGAAGTTGCTATACACGAAACTATGCACTTAATTGAAGCCAATCATTCTCCTGATTTTCATAAGGAAGTAGATACTACAAGATTAAAAACTTGGAGACCTCCAGGCGGAATTTATGTCAGCACAGGCCCAAGCAAGATTTCAAAAGAAAAAGAATCTAAAAAAGAATCTCCTCCTAATAAAGAGAAATGTAATTATCATCTTTGCAGGAAAAAAACCGTCTTAAAAAAATGTCCTTTTTGCGGAGGCTATTTTTGTGATGAACATCATAGAGCCAAACCACCTAGACTACCAGATTTTGATGACAATTCTCCTTTAGCTCGATTAAACAGAGAAGATAAAGGAGGTCATCCTTGTCCATCTTATGTTGAATATGTTCAGAAAGAAGAAGAAAAAGCAACTAAGAGATGGCTTGCAGCATTAGATAGACTTGCAGGTAAAAAACCAAAAAAGGAAGTGGTTGAGATTGATTTGAATAAGTTATATGAAGAAAAAGAAGAATTAGAAGATAAAAAAGAAAAGAAAAAAATATTCAAGAAACCCAGAATAAAAGATTATGAGAAAAAATCCGTCTCTGTTACTGAAAAATGTTATCAATGCGGTAAAGAATTAAGAAGATACACCTACCAATGCAAATATTGTAAACATCACTTTTGTGGAGAACATAGAGAAGTCATAAATCACAGATGTGAGACTTTATATGCTCCAACAAAAAAAGAAAAAAAGAAATCCAAAAAAGGGAAAAAGAAACCAGCAGACGAGCCTGTAAAAGATGTTGACGAAGTATTTAAAGGAGCAAAGAAGAAAAAACCAAAAATCAAACTTTTCATTATCATCGTAGTCATTATTGTAATCCTTCTACTTGCTTTTTTTATTCTTGTGAAAAGTGCTCTTCCAAAAATAATAATCGTTAATGAGACTAAAACAATCCTTGTTAATAAGACAGTAGTAGAAATTACCACAAAAGATATCTCTTTTGAGGAATATTTCAATAATAAAGAAAAATATGATGGTAGAATTATCTCAATTATAGGATATCTGCAAAATAAGCTAGAAGGTAGCGAGAAAGCAGGAGTATACGTCAACTACCTTGTTGACGACTTCAGAAGAAAAATCACTTTAAAAAACTTGGACTCAAACCAGAAATCATTATTCATTAAGAAAGGTACGACAAAAGAAGTATATAAAGTTACAGGGGTGTTCAAAAGAAGATATGGTGGTATAGAACTGGAAGTAAGAGAAATAAATTTGTCTCGAAAAGAGACTCAAGAAGTAAAGAAACAAATTACAGAAAAGCAAAACATTACTGAATCAGTTCAAAGAAGGCATCCACTTAATTTTTCGATAATTATTAATAAAATAAGTAAATTATTCATCAAAAAATGACTGTTTAAGAAGGCATAAGATGGGATTCAAATGTTTTTTAAAAGGTCATAATTGGGTTAAAGTAGGAGGACCAATAAATTGTGGAGGGGGTTCGTTTAAACAAAGACTCAGATGTGTTCGTTGTGGGAAAATAAAATATCATATTTCTTGAAAATGACAAAGAAGAAAAAAAGTCAGAGAATTAAGATTAAACACATGATTATAATCATTGTTCTCCTCATAATCTTCCTTCTTATTCTGGCCTACGCTGGTATTAATGGAAGAGAGAAAACAGAGCTTGAAGAACAAGAAAAGCTTGTAAGACCCCCCGCAGTGGCAGGCACGTGGTACCCGTCTGATAAAGCCTTACTAAAATCCCTTATTAATGACTATCTTAGAAGAGCAACCAAGAAAGAGATTAACGGGGAGATAAGAGCGCTCATCGCGCCACACGCAGGCTACCCTTACTCAGGGCTAGTAGCTGCGAATGGTTTCAAACAATTAGAAAAGGATTATGACACAGTAATCCTTATAGGCCCAACTCATCACTACCCATTCATAGGAGCCTCTATACCTAATTATACTCATTACAGCACGCCAATAGGAGAAGTCAGAGTAAGCAGTAAAGCAAAAGAGATGCTAAAAGAAAACCTTATTAATACTGTGCTACCAGCTCATACTAAGGAGCACTGCTTAGAAGCAGAACTCCCCTTCCTACAAGTAGTACTAGGAGACTTTGAGATAATACCTATCATAACTGGGAGGGTGATCCCAGAGGAACTAGCAAGCACCATCATGAAATATATTGATGATAAAACCCTGATCGTTGTTAGCAGCGACCTCAGCCACTACCACCCATACACAGAAGCAGTAAGCCTTGATAAGAAGTGCAATGATAACATCCCAGCACTAAACATAGAAGCAGTAAAGACTATGTGCGAGGCTTGCGGTAAGACCGGAATACTAACACTGATGCACATCGCCAAGGCGAAGGGATGGAAAGGAATGCTTATTGATTACAAGAACTCAGGCGACGTAACAGGTGATAAGAGCCGAGGAGTGGTAGGGTACTCAGCAATAGTCTTCTATGAGGAAACCCTGAGTGCTAAGGAGAAAGAATACTTGTTAAGCCTGGCAAGGAACACCCTTAAAGCTTATCTTAGCACAGGGAGAAAACCAGAAGTGAACGACGAAGAATTAACTCCTAATCTTAGGAAGGTGCAGGGATGCTTTGTAACCCTTAATAAGAATCATAGGCTCAGAGGATGCATCGGCCACATCCTACCCCAAGAAGAGCTTTACAAGTGCGTTATTGATAACGCTGTTAATGCTGCTGTTAATGATAAAAGGTTCAAGCCAGTGGTTTATGACGAGCTAAGAGACATACAAGTAGAGATCAGTGTATTAACAGTTCCTGAGGAGCTAAGGTATGACTCGCCTAACGACCTCTTAGGGAAACTCAGACCTAGCATTGACGGTGTTGTCCTGAAGAAAGGCTGGCACCAAGCAACCTACCTCCCACAAGTATGGGAGCAAATCCCAGAGAAACAAAGCTTCCTAGCAAACCTCTGTGTCAAAGCAGGACTAAGCCCTGAGTGCTGGCAAGACCCAGAACTCAAGGTGTACACCTACCAAGCACTAGTGTTCGGAGAGGAATGAATAAATAAAACAAAATAAAAATAAAACAAAATAAAAAAAGCTTTCAGTTCTTAAAAATCCTTGCTATTAACACGCTACTCTCAAATAGGATAACCATGGGTACCCCGAGCATTAGTTGTGTTATAACATCTGGGGGTGTGATGAGACCTGCGAGTAGGAATATTAATACATAAACATAAGGCCTTGCTCTTCCTATCTGCTTTGTATCAATAATGCTGAGCCTGGTAAGCATAAAAATAATTAGGGGTGTTTCAAACACCAAGCCTGTTCCTAGGCAAGTCCAGAGAGTAAAGCTTAGGAACTTGTTAATACTCCACAGATTAGTAATCCCTGCAGTAACCCCGAGGTTAGCAAGAAAAATAAGGGCTAACTTTAAAAAAACAGAATAGCAAAAAGTTATTCCTCCGAGCAAGAGAATTATAAAGGCAGGGAGTGAAAGCCATAAGATTCTCTTCTCATTCCTCCTTAGTGCTGGTCTTATAAAAGCAAAGACTTGGAAGAAGATAATAGGACTAGCTAGGACAACACCTATGATTAATCCTGCTCTTAGCTGGGTGTGGAAGTACTCAACAGGCGTCAGGGATACTAGTGTAACTCCTGCTGGCACAAGGTCTTCTCTCAGCTTATTAATAAGAGGAGTGGATAATACTAAGCCGATAAAGAAGAAGAATATGGTTGATAAAATAATAATTATTAATCTGTAGCGGAGCTCTGAAAGATGACTAATCACTGGTTTAGCATTCATTCTTCAGAATCAGCCTTTCAGCTTTCTCTTCTTCCTAGGCTTCTCCTCGGATAAGCCTTTTCGGTACTCCCTCACAGCCCTACCAATAGCTCGTGCGAGCTGAGGAATCTTCTTAGGGCCGAATATTAAGAGTATTATTAAGAGTATTATTACTAGGACCTCTGTTGTTCCTAAAGGCATAATTATCACCCCCTCACAAGACGATTAATTCAGACGGATATTTAAATCTTTGCTAAAAAAGGGTTGTTATTAAAAATTTTTCTGTTACTTCGTTTAGTAATGAATACTTGGAAAACTGTTATTGAATTAAAATTATTTCACTCTTGATTTCTTAACTATTTTCTCTGTTATAACCCTTGCTGAAGAACAGTTTTCCAGTAATTCTCTTGTCTGTGAATCAGGGAAATGGCAATAAACAACTTCTTTTTTTAATCGGTATATGATATAATTAGTTGCAGGAGAGAAGTCAGCATCATTACTTACTAATAAAGCAGTATCGTACTTATCATCTATTGCATCTAAAAGTAAATGAGTAGCCAGTTTAACATCAACACCTTTCTCTACGTAACGGAAGCAACGAGCTATTTTTATCTTCTTTTTACATTGTGGACAAATAAGTGTCTCACTTAGTTGGTGTCCGCATTTCTTACAATTAATATGTAATTTCTGTAGATTTCTTTTTGCAAGTCTTCCAAGAAATAAGCTTGTTAAAGGAGTGTCCCTAATATGCTGGAAAAATCTTTGTTGTTTCCTATATTCTTCAGGGTATTCGTTCTGGGAGAGTGGGCAGTTAAAATATTTTATTTCTATAATCTCTTTTTTTGATGAATCAATTAGTTTATTAGATAAATCATAGAAGTTTATGTTTGTGATACCATAAATGTTTTTTAGGTAATGATAGAAGTTGCTTCCATCATAATAAACATATACTCTTCTCTTAGATTTACTTGTAGTATTTTCTGGGCTCATCAGGTATTCCTTTCTAGAATTGTAACCAACCGTTACGGAGTTCTCCGTAACAGCTGGGAGTTTATTAATATAAAGTTATTTAATAGATACTATTTAAATCTTTCGTTTAAATAATCAGAAAAATTTTCTTTTATTCATCATTATTTTCGGGCTTAGCTGAAAAAATATTTAAGCCTCTGGGGGGACTCTCACCAACTCCGCGTGTGGGGCTGAGCAACACAAGTTGCGAACTCCGCACTTTGCGCGTCAACCAAGCATAACCCGGTTGTTGGAATTGAACCCCCGACCTCACGCTTTCCAGACCTCTAAGGGCGTACCAAGCGTGTGCTCCACCACTAAGCTACAGAGGCATTAAATCATTTTAGGCATTAAATGAGTAATTATTAAGAGGTGTTTTAAATAGTTTTTTAAAATTATAGTGATTCCTACTATGTTATGAACAGTGCTGTGAAGGAGAAGTGCGGTGGTGTTTTAAAGGACTTAACACAGAAAAGATTCGTTGTTTTTGTTAAGCGAGGCAACACTGCTATCCGGTTATCTCTTAAACTCGTTGGAAAGCTTGGATACAAAGAAGTGTTATTACAAGACCAAGGAGGATGGCTTACTTACAAGCAGTTCTGTAAGAAGGAAAAGCTGAAGCCAGTGGAGCTCAGAACAAAGCAGGGTGTTCTTAAACCTGAAGCTCTCAGAGGCTACTCTGATTGTGCTCTCCTCATAAACTCTATGCCGGGTTATGCTGCTCTTCAGAACATGAAACCAGTTAGTAAGGTGTGCGGGGAGAAAAGGATATTCCTTATTAATGATGTTACTGGGAGTATTGGAACACCAGAAGCAGAGAGAGGAGATATTATTCTGGGAAGCTTCGGCGATGATAAGCCAGTGAACCTTGGTCATGGTGGCTTTATTGCCACGAATAATTATGAGCACCTCGGATTCCTCGAAGATAATAATCCTGATTACAACATTGATTTCAACGCCCTACTCAGAAAGCTGAACACGCTAAGCAAAAGGATTAACTATTACCGGCTTATTAGGAGCAAGGTGCTTGATGATTTAAAAGACTATGATATTATTCATAGAAAAGAAGACGGGATTAATATTATTGTAAGGTACTATGATGATTCTGAAAGAGAAAGATTAATAAACTATTGTGATAATGAGGGTCTAGAATACACGTTGTGCCCTCGAACAATAAGGGTGAAGGAAAGAGCTGTTTGTATAGAGATCAAAAGGAAATAAAAAAAAGAAGGGGGGAGGAATAAAAATAAGATAAGAAGGGTTGCTGAGAAGAATAAGTAGGTGGTGCTGAGATGAGTCTGAGAATGCCTGAATCAATGGATGAATGCATTTATTTTACCAGGAGAACCCTTGAGAATAATGGAAGGGTTACTGCATGGGTTTATAGGAAGACATGCCCTGAGTGTAACAAAGCAAAGATGGGCAAACCAATAGACCCTAAGACAAAGAAGCCGATGATAAGATCTGATACGTATGAGTGCCCTGAATGCGGCTACTCTGAGCCCAAGGAGGAGCATGAGGAAAGCTTGAAAGTTGAGATAATCTATACCTGCCCTTACTGTGGTCATAGCGGAGAGACAACCACTGAGTATAAGAGGAAGAATTTTAGGGGTGTGCCTGCTTATGTCTTTATATGCGAGAACTGTAAAAAGAAAATAGGTATCACTAAGAAGATGAAAGAGAAGAAAGCACACTGATAAGAGTGTCAATTTGAGCTACTTTTTAAAAGCTTTTTTACTAAAAAACAATTTTTGTTTCACACCCCCTTATACTAAAAAAAAGTTTTGTTCTTAAAATCTTAATCTGTTAAAGTCTTAATAAGAACCACCTGTTTTTTATTCTTATCTCATTACTAAAAACTTTTTTTGCAAAAAACATATAAACAACCTTATTATTTGTTCTTGTGCTATGAAGAAAATACTTATAACAAGCGCTTTGCCATACGTGAATAATGTGCCTCACCTAGGCAACATTATTGGGTGCGTGTTATCAGCGGATGTCTTCGCACGGTATTGTAGGAGTAGAGGGTGGAGTGTTCGTTATGTCTGCGGTGCTGATGAGCATGGGACAACAACAGAAGCAAGAGCACTGGAGGAAGGCATTACTCCTAGGCAGGTATGTGATAAGTATTACAAGGTTCATAAGGAGATATATGACTGGTTCGGTATCAGTTTTGATGTTTTCGGCAGGACAAGCACTGAGACTCATAAGAAGATAACTCAGGAGATATTCTTAAAGCTCTACAACAACGGCTTTATTGTGGAGGATTTCTTAGAAGAGCTTTATTGCGAGAAGTGTAAGAAGAGCCTTGCTGATAGGTTCGTTGAAGGCACATGCCCTTACTGCGGTTTTGATAATGCAAGAGGGGATCAATGTGATAAATGCGGACACCTCCTTAACGCTGTTGAGCTAAGAAAGCCTAGGTGTAAGGTGTGCGGTTCTATTCCCACAAGGAAAAGCACAAAGCATCTTTTCCTTGACTTGGAGAAGCTCCAGCCAGAACTGGAGAAGTGGATTAAGCAGAGAAGCAAGGAAGGTTTTTGGAGTGAGAACACGATTACTTATACTAATGCTTGGCTTAGAGAAGGATTAAAGAAAAGGTGTATTTCTCGTAAGTTAAGATGGGGTATTCCGATCCCTTTAAAAGGTTACGAGGACATGGTGTTCTATGTATGGTTTGATGCTCCTATAGGGTATATCAGTATTACTGCTCATAAGTTCAGTGACTGGAAGGATTGGTGGAAGAACCCTGAGCACGTACACTTATACCAGTTCATGGGCAAGGATAATGTGCCTTTCCACACAATAATATTCCCAGGCACACTACTAGGAACAAGGGAGAAGTACACTTTGCTCTACCATATTAATACTACAGAATACCTTAACTACGAGGAAGGTAAGTTCAGTAAGAGCAGGAATACCGGTGTTTTCGGGGATGACGCTATGCAGCTCGGCTTACCCCCTGATAGTTTCAGGTATTACCTGCTTATTAACAGACCTGAGAAGGCTGATACTGTTTTCAGCTGGGATGACTTCCAGGACAAGCTTAATCATGAACTCATAGGCACTCTAGGAAACCTTGTTAACAGAACAATAGTCTTCCTTAACAAGTACTATGATTCAAGAGTCCCTGATTATAATCTGGGCGAGGATGACAAAGAATTCCTTTACGTGATAAGAGACCATGAAAATAAGATTACTGATTTGCTCAGTAAGGTGAAACTAAAAGAAGCACTTAAAGAAATCCTTGCTCTGTGCGCTAAGGGGAACAAGTTCTTCCAAGGAGCAGAGCCCTGGAAGAATATAAAGGATGAGAAGAACAAGGAAAAAGCAGATACTGCTCTGTACATACTAACCAACTTGGTAAAGGATATCGGTATTCTATGCGAGCCTTACCTGCCTTTCACAGCTGAGAAGATTTTCAAGCAACTAAGTATTAAGCCTAGGAAGTGGGATGACTTAGGAGTGCTCAGCATTGAGAAGGGCCACGTGGTGGGGAGAGCAGAAGTCTTGTTTAACAAGCTAGTTGAGGAGGAGAAGAACAAGCTAAAAGAACAATTCAGCGGTAAGAAGAGAGAAGAGGAAGCAGGGAGAACAGAGAAGGAGAAGAAAGGTTTTAACTTACTCAACCTCAGAGTCGCAAGGATTAAAGAAGTAAGAGACCATCCCAGGGCTGATAAATTAGTAGTATTAAAATTAGACTTAGGAAGGGATGAGGAAGAAAGACAAATAGTCGCGGGTATTAAGGAGTGGTACTCACAGGACGAGCTTAAGAACAAGAAAATAATCGTGGTTACTAATCTTCAACCCGCGGTGATAAGAGGAGAGAAGTCTGAGGGCATGTTATTAGCATGTGAGAAAGCAGGAAAACTAGGCTTACTAACAGTTAATAAGGCAGAGCCAGGAACACAGGTACTAATAAGAGGTGCTAAGCCTAACAACGAGGTTATCACAATAGATGAGTTCAGAACAGTGGATTTAAGAGCAAAGAAGAGCAAAGCTTATTCTGATGACCAAGTGTTAAGAGCTGGTGATGAAGAAGTAATTGTTGAGAAAAGTGTTGAAGGCAAAATAAGGTGAGGTGGTTCTAAAAAGTTTTCTGGATTACACAAACCTCTGGTTCTCTAGTTCTGGAGTAAAAACACTTATTTTTATTAGTGCTTGTTGTATTAGAAAATCAATGTAACCAAGCAAGAGCACCCAGCTTAAAAATGTTTTTATCATTTAACATGAACTTCGCATAGAATCACGTACAGAACATCTTATAACTCCTCCTGCCTCTTAATCCAAAAAACATAATATTTATATATATTATTCTTAAGTAACAAGGTTTAAGGTGAGGGTTAAAAAATTATTAGCATTATTAATGATTTATCTTATCATATCACTGGTTTTTTCTAGTGCTATAGTGCTAGGAACCATCTACCAAGCAGAGATTTACGGACAAGACGAAGTCCCAGGCTCTATAAGACCGGACGATAACCTCGTAGTAAGGTCTTACTCCACAATGCCTTGCTCTGTAAAAGCCTTCTTCACAAACAACACTTATGAACAGATGAGTTGTGCTTCCTTAGGCAGCACTAATGATTGCTCCTACACCAGCCCTGTGACTAATATTACAGGTAAGGTAACAGCAACAATCAAGGAGTCAGGCTCTGATTCCACAAGAGAGGCAGAAGCTTATGTTGATAATATTCCTCCGAGCATAAACTCATTCACTACTACTAGCCTAGGAAACAAAATAAGAGCAACGTATAACATCATTGACAAAGCCAACCCCTCCTACCCTGAAAAGTGCTCTGGTATTAAAAAAGTAGAATTATACCTGAACAACCAGCTTGTTAACACAACAAACCATTCTATAGGAGAGTGCAGCGTTAACAGTGAGGTCACAGGAACAATACCTGACTATGACGGCTGGGTTAACACCAGCATCATAGTATACGACTACATGGGGTTCTCAGATAATAGGACAGGTTCAAAGCTAATAATAGACACAGTTAAGCCGATTATAAAGAGCACCGTAGAGGTGCTTAAGAAAGGCACAGAGGAGGAAGTCAAACTAGTCTCTACTAACTCAACCATTGTAAGAGAAGTGGATGTTAGAATAAGAGCAGAGGATAAGTCCATACCAAGCACTAATAGTGTGTTCGGTGACTTCACAGAGTTTGACAAAACCCGGAGTGCTGATCAGAGCAACAAACCAGGAACATGCAAGAGGACTGGGTGGACAGGTAACTATACATGCACTTTCTCAGGTGTGAAGCTCAGCCCCTCAACCCTCACACCAGTATTCAGCGTGAGAATAACAGATACTGCTGGTAACATTGCAAACACCACTCTCAGCGCGAGCTTCTCAGCGCATAAAGGACCAAGTATTAGCAGTGCAGAGGCTTACGTAGCAGGAACACACCAGTTAATACAGAAGATATCAACTCAGAGCAACAAGGCAAGGAAAGCTGATATAATAGTAAGAATAACAGACAAAGCAAGGGTTACAGAAGTAAAAGGTGACCTAACCGAGCTGAGCAGAACAGGGAATAGTTTATCAGACCTCACAGCTAGCTGCTCAGAGAACTATGACTCTGGGAGTGAGACCTACGAGTACAACTGCACGTTTAGAGGAATCAGTTTTAACCCAGCCACACCCACTCCGAAGATAATAATAAGAGCAACTGACGAGGTAGGAGGGGTGAGTGAAGAAGAGATAAGCATGAGCTTCGCAGTGATTAATGATCCCGGCAGAGTTGCAAGGCTAGGCCCAGAACCACAGAGGTGCACACAAGAAAATTGTTATGTAAAAGCAGGGATTAATAACATAACCGCTGAGATAAGCACTACCAGCTCTTATAATGATAGCAACATATACATCCAAGGCACCAAAGCTGATTGTAAGGAATCAACCATCGGAGTATGGGTATGCCAAGCAAACACAGAGTTCAAGCCAGGAGATACGAGTATTAGATTAACAGGAACAGACGACCTCGGCAACCCAATAACAGGAGAAACAAGCGTGGTTGTTGATGACAAACCCCCTAAGATAATAGAAGAAGAAGGGATAAGCATAGCACCACTATGCCCGACAATGAACGAGCCTGCAAGGATAACAATCAACATCACCGAGGAGAAGAGCCCGAGTGTAATAATAAGAGCAGATACAACACGGATTAGCGAGGATAACGAGTCATCAGCACCATGCACCAGAGCAGGGAATACTAATAAGTGGGAGTGCAGTCTAAGCATAAACAATATCAAAGACCAAGAAATAAACACCGAGCTTGAACTAATCATAGAAGACCTCGCAGGTAACCAAGCAAAGAAGAGCATACCTATAAGTATATGCGTAGAGGTAGACGAAGCACCAGACCTAATAAAAGAGATAAAGACAAGAGGCACACTTCCAAGAATTGATAGGAGAACAGCGAGTATTATAACAATAAAAGTAATGATCCCCTTAAAGATTATTCTGAAAGACAGCGAGGCCCAAATCCTAGAAAAGAGTATGGTGGACTGCTCAGACACTCCTGGCATAAACGGCCAAGCCCACCTTGTGAATGATGAAAGCCTAAAACCAATACTAATCATACCCTTAAAACACGATTCTGAATGGGATGAAGATGACAAAGTAAGAGTGAACTGCACCCAGGAGTTCAAGATGAAAAGAAAGAACAAGGTGTACGCCCTGCTTGAAGAAGAAAGAATAACCACAGAGATAGAAGTGTATAACCAGCCACTAGGAAGCCTGAGCAGTAACTACGAGAAGAAAGTCAGAGAGGTAAAGAAGGAAATCACTCGGCTTAATAAGAAAATAAAGAAATACGAGAAGATACACGAATACCTAGGCAGTATTTGTAATACTGCTGAGACCATAGGCCGGATTAACAGGGTGATACAAAGCATTAAAGCAGCACTCTGGGGTGTGTGTCTTGCGCTAAACGCAATAGCACCTTCCCTAGGTGATTCGATATGGACCCCTATTCACACAGCACTATCAGGGTTCCATAACCTAGTAGAAACTTCTATATGGCCATCAGGATGGGTGCCAACAGGAGGTAATACTCTTGGCTTAGTAGTAAAAGGAACCTGCTCCTTATATACTTGCAAGTTCTATGACTTCAACACCCTTATTGATATTGGTATGAGCATAGCAGCGCATTACGCTACAAGGAATGACGCTGACAAAGTTATTGTAAAAAAGAGTTGGGTGTGTGATTCATCAACTGGGCAATGTGGCGAGGTTTATATACGTGCAGATGGAAGTTATGAATGGATAGGGACTCCTGAAACACCAGAGATAGAAATTGGAGAAACCCCTATACCCCCAGGGAGAGAAATAGAATTTGGAGAAAATCCTATACCCCTAGGGAGAGACATGAGAGATACACAAAAAGCCCCAGATAAAATAGACGCCGTGTCATCATATTCAAAAACACCACCACCTACTAGTCCAACTGTTAATGAGCAACTAATTATTGAAAAACCGAGTGTAGTGGACAAGTTCATTTACTGGTACGCTGACTTCCTGGGCGTGCCACCTGCTGCTGTTTATACTTATAATTATAAAAGACCTTCTCTTATTAAGAGAGGTCTTAGTTGGTTGAGTAAAGATGTTAAGAAAGGATTACAATCATACTTTGGTATTGGCAACGTTGTTGCCTCTCCTCCTGGTTCTAAGATAACTGGTGAGAGTATTAAGATTCCTAGTGCTAAGGCACTGCTTGGTGGGGGTGAGCCTTTTGTGCAGTCAACTGATAGCAGGGTCCAGGACGCTGTTGATGCTTTTGTTGGTGAAGGCAGCTGGATTTATAATCCTTATAAGAGCAAGCACTACGATGGGTTATGCATACCAGCTATTCTGTTTAATACCAAGAAGGAGAAACAAATCCTGTGTAAGTATCTTAGATGTGTTGAGGACGCTGCTCAGAACGGTGCTCCTCTAGAAGCATGTGAGTTCGAGTATAACCTCGGGATGTGCTTGTACGTTGATAGTGCTCAGTACAAGCTAGAAGGAGGCGCTACTTTCCTGAAAGTACTGGATAATATTAGGAGAGCTTTCTTCTCAAACCTGGTTGGCTTGGGTGTTACAACTACTTACTTATTCGTTATGCCAGGATGCGTGCACTACCAACAACCAGGAGGGTTGACGCTTGATTACGGAGGAACTCTGAAAGGCTGGAGAGCGGTTGCGTGTGGCTTAACAGGAAGTCTGCTCAGCATGAGGGAAGCTGCTGGTTTTATAAAGAACAAGTTCAATCCTGGTTATGGTAAAGGGGTTCCTACGAGTCTCCCTAGTAACACACCTGATTTTTGTGAAGGGGTGTATGACGATGCAGGATAAGAGTGTTAAGAGGATTATTGTATTGCTTGTTATGAGTGTGATTACTAGTATTATGTACGCGTCTTTTGTCTTACCAGTAGATAATAAGCCTGGTTTCTGGGAGGATTATCATGGAGGGGACCCTTTGACTAATTTTATTGATCCTTGGCTTTTAAGAATGCACGGCTTTGTTGAGGAGCCTGCTGATATGTATGGCTGGTATACTAATACTTTTTTCACACTCGCTGAGTGGGAGCGAGAAGTATGCCTCGCTGATTTAAGTAGTGAGGTTAGGAATATTAGGAATGTTGTTACTGACTTGGAAGGTGTTAGTAATGTTTATATGACGACTATTACTGTTGCTGCTACTAAGCAGAGAGGTTTTAATAATTCAAAGCTGTACGAGGTGTCCTGGTATGTTGCTCCGTATGGAGGTGATGCTCTTTACAGGGTTTATCTGAGGAAAGGTGATAAGAAGGAGTTCTTTGCTGGTAGGAAGGGTGATGAGGAGAAGGACTGGGTTTTTGTAAGCCAGTACGTTGGTGATAGCGGGTATGATGCGCGTTACTTAGAGGAGGATTATGATTTTGTTGTATTAGAGTACAAGCAGGATGGGAGTGAAGTTGTTAACGAGGTAAGTGTGAGTGTGACTAAGAAAGATAATATGAAATAATATGGGGGAAGGATGGGGATGAGGAGAAAACATGGTTTTTGGAAGGCTCAGGGAACATGTCTTATTAATAGTTTTAAGAGGATTCCTAAGAAGCGGTTTTTTTATTCTGTTTTGTTTGATTTTCTCTGCTTGCTTGCTTTTCTTATCATCTTAACAAGCAGCACTGGCTTGGTGAATCTTATTAGTCTGAGTGCAGTGGAAGGTCTTAATAAGGCTTATGAGCTTAGGATGAGCGGGGATGAAGAGGGTTTTAGTGACTTAATGATTGAGCTTGCTCCTAAGATTAACAGGTTGCTTGTTTTATCATTAATAATATTCGTGGTAGCTCTTATTACTATAATCTTTTTTTGTTCATGGTTCTATGGAAGAGCATGGTATTCTGCTCTTAAGAAGAGGTTCAGTGCTAAGTCTTTGAAGCAGTACTTTAAGCTTAACCTGTCATGGTTTGTTATCTGGCTTTTAGTGTTGTTTTTTACAATTGCTGTTTTTAAACCAGGTGTTGCTGTTATTCTCTTATTATTAGAACTATTAGTCTTCTTTTACCTTGATTATGTTCTGAGAAGTGTTTTTGATGAGAAGAAAGGGGTGATTCATAATTATAAGGCAATGTTAGGAATAGCAAAGCATGTTCCTTGGTTCTTGTCATTCCTAATAGGGTCTCTTATCATGCTGATTATATTATTGTATGTGCTTAGCCTTGTAGTAATCATGCCCGTAGTGTTCGTAGTGGTCTTCATAATCTCATTATTATTTTTTATTGGGTGGTCAAGGAATTATATTATTGAACTTGTCCAACATCTTAAATATTTAAAAACCAGGGCAAAATCTGGGTGAGGGTGTGAGTAAATATGTTTAGAAAAAGAGGTGGAAGGAAAGCTCAGCTGACCTTGTTTGTGATTCTGGGCTTAGTAATCTTGGTTGTCTTAGCAATAATTTATTTTGGTATTATAAGAAAAGCGTTTATTAAAGAAGAGTTAAGACAGGAGGCTGTGCCAGAAGAGTTCAAGCCTGTAAAGGATTACGTGGAGCTCTGCATTCATAAACTCGGAGTAGAAGCAGTGAAGAAGATGGGTGCTCACGGGGGGTATATTAACCCCGCGGACCAGAACCTTACACCGTATATAATAGTATTTGACCCTGAGAGACCAACAGAGTCTGACTGGGTCTCCTTAACAGGTGATGAGGATGGAATGATACCTTACTACTTGCACGTGCCTGGGAAGGCTAGTTACCTTAATTATGAGTTCGGCTCAGTCGCACCTAGTATTGAGAACATGGAGTACCAGCTTAATGTGTTTATAAGCCAGAACCTGCCAAGATGCGTTAATGGTTTTGAAGCTCTGAAGGAGCAAGGCTTTGATGTAAGTGCGGATAATGAGAACATCACAACGGGTTCTGTTATACATGATGATAGGATAGAGTTCTTTGTGAATTACGATGTGAGTGTTAGTAAGCAAGGTGTGAGGACACGGATGAATGAGTTTAAAAGCATAATTAGGTTCCCGTTTAAGAAGTACTATGACTTAGCTCTTAACTTCATGTTTGCTGAGCTTGTAACCAGCTTCTTAGAAACATTTACCAAGGCACTAATAAGTTATCACTCCGGTGTTGATTATACGTTACTCCCTCCTTTCATGGCTCGTACCACCTTGCCTTACGTGGTTACTTGGAGTAATAACAAGGTGAAGCAGGACTTTCAGGGATTACTATTAAGCTATGTTCCTGCTATGAGGGTGGTTGGAACAAAGGATTATGAGCCTGTAACTATTCAGGGAGGGGATGTTGAGGCCGCGTTCTTTAACTCTATGCGGCTTGAGGTATATAATGAGTCTTTACCTAACACCGCGATAACTCTTTTCTATACTGGCCAGCCAATAGACCTGAGAGTGCAGCCTTCAAAAGGCGGTATTATAAAGCCTAGTATTGAGGTGACCTACGCGAATAAGTTTGTGCCAGCATCCCAGGATAATACTTATCAGTTCTATTACGATGTTGCTTACCCTGTGATTATAGAGATCAGAGGAGATGAGTCAAGCACAGAGATTCCTAGGTACAGCTTCTTATTCGCCTTAGAAGCAAACCTGATAGAGAATAAGCCTGCTCTTTACTGGAATCTCGGCTTAGGAACAGCTGACTGGGATTACTCTTATCTAAACATCACTTTTGATATCCCTGATAATGCTATCTCCACTCCTGACGGAGATGTTATTCCTGTGAAACAGAGGAGTATTACTAAGAGCTTGTTCTGTGATGAGGATACCTGGAAGACAGGGGAGGTTCGTGTAAGAATAACTGATGTTATTACAGGAGTGGCTCTTAGGGATGCGCGTATTGGTTTTGGCTGCGGTGATTATGATGAGTGCTTTGTTGGGAGCACAGATGAGAAGGGTGAGTGGAAGGGTAAGCTGCCTATATGCCAGGGAGGATACCTTACTCTTAGTAAGGAGGGTTATGGTTCAAAAAGAGTTAGGCTTAGCACAATGGAAGGTAAGAGTGTATTAATACCTACTCAGAAGCTTTATCCTCTGACAAGGATTAATGCTGGTGTTAAGAAGCTTGAGATTCAAAAAATGTATGTGAGGAATAGTTCTTGGGGGTGGGAGGAAAGCCCGTCTGCTCTGGGCTTATTACAAGACATTGATAATGGTTCTGAGCAAGTAGTATTAATAATTACTCAGACTGGCTTTGAAGCAAGCACTGATCCTATAACTTATAGTATTATGTTCGGAAGAGAAGGGGTGAATGAAGAAGAGATAAGCTTGGTGCCTGGGGAGTATGAAGTAACCGCGAGTCTTATAGATTACAAAGGAGTGAGGATTCCTGCTAATTGTTCAAGGGTGTGTAGTAAGAAGTTCTTAGGTTTTATTAAGTGTACGAATTATACGTATTTCCCTGAGTCAGAGGTTGTTCTGGAACCCGCTCTCTGGGGTGGTGTGGAGATAAGAAGTAGTACTACAGGTTTATTTAAGGTAACAGCCTCGGACCTTAGGAATAATAAGGAGTTAGAGTTCAGAGTGCTGAAGCTTCCGGACTTAGAGAAGAGCTCGCCTCCAGGGGCTTGTATTGAGGCCTTGGAAGAGATGGGTAAAGTAGGGGAGTACTCAGCGAAGTACAAGAACGAAGTAATGCCTGTATTCAAGTAGGAGTAAAAGGAGTAAACGGGTCTTGTGAAAAAATAAGTTTTTTAAGAAAAAGAACAAAGAAAAAATTTTTTTTAAGAAAGCCCCAAGCAAAGAATTTTTTTTATTGCTTCCTACTCTGTTTATTCTCCTAGTTCTTGTCTTATTGATTCCAGCTCTCTGAGCTGCTCACATGCTTCTCTTAGTTTCTCACAGACCGAGTAGTCTCCTTTCATAAAGAAAGGGAGGTAGCACTCATCCCTGTCATCAAATCCGATGATTAATTCGCAGTACTCTTTCCTCATACTTGTCTGAGCAACAAGCTTAATACACTTATCTTTTTCCTCTGACTTCTCTAGTAGTTGCACGCACATATTCTTTGCTTCTTCAGGATTACTCTGTGCTTTTTGCTTGGCATCCATTAACACCTTTGCGAGGCTGGGCTTGGGCTGAGTAGTTGGTCTGGGTAGTGCATGGCAGGTATTATCATACCAGTAGCCACCACACACACCACCACAATCAACACCAGTCTCATCCTGATTCATCACACCATCATTACAACTCTCCTCTTCTTCTATGCCCGTAGTAGGAGGCGTAGTAGGAGTGGTCTTTGTTTTAGGGGTTGCATGGCAGCTATTATCATACCAGTAGCCACCACACACACCACCACAATCAACACCGGTCTCATCCTGATTCTGAACACCGTCCTCGCATGTCGGAGCAACAACTGTTTTCTCTTTAACACTGAAAGAGAATGACGAAGTAGCTACTTTGTTCTCATAATTAGCAAAGATTTTAAGGGTGTAATCACCTGGTCTTATATTACGTGGTAAATCAATAGTCCTGTAGTGACTCATAGAAGTGCTTATAGCAATGGTTTCTTCTCTGCTAATAACAGGGTTCTCATTAGCGTCAAGGAGTCTGTAGATTAAGGTGGTGTCAAACTTCTTAGCAGACCCCATGTTAGTTATTTCAACAGCGAACCCTAATTTTTCTCCTGGCTCATAAACCATTTTGTCAGGGTTTGCTTTGATATCAAGCAAGGCTTCTCTTCCTAGGAGTAGTTCAGGAATAAGAATAACTCCGAGGATTATGATGACTAGGAAGAAGAAGACCAGGATTAGTTTAGGAAGTACGTTCTTCTCATAACTCGTGCCAATAATCTTAGGAGTAGGGGTTGTGACAGGAGAAGTGTTTTTCTTCATCATAACCGACTCAAGGACACTGTCAACAAGGCTTGGACTGTATCCTTGCCTGATAAGCGTGTTCTTAATAATGCCCGGGTTATACCCCTTACTGAGCTGTTCCTCAACATATTTAAGAAGGGTGTCAACCACTAAAAAACCCACCTCTTATTTGAAGTTTTGAATATTTAAAAAAACCTTAAAAAAATTAAAAAAACGTCTGTCTAAAAAAGGTTAAAAAAATAAAAAAATGGTTATCAAAAAAATTTTTTATTTCTTTTTTTATTTCTTCTTCTTGTACAGCGTGGTTGCAACTGATTCATAAACAGGGAGTAATTCTTCCAAGGTATGCTTGTCCTCCAAGAAGTACTCTCTGCCTTTAAGCCCGTGCTTCTCAATCTTATCCTTTAGGAACTTAGCAACGTAGTCCTTATGCTCCTCGGTTAGTTCCTGGTATATCTTACCTTTTACGTGCTTCTCATGAGTCCTTAACATATGCTTAGCTAGGTCAACCAAGGCGTCTGTGGTTAAATTGTTTCTCACCCTGAGTAGCGTTCTCCTTAGTCCTCCTCTTGTAATCCCAAAAGCTCTCTCCACCTCTGCCTCTGCCAAAGGGTTACCATAAGCATCCTTTACTCCTTTGAGTTGCTCAAAGAACTCCGGCGTCATGTTGTACCTGCGTAGATGAGCATGGTACACTATCTTGTCAAAAAGCCGGTCAGCTAGTTTAAGCGCTTCTTCAGCAGTGAACTTTGTCTTGTAATGCTCAACACCGTTTTCATCCTTGTACTTAACACCGGGTGCGGTCACAAAAGCCTCCATTACTGCTGGGATAAGCTGATCTACTTTATGATCCTCCTCCCAGTTAGCAAGCATTGTCGCGATCTTCTCTAAGTCAGGCTTACCTCCTCCACTGATTTTCTCATCCAAGCTGCTTCCTTCAGAACTGGTTTTTTCATCCGCCATTATTATCACCTTCCAAAACAAATTATGTTTTGTTCGCTTTAGTTTTGTGTTTTTAATCGTAAAAGTTAATAACCCTACTAAAAACTGGTTTTTTATTTAACTTTTCTTATTTACAAGGGGTAAGTAGCTTAATTTTAATTTAAATGTTTCGTTTTACTCGGATATTAATTACTAACCCCACAACCCCCTTTTTACTCTGCTTCTATGCTAAATGCTAAGTCTTCCTTACTATGAGAACATAAGAGAGGCTGCTTTTATCTAAAAAACCAGCTACAGAGTCGTTATCTTAAGAGGATATTTTAATCCATAACCTTTATAAACAATTATCCACTCTCTTTATTCTCGGGATAATCCTTTTCGATGGAATAAGAATAAAAAGAATAATCATTTGAGGTGGTTTTTCTTGGCAAAAAAGATAAGAGCTAAAAAAGTAGAGGCTGTGAAGAAGGAGAAGATATCAGAGTCCGGGGAACAAGGAAAAAATAAGGAGGATAATGTTCTTAATAAGGAGCTCTCCAGAGTGGCTGAGCAGATCCCTGATGAAGCAAAAAAGAAGTTGGAGCAAATCAAGGATAAACTTGAGGCTTTTAAAGACAAGCTTGTAAAGAAGTTCGAAGGTTATATCATGGGGGTCGCCTTGCTGCCTCCTGATAAAGAGGATGAGAAGAAGGAGAAGATTAATGTTCTTGTACTCGTTGATGATACTGATTCGCATAAGATGAGCAAAGACGAGCTTAAAGATAGGCTGAGCGCGATTATTGATAAGATGGCAAAAGAAGTGGATGAGAACCTGGCTCCTCACACAATCATACTAACAGAGGTATGGCAGTCTTGTTATGATGGTAAGTACGATATTCTTGAGATGATTGCTATGAGTGCTCCTGTGCATGATACAGGTATGCTTGCTGCTATTAAGATAGCAGAGATTCATAAGAACATGGTGCTTAAGAAATTCGAGAAGTACATTGTGTCTTATGTGCTTGCAGGCAGCCTTGTTCAAGGCAAAGCAACAGCTACGAGTGATATTGATGTGTTCGTGGTGATTGATGATACTGATGTTAAGAAGATGACACGGGCTGAGCTTAAGGACAAGTTAAGAGCTATTATTATCGGTATGGGGATTGATGCGGGTAAGATCACTGGTATTGAAAACAAGCTTAACATTCAAGTCTACATACTCACAGACTTCTGGGAGGGTATAAAAGAGGCTAACCCGATATTCTTCACTTTCCTAAGAGATGGTATTCCTTTCTATGATAGAGGAATCTTTATGCCTTGGAAATTACTGCTTCAGATGGGTCGTATCAAGCCAAGCCCTGAAGCTATTGAGATGTTCATGAGCACAGGAGAACAGATGCTTGAGAGGATTAAGTTTAAGATAAGGGATATTGGCATGGAGGATACTTTTTATGCGATTCTTACTCCAAGCCAGGCAGCTCTTATGATGTACGGGATTCCCCCACCAACTCCTAAGGAAACACCTGAGGTGATGACGGATATTTTTGTTAAGAAAGAGAAGCTCTTAGAAAAAGAGTATATTGACATCCTGAAAAGAAACATTGAGATTAGGAAGGAGCTTGAGCATGGTATTAAGAAAGAGCTCACAGGCAGAGAAGTTGATGAGCTTGTAAAAGACGCTGAGAAGTATCTTAAACGTTTAAACGAGTTGTTTAAGGCTATTGAGAAGAAGAAAGAAGAGGAGAGTGTTCTTCATAACTATGAGAGTATAGTAACAGTGGTCAGAGATATTCTTAGGATGGAGGGTGTGGAGAAAGTCAAGGATACAGATATGATAAGGATCTTTGAAGAGGAAGTAGTGCATAAAGGCTTAATACCTGAGAAGTATCTGAGAATGCTTAAAGAGATTGAGAAGGCAAAGAAGGATTATGATGCTAAGAAGCTTACCAAAGCAGATGTGCATAATGTTCAGAGAGATTCAAGGGAACTATTAAGATTCCTTGTGGAGTACATCCAGAGGAAACGAGGATTAGAGTTGGAAAAGACTAAGATAAGGGTTAAGCATGGTAAGAAGTTCGGGGAAGTCGTGCTTCTGGGTAAGAAGGCTTTTATAATCCATGATATTGATAACGAGGAGAAAGAGATATCAAAAGCAGATATCACCCCTGAAGGCTCATTAACAAATATCCAGCCGAGCTCTTTGGAGGAGTACGAGAAAGCCTTGACAGGTGTGGAAATGCCAGAGCGGGTCTTTATCAAGGAGCCTATCTTCGAGGATTTAAAGAAGTTGTTTGGTAGGGATGTTGAGATTCTTATTAACTACTGATTAACTCCTTTGAGCTTAACCTTTTTTTAACCAACACATTTTTTATAGGAGGTATTATTATAGAGTTTTAAGATTAACTTTTTAAATAAAGCCGGATTTCTTCACGCACAAAAAGAAAAAAAACAAATGGTTTTTTTGTTTAAGATGAAGACAGGTTACAAAGTCGGAGATGCTATGACCATCCATCCAGTCACAGTTAATGAGGATACTACTCTGAAAGAATGCGCTGAGATCATGGCAGAGAAGCATGTTGGAAGCCTTCTCATAGAAGAGAAAGGTAGGGTCGTGGGTATTGTTACAGAGCAGGACTTAGTGAGAAAAGCAATAGCTAACCTCCTTGACCCTGCTAGTACTCCTGTTAAGAAAATCATGGAAAAAGAGCTTCTCACAATAAGCCCTGATAAGGATATTTATGATGCTCTTAAGATTATGAGGGATTACAATATTAGGCATCTGCCTGTTGTTGATAAAGGTAGATTCGTGGGTTTCCTAACAATAAAGGATATTCTTAAGATTCAGCCCCAACTCTTTGACTTGATTGTTGAGAAATTTGAGCTCAGAGAAGAAGCAAGAAAACCCGTGTTCGGCGGAGAAGATACTGAAGGGGTGTGCGAGGTATGTGGTAATTACTCGGATAACCTAGAGGATGTTGATGGGCAGAAAGTCTGCCCTCAATGTAAGGATACCCTGTAAGAAAACTCGGTTTGTTTTCATAAGCTTTATAAATAATCTTCTTGTATTAATCTGAAAATGAGTGGTGATAATAGGCTTCCCAGCCACATAGCTATTATCCCTGATGGGAATAGGAGGTATGCGAAGCAGAAAGGGAAGCCTCCATGGGAAGGTCATAGGATAGGAGCAAAGGTTTTTGAGAAGCTTCTTGAGTGGTGTAAAGAAGAGGGTATTAAAGAATTATCTTTCTGGGCTGCTAGTACTGAGAACTTAATGAGAGATAAGAGAGAAGTTGATTTCTTATTAGACTTATTTGATGAGTTCTGCGGTAGGTTCCTGCAAAGCTTTGAGCAAGGAAAGATTAAGGACAAGGTGAAGATACGGTTTATCGGAGAACTTGACAAACTCCCTGAAAAGCTCAGAGAGAAGATGATGAAGATAACAGAGCTAACCAAGGATTATGATGATTACAGGCTTAACATACTTGTTAACTACGGGGGGAGATGGGAGATTACCCGTGCAGCTAGGATGATTGCAAGAAAGGTTAAGAACAACGAGTTAAGTGTTGATGATATTACTCCTGAAGTATTCCAGGAGAATCTCTCATTACAGAGCGAGCCTGACCTAATTATTAGGACGAGCGAGCAGAGACTTAGCGGCTTACTCCCATGGCAGAGTATTTACAGTGAGCTTATCTTCTTAAAGAACAAGCACTGGCCTGAGTTCACCAAGGAGGACTTTAAGAAATGCTTGGAAGAGTATGCTAAGAGGAACAGGAGGTTCGGTAGATAATCAAAAATAACCTTAAAATTATTCTTATTCCTTGAATTCTATTTTTTCTTGAACTCCTTCTCACTGAAAATTATTGCTTGAAACCTATAAATCTTGTTATTCAAGTCTTTCCAGCAGTTAAAACTCATACCTGCTTTCTGGCATAAGCAGTTAAGAAAGGTCTCTGGGTTAAAGTTGTTCTCAACCGCTACTTGGGGTAATAATAAGCCTGAACCAAAAGGGCCTTCTAGTATCAAGCCATCTTTTCCTATCCTTATCTTCTCTAAGTACTCGTTAGGATGGCTTACTTTGATTTCCTCTGGGAGGGTTAGTAAGGATATCTCAATATCTATGCTGCTAAGCTCATCCTCTGCTAATGGCGGGAATCTGGGGTCATGGAAAGCAGCGCTTCTAGCAGCCTCAACAACAGCGGTGTTTAAGGAGTAGACCGGCATTGGAAATCCTATGCATCCTCTTAGAACACCATGTTTGTGTAGGGTTACAAACACACCTCTCTTCTCAGAAAGATGTTTTACTTTTTCCAGAGTCGGCTTTTCTCCTTTAAAATAAGTCCTTATAGAGTCCCTTGCGAGTTCTAATAAGAACTTCTTATCAGTAGTGCTTATCTCCATCTAAACTAAGTGAATAAGAACGTGTTTTAATAGTTTTTTATTTAGCTTTTTTAAATAAGCTCAGAAAATCCTTGTTATGCTTCTTAAGCCGACTTGCAGCTGCTCTGAGCACTGTTTTTGCGTCTTTCTGACCATTAGTCTCAATTATGAACTTAGGAATGCCTATGAGGGGGTGTTCTATTCTGTAAGCCGCTGCTCTCACAGCACCATCCTTCCATAACTCTTTTTTCAGAGCATTACAAAAAGTATGGTCGGCTCCTACTAGCTCAAACACCATCCTCTTCTTGGTATGTTCATAAACTTTTAACTCCATTTTTACAACTCAGAGTAACAAAGGGTTTATAAATCTTTTTGTCAAGAAAGATTTTTATGCTCAAAAAACTTTTTTGTTTTTGTTTGTATAAAGTTATCTTTTCTTTATCCTCCAGAGACCTACCTTTATCTTCTCAATCTTTTTTTTGTGCTGAGGCATGCTCATCTTTAAAGGGAAATCATACTCCTTGTAATGCGTAATGCTAAAACCATTATCCTTAACCACTTCGTCTATGTACTCCTTGGTGCTTGCCTTATGAAATGAATACACTACTCTGGATATGCTCATTGCTTTTAATAAGAAACTGGTATCTGCGCCTTCTTTTTTTGTGCCAAAAGGCGGGTTCATGATCACCACATCTGCTCTTTCATCAAACAGATTAATATCCCTGACTATGAAAACAACACCTAATCTTTTTCCTGTTATTCCCTCTAAGAACTTCTTATTCTTCATTGCCAGATTCATGGCTTCTGTATCAATATCAACCAGAAAAGCTTTTCTTGCTCCTAATAATAATGCTCCTAAGCCTAGGATGCCTGTGCCTGAGCCAAGATCTGCTATTATTTTATCTTTAATATCTCCTTGCATGTAAGCGAACCATAACACCTCGCCTGCTATTTCAGGGTCTGTTGGGTGTTGTTCTAATCGTAGAGAAGGCTTTGTGAATACTTCTAGTTGTGAGAGTAGTATGCTTAGCTCTTTCTTGGTCATGAACACTAGTAAGGGGTGGTTGTTTAAAAATTTATTTTTATACTTCCTTTTATGATTTAAAAAGAGGGTTCTAAGCAAGCTTTTTCTCAGGATTATTGTGAATCTAAAACCTTTTATTATTATCTAAAAGTGGTTAGATTATCTTAGGATTAGTTTAGTCTATAATAATAAATTATTTAAATAGAGGGTTGTTTAACCTGTTTTTCACGTCGAAAAGATTTTTTGGGGGGTGAAGTATTATCTTCAGGTTTTTAGCTAGTAAGAGCAAGGGGAATGCTGAGATTAAGAGGTTAGTGGTTGGTATAAGAAATGCTTTTAGGTCGGTTAAGGCTGAGCTTGATGAGCACTTAGAGTCTATTAATCAGAATACTGCGGAGATTCAGGCTAATTCTGGTTTGCTTGCAGAGATGGAGGCTAAGGTTGATAAGATTTGTGAGCGTTTGGACGAGTTAGAGCTTGTTGTTAATCCTGGTAAGTTTAAGCGGGTGGATGCTAAGCTTACGCCTCGTGAGCAAGAGGTTTTTATGATGCTTTATCTTAGTAAGGGTTTATCTTTAGGGGAGATTGCTAGGCGTCTGGGTTTTACTCAGGATATGGTTAATTCGTATATTTTTAATCTTATTAGTAAGGGTGTTCCTGTTAGAAAGGAGCTTGTTGGTGATGTATTGGTTTTCAGCCTGGATCCTGAGTTCAAGGATCTTCAGGCAAGGAGGAATGTTCTTGAGATTGATCCTCGGATTAGTAGGCAGATGACTATGTATAGGTTATAGGTTATGAGCCTTGGTGGTTTAAAAAAATGTTTATTTTTATTGTAAGCTTTGCTTATAATTTTTAGAACTATTATAATATATATATTAGTATATCTAATATAAATTTTAGTTTTTGATAAGAAGTTTTACTATTGTATAAGCAATATATAGTATAGGCAATAATAAATATTGTGAGTAATGATTAAAATTTTTAGAGAGAAAGGTTTAGAGCAAGAAACAAAAAATAAAAACAGAAAAAACCTTATAAATCGTCGAGAGGGCTTCTAACCCCTTTGATATGCTCCCTTGAAACTCGGGTATAAATCTGAGTTGTCTGAAGATTCGAGTGACCTAATAATTCCTGTATGACCCTAATACTCACACCGGAGTCAAGCAGATGAGTTGCAAAGCTATGCCTTAGTTTATGAGGAGTGACTCTCTTATCAATCCCTGCTCGTCTCGCAGCTCTAGACACAATCTTCTGAGCATTCCTAACAGACAAAGACTTCCCATGCTTATTCTTAAAAATAATCCCTGAAGAAAAACCTTGTTTTTTAAGAAAAGCCTTAAGACTCTGGGCAAGATTTTCAGAAAGCACAGTAATCCTGTCCTTCTTACCCTTCCCCTGCTTAACAACACAGATCTTCTCGTCAAAATCAATATCCTCAACTCTTAAGTTAAGGCACTCACTCACTCTTAGACCTGAGGAGTAGAGAAGCTCTATGAGAAGCCTACTCTTATCACTCCTACACGCATTTATAAGGGCTTTTACTTCCTCTTTTGAGAGTACTTCAGGTACGTTTCTCTTGATTTTAGGAGTCTTAATACGTGAAAAACCTTTCCCAAGCACTTGGTTATAAAAGAAAAGAAGCGAGGACCTTACCAAAGCCACTGTGCTTGCAGACAGCTTCTTATCAGATATGAGATGGGCTAAATAAGTCTTTATATCATCTTCATATACAGAACCGGGTTTTTTGTTAATAAACTCTAAGAAAGCCCTGTTATGTCTCAGATAAGCTTTTACTGTTTCTAAGCTAAAACCTCTTATTTTAAGCTCTGTTTCCAATTTCCTCAGAAAAGCATCTATAGATTTAATCATTTTTTGTTACATATAAAGGTGTCTTCTTATTTTTCCCTAGCCTTATCATCTTAGCTAAGGCCAAGGATCCTGGTTGTAGGTGGTCTTGGGAGTGGTGCTTTTTTTAGGTTCTAATTAAAACAATCGCTTAGTATGATACTTGTACCTGCTAAGCTTATAAGCAGTGAGCCATAAGAATAAACCAGCTAATACTAATAGGATGTTCGCTATAAGTTGAGGTACTTTAATATACCAGGAGATATAGCCAAGGGTTGCAAGAATATTATATGCTCCTAATGATATGGCTAGTAGGCCTATTAAGAATTCCTTTGTTATAACACTTCTTTTATCAGATATTTTCCTTGAAAAACCAGGGGTTTTCATTAAAATCACCTCTTTGAAAGCCTTTTTTTCACAAACAAACACCTCATAGTTCTTATAATACTCATTATACGAACCCGATTATTTAAATGTTTTGATTAAAGAAAGGGGCGCTGTTGAAAATCTTTTTGAAAAAACAAGCTGTAATCGTAATAAAATATGAATAGGTGGGTTTGATAGTACAGCAAACACCCACAAAACAAACCGGTTTTATAAGTATAAAGCCAAACACATATTAAGCATATGAATAGTTACTAGTTCAGAAAAAAAGTTTTCCTAAAAATCGTGCTCATAAGAAGGATTCTTTAAGAACAAAAACATTTCCTTGTTCTTAGCCTAGGTGTTCTTTATAAGAGCCTGCTCTGCTCAGCTCTTCTTCTTCTATTGTTTCCTTTCTGAGTTCTTCTGTGCTTTCATCATAAATCTTTTTAACATTCTCGTAGATGAGCTTGTAAAGCCTGCACAGACCTGCTGCTTCTTTGTATAACTCCACGAGGTTTTCCATCATACTTCTAAGTTGGTAGAGTTCTTGTTGTGAGAGTTTTATCTTTCCCTGGCTTTTATGTCTGATTAAGAGCATGAGTTTGTCTATGTCCTCATACCTCTTTTCTTTGAGGAGTTTTTTTATTTCCTCCATTGTGTTTATCATTCTTGATTCTTTCTTTTTTTTCTCTTTAATATGTTTCTGCATTATTATTTTGTCTATTTTCCTAACTATTTTTAGTAGTTGTTTCATCTTGTTGGCTTGAGAAAGGGCTTTTTCGAGTTCTTCTGAGACTTGGATTATGTTTTCCTGCTGGTCGTGTATTAGTTCTAGCTCGTCGTGGATGTATTGCGAGGTAGACCCAAAGATCTCTGGGTTGTTTATTTCTTCGTCCCGAGGTTTGTTTAAAAGCAACATTTTTTCAAAAAAATTATTTCTAAAATATTTAAGCAAAAACCATAAATTTAAGATTATTTTTGTTGTTGTTTTTTCTGTTTTTTAACATTCTTCTGTGCTGATTTACGAACAATCTTGTGTTTTAAACCATAAAAATAAGTGCTGAACAAGTCATAAAGCCTCTCGAGCTCCTCTACGCCCTGCTCTGTTAGGTAATAAACCTTTTTCCTGCCCCGCCGCCTGTAAGTAATGAGCTTCTTCCTTCGAAGTCTCTTTAAAGCAGGGTAAATGGTTCCCGGAGTCAAAGGCCCTTTTCTGCGTTTACCAATACTGTTTGCTAACTCATCACCACAAAGCCTGTGAAGATTCAATTCGTGGAGAATAAGGAATGATAAAAAGCCTTTTAACTCTATGTGGCTTGAACCATCATCCTGGCGAATTTTGTTTTTGGGCACACGATAATCTGAATAAACATAATTTATATATTTATTGGTAGTAAGATATATATGTTGTACGATATATATTAAAAACAATTAATAGTATGAACAATATATTGTATATACTATTTATAGGGTTAACAATAAATTAAAATAATGATGAACCGGGTTAGCACAAAAAAATAATATAAAAAAGACCCTAAAAAATTAGAAAAACCACGAGGTTTCATATAAACGTGTGCAAAAAGAATAAAAAAATTATTTAGGAAAAATTAAATTAAATGTTTTCTACTAAAAAAGAAAAAAACCACGAGAAACCATCTTCTCCACCAAAATATAAAAAAAACCACGACATTCCCTTAAAAAACCATTTTAACAAACAAAAAACCACGAGATCACACCTTTTTTTCTCGTTACACACAAATTTCCTAATACTTACAAGAAAAAAGAAAAAAAGTAGTCTCGAACACCCCCCTATCCTGAGAAAAAACCACGAGGTTAAAAAATAAGAAACAAAAGAATACTTTACAAGAATACACAAAAATACTTACAAGAATACACAAAGATACAGTGCAAAAATCCAAAAAACCATTAAAAAACCATTAAAAAAAACTTGCAACACCTTTCTTTGTTATAGCAAACCCCCAAAAAAACCCACAACTCCATAAAAACCCTAGGAAACCCCCTCTAAAGCCCTAAAATAACCATAGGAAAACAAC
>Ga0190334_1000171_pt1 | contig 33608 bp, 32 predicted proteins | sample 48720478_MG_FD_161270 | JGI IMG/M metagenome (GOLD analysis project Ga0190334, IMG submission 161270) | Hydrothermal vent sediment bacterial communities from Southern Trench, Guaymas Basin, Mexico - 4872-04-7-8_MG | ecosystem: Environmental > Aquatic > Marine > Hydrothermal vents > Sediment ... | reverse complement strand
CTTATTAAGGAGAGTTCATAATGAGAGTTAGAGAATAAGAGAAGAAAGGAGTTAATTCTGGTGCTCTTATTCTTTTAAACCCTTTTTTTATTTCTTTTCTCCGGGCTTAGCTGCTCCTCCTGCTTCCTTCTCTGACGGTAAAACCTCGTTAATAATCGGGTCTGGTATCTCTGCTTCTTGGAGCTTCTTCCTAATCTCTCTTGGCTCTTTACCCTCCATTTCCTTAAGAATAGCATTAGCTCTTGCTAGGTATTCTTCTCTTCTCTTCTCAAGCTCTTCTTGTAATCTCTTCTTCTCCTCCTCAATCTCTTTGAGCTCCTCAGCAGTGAGCTCTGTCTTCTCTGCTTTAATCTCCTTATCAAATCTTCCTTCATTAACAGCTTTTATTGCTTCTCTGCCGTGCATCTCCTCAACCATGACACCCATAGAATTACATGTGCCTATAATCTCTTTTACTTTTGCTTTTAAATCCTTTCCACTCAGACCATCCTCTTTCATCTTTGCAATCTTGATTACCTGCTCAATCTTAAGGTCAGCAACGTGTTCTAAAGGGTTGCCTGAAGCTTTCTGTATGCCTGCTTCTTTTTTTATTAGCTCAGCAGCAGGTGGTGTGCCCACAGAAATAGTGAACTCCTTAGTATCAGTATCAATGATTACCTTAACAGGCACTTGCATACCTTTAAAACTCTCTGTTTTCTTATTAATCTCAGCCACTACTTGACCAATATTTACTCCTTTCGGACCAAGAGCTGGGCCGAGCGGAGGCGCTGCTGTTGCTTTTCCTCCTTCTACAAGTGCTTCTACAACTTCTTTTGGCATGGTTAATCCACGAGGAAATATGAACGCTTTATAAATCTTTTGTGTCTGAAACAACGAGGTGTGTACAGGTATTTATATTGAGAGGTGTCTGGGTTTGCTTTTTTAGTCTTCTTGTGTACCTTCTGTCTTAGATGAGCCTATCATACACTCAAATCAAAAGAATTAGCTGAACTATCCGGATTATCCAGCTCGGATTCCTCAGGAGATTTTTTTGAGGAGATTAAAAAAAAGTTTTTTTTCTTTTCAGCCTTCTTCTTTATCTCTCCTAATAACCCTTACAGCATCCATTTTAACAGTGATAGGGATAGGCACAGCTGCTTCTAAGAGTTCCACAACAACTTCTTCTTTTGCTCTGTCAATCCTAGTAATCTTGCATTTCTCCCTCTTAAAAGGACCGCTTATAATCTCGGCAATATCATTCTTCTGGATGTTCATCTCCTTCTTAACCTGTTCTAACATGTGTTCTATCTCGTTGTACTGGATTATGTTAGGAAGTAAGCCCCTGGCATAAGGAACCCCGAAAGCTGCTTGTTCTGCATCAGCTCTGCTGGCTGCTTCGAGGAATATATAGCCTCTCATACCATGCGGCCTAATCACAGAGTAGACTCTTAGTTTCTTCCTCGCAGCATTGCTTGTCACAAAGTCCATGACTTGGTCCTCGCGGTTAGCAGTTGTTCTAAGAGCATAAATCTTTGGTTTATCACACTCCTCTGTAACTTCCTCTTCAGCCCCAGTTTCTTTTTCTTCCTCTTTTTTTCTTTTAACCCCCTTTATTTCTTCAGTTTCTTCAGGCGCCTTCCCTTCTTTTTTTCTCTTTTCCTCCTCTTTCTTATCCTTCTTATCTGCTTTTCTTTGCTTACTCTTTATCAGGCTTAGCTCCTCACCAATATCCTTTTCTTCTAATAATTCTTCTTCTTTTTCTTTGCTTGCCTTTTTCTCTTCTTCCTCTGCTTTCATCATTGCAAGGTACTCGTCTTCTTTCTCAGGGCTTGTGAGAGGTTCACCTTCTTTTTTCTCTTCCGCTCTTTCTTCCTCTTCTTCTCTCTCTTCTTTTTCCTCCTGTTCTCCCTCTTCTTGCTCTTCTTCTCTCTTTGTTTTTTCCTCTGCTCTCTCTCCTTCTTCTTCCTGTTCTCCTTCGTCTTCTCTCTCCACTCCCAGCTCATCAGGGGGGTGTTGTTCTTCCTCTGCTCGTTCTAGTTTCTCATCTATTGTTACTTCTTCCCCCTCTTCTTCTTCCTTCCTCTCCTCCAAGTCCTTACTTTCTTCTTGCTTGTCCTCCATGGTTTTTTCCTCCTCTTCAGCCATGATTAAAAAAAACACCTTTCTTTATTCTTTTTATCCTGTGATTATCTGATTAATAAAGTGCAGAATAAAGCCTATTAACCCAATAATAAGAATGCCGAGGCCTGAAACCTTTGCAATGGTTATGAACTCCTGTTTATCCGGTTTCTTAGTAACCCTGAGCACTCTTCTGCACTGCACCCAAAAATCTTTTAGCTTCCCCCAAACTCTCATAGCATAATCACCCTAAAACAACTTAAAAAAACAAAGGAGTATTTTAGTCAACAAACTCTATTCCTAGCTCATCCTCAATCTCCTTTCTCTCCTTATCACTTACTTCTCTTCCTCTCCTCCCGCCAAGAATCTGGCTGCTCTTCACCCCAGTAACGATGATAAGCGTCCTTATAGTACCTTCAAGGTCTTCGGAGATTAATGCTCCCCATATCAGTCTTGCATCCTCGTCAAGCTTCATACTCACAGTCTCAACAACTTTCCTAGCCTCGTCCAGGGTCATGTCCGGACCCCCAGCAACATTGATTAATGCGCCGTTCGCACCGCTTATATCAACATCAAGTAAAGGGTTTTGAATTGCTTTCTCCACGCTCTCAACAGCTCTGTTCTCAGTGTCAGACTCTCCAACACCTATAAGGGCTACTCCTCCGTTACCCATCACTGCTCTTATATCTGCGAAGTCCAGATTCACAAGTCCTGCTCTTGTAACCAGTTCAGCCACTCCTTTCACACTATTAGTTAGGATCTCATCAGCAACCTTGAAAGCTGTGTGTAAAGGCAGATCAGGTGCTAGCTCTAATAACTTGTCATTAGGAATAACTATCAGGGTATCTACGCTTTTCTCAAGTTTTTCTAAGCCCATAATAGCGTTCTCATACCTCCTCTGACCCTCCATTGCAAAGGGCAGAGTAACAACCGCGACTGTTAAGCAACCTAGCTTTTTGGCTACATCTGCAATCACCGGCGCGCTTCCTGTTCCTGTTCCGCCTCCAAGACCACAGGTTATGAACACCATATCTGCTCCTGCAAGGGCTTGTTTTATCTCATGCTCTGACTCGCGTGCTGCTTCTTCGCCTATCTTTGGGATGCTCCCAGCGCCTAAGCCTTTAGTTATGTCTTTTCCTATGAGTATCTTCTTATCCGCGGTTGTGTAGAGTAAGTCCTGGGCGTCTGTATTAACAGCGATAGTCTCAGCTCCTACAATACCCACCTCAGACATCCTGTTAATAGTGTTGTTCCCTCCTCCACCTGTACCCACGACTTTTATAGTTGCTTTTTGTTTTGATAATAAGTCTTCTAGTTCCTCATCAAGCACGTTCCTCTTAGCAACATCACTTACTTCCTTAACATTATTTTCTCCTGGCAACTTAAAAACACCTCCGCTTATAATAATGATTCTTAAATCCTTTTTCCTATTCTTCTTTTTTAAGGAATGAAGTTTATAAATCTTTCTTTTCTTCCTTGCTCTTTTCGTGTTCCGCTTCTTTCTCTTCCTTCTTCTCTTTTCCTTCTTTCTCCTTCTCTTTTTCTTTTTTCTCTTTCTTCTTCTCTTCTTGTTTCTCCTCCTTAACCTCTTTTTCTAACTCCTTCTTAACTTCCTCCTCGGTTCTGAATTCAACGCTTTTTAATCCTATAAGCCTCTTAATATGCTCTTCCACACCCTTCGCTGCGCCCTCCACCATCCTACGCTGAGTAGTAATAATTGCTTTGTCATCAATCACATCAATATCTTTGAACGGGATTCCTAAGAGCTCAAGCAAAGCCTTTATCTTCTCAAGCGGATCAGTTACTATCCTCTTAATCTCAACGTCATACACTAAGTCCCTGCTGGCTAAGGGGTGGTTGAAATCAACTATTACCCTCCCACCACTCACACTCCTCACCACACCAAGGGTTCCGTCAACATTAACTTCTAAACCAACAAAAGGTTTGATATTATCCTTCTCAAACAACCGCATAGGAATAAGTTTTAGTAACTCAGCTGTTTTCCTCCCAAAAGCATTCTCAGCTTTCACCTCGATTGTGTACTTCCCAGGCTTCTTACCTATCAATGCATCATCCAGTCCCTTCACAACATGTTTTTCTCCAACACATATGATTACGGGCTTATACCTGAATCCAGGGTTATGAATATTATTATCCTTAGCTGTTTGTTCAAGTGTTGTATCAAAAACAACCTTGTCATCCTTTATCCTCCCAGTATAATCCAACTCTACAAAATCTCCTTTTTTAATCAAAAATTTCACCTCATAGCTTTTTTAGTACGCTTAAAAAAAAAGGTTCTTAACCCTCCTAAGAGCTGGGGTTTTGATTGTTGTTCTAAGCACTTCAAACTACTTCGGAATCATTTATTTGAATCTCTGAGAAGGGTCTCCACTAAGGAAACTTAGAGAGCATTTTTAAAGGTTTCGCTTAGCACCCTTGACTCTTAAATACGATTAGTATATGTTAACACGTTGTTGTTCACGCTCTTCTCTTCCTGGTTCGCTTATAATTATACTTCTCCAGTATCGCGTTATAAACAGGGGTGGGCACAAGTTTTCTTATTACTTCCTCCCACCCCCTAGGCCCGATAAGTCCTTTCACAAAGCTTGAACTAAGATCCTCGAGTTCTTTCGGCGGCATTAAGAACACACTCTCAATCTCAGGGTTTAATACCTGATTGAAATGCTTCATCTTATACTCATACTCATAGTCCTCCTCGGTTCTTATACCCCTAAGAATATACTTTGCGCCTACACTCGCAGCGTGATCCACAAGGTACAAGTCTTCAAATCTATCAACGATTGTGTTAGGATACTCTTTAGTAATCTCCTTTAACATCCTCACTCTTTCTTCAATAGAGAAATCATACTTCTTATCCGGGTTAAGCGCGGCTGCTACGTATAACTCGTCAAATAGCTCTACACCCTTACTTATAAGCCATAGATGCCCATTAGTAGGAGGGTCAAAACTCCCAGCATAAACTCCCCTAGCCATCAAGAATAAAAGGAATGAGTGTGGGCTTATAAAAATTTTTGTTTTAAAACCCTCTTGTGTTTTCCTTCTTCATAACTATGAATCATGAGATAAAAGATTAAGTAGGAAGAATTAAAATAAGAAAAAAACATTAGACTTGGTGGGAATGCCCCGGACGGGATTTGAACCCGTGTCGTCGCCTATCCCTGTGCTAGCAACGTACTCCTACTCGAGAGGGCGACATGATTGGCCGTTATAGTCCAGCAAAACTAGTGTTGTCTGGAAGACTACACCACCGGGGCAGGAGACGAATCATCCTTGATGTGTATGGATCTCAATGAACTTCTTAAAACTCCTATCAAAGGTTTTCTCAACTTCTGGGGGGAAGCAGCATGCTGGGAGCTCATTCATGCTTAAATGGTATCTTAGACATGCACAGCAGTTTCCTTTCTTATCACAACGTTCATAAGTACAATTGCAGTGCTCAAGATTCTTTTGTTTCTGATCGCATATCATAATCATCCCCTTCTCACTTATGGATGGGCCCAGAGGGATTCGAACCCCCGACCACTCGGTTCCTCTAACTCCAACCCCTAACGAGTATCTCTTAGGGTTTACTTATCCAAAACCCTTTCTTTTTTTTTTAAGAGCCGAGTGCTCTATTGCCCAATGAACTTCTGTGAAGGTTACCGGGCTGAGCTATGGGCCCGTTATTGTTTATCTCTTCTATTCTTCCTTCATAAACTAAGATTTTATTTAAATATGTTTCTAATATTCTTAGTGATATTAGGAGTTTTTGGAAAAAAATTTATTCCTTATCCTAGAGGGGTTGTTCTTCTACGTTGTTAATGTTCTCTTAAGCAGAGCTTCTGGTTTTTTTAATGGCTTTCTCTAAAATATTCTGGGGGATGAATCCTTAACAAACTTAAAGAAAATAAGTTTTTCAGCAGTCAGTTAAAAAAAAGTTTTCTTTTAGAATTTCTTCTTAACACTAACTGTGAAGTAAGGCTGGTACTCTCTTGGATTTTTTAGGTTATCAAGTCCGCAAACAAAGTCTACACACGCCATCCTTCCTCTTACTTGGAACCGATTAAGATCTGTGTTGTTATAATCAATATGACTCCACGTCACATCTCTGAAGGGGATAACGCCCTTGTATTTAGCCGGAATTTTATAATTCAGGTTAATAGTTGTCTTGTTCTTCCCAGATAACCACTCTTTATTCATACTAAGACTCACTCCTAACTTAAAGCTTCCTGAGAATCCGGTTGAGAAGTAGTTATTCCTGGAATCATATGCAGAAGTTATCATCACCCCTTTATAAACATTGGTGTACGCTCTTATCAAGGGGTTCTTATAGTTTCTTAACATCACACTAACACCCCTCTGCTTCTTACTAATAGAGCCTTGAATTACATGATTATTCGTGTGCAAGTCGTAATTCATCATAAGCCTTAGGAGTCCGCTCTCGTATCCTACCACCATATTCTTAGCTTTCCTGTTCTTGTCCACGATGAAGTCAGCACGGAACTTTGCTTTACCCCCTCCTCTTATCCTGAACTCCTTGTTAATACCAACTCGTATATTCTTGTTCATATATTTCCTGCACTCCTCTTTGATATTAATATCACTATACGCGTAGACCCTGGCTTCAAGAACATCTTTGCTTATCCTCCTTTTTATGTATTCCATCGCCCTTGTATACCTAGGTGTTCTTCTTACCTCTGCTACCTCTGTGCTATTCTGGTTTTTACTCGCAGAGATTCTTAGGAGGTCTGAGGTCCCAGCTCTTATACTATTCGCTCCTAGGAATAGGCTGCTCATGAGTATGATGGTTATAAGGGACTTCTTCATCTTATACCTCTCATTCTTCTTAGACTACGAACTATCTCAGGTAATATTCTTATTTTAAGCCTTTATAAACCTTTCTATTATTATCGACGAGAACCCTTCTTATCTTATTCTTATCTCCAAGACGTTCTGGTTCTAAAAAAGGTTTGTTTTTAATAAGAGCAGTTACAAAGAAAAATTTTTTTGTAAGCATATAAAGAAGGAGAAAGAACAAAAAAATAAATTTAGTGATAAAAAAATATTTTTAGCACGTTTTATAAAATAATAAAAGCGAATAAAATAATTATTAACAATTCATAACCGCTCGTAACCAGCGTCTAAACCCGGGCGGACTCCTCTTGTTAGACTTCTCTGTTCTTAAACAACAATTTTTATAAAACAACGCTTTGTTCTAATAAGGAGTTGCCAGGGTCGCATAACCAGGTATTGCGCCAGCTTGGAGTGGCAAAGAGAAAAGAAAAAACATTTTTTTGCTTATGCCAAGAAACAGCTGGTTCCTTCGGGAATTCTGGGTTCGAATCCCAGCCCTGGCGTGCTACGTATGCCTAACGTATTTTAAAAAAGCAATACCTGTATTGTCTCAGGGATTAAACATAGAATTAAAGCACCCTTTTTTTTGCAAAGCAGTAAAAAAATATTTGGTTATAAAAAAGAAGAGTTTATTTTTAATGAAATAAAGAATCAATAATATGAGGGTGCCTGGTTACCTAAACATCTATACGTCTATCATCTCAATCTCAATATTAAGACCTTCAGGGATCGGCACTCTCATCACAAGTCTTAATGCTCGTTCATCAATACCGAGGTCGATAAGCCGCTTATGAATCCGCATCTCGTACCTATCCCAAGTGGCTGTTCCATCACCACAAGGACTCTTCCTGGTTGTGACTCTGAGCTTCTTAGTGGGTAGCGGTATGGGTCCTCTCATCACAACACCTGTCTTCTCAGCAATCCCTTTAATATACTCGCATACCTGGTTTATCTTGTGGATGTCCGTGCTAGTTATTTTTATTCTTGCTTTTTGCATATTACTTCAACCATACCTTTTTTACCCCATGATAAAACTCTAGTTCACCATGAATTGAGAAGCTCGAGAGGAGCTTATAAAAAAATTGGAAAAAAAATAAAAGGTTTTTTAGGTGAGTCTCACTTCTTCACAAGGTCAATACACATGCCTGCAGCAACTGTTTGACCCGAGTCTCTCACAGCAAACCTTGCGAGTTGCGGTATGTCTTTCTGCTTCTCAATTACTAATGGCTGAACCGGTTTTACTTTAATAATAGCTGCGTCTCCGTTTTTAAGGAAATCAGGTTTCTCCTGAATAGTCTCTCCTGTTGCTGGATTAATCTTTTTTGTCAGCTCAGTAATCTGACACGCGACTTGTGCGGTGTGGATGTGGAATACTGGTGTATACCCTGTTGTCATCACAGTGGGATGGTTTAACACGATTATCTGAGCTGTGAATTCTGTGGCAACAGTAGGCGGATTATCCTGGTGACCAACAACGTCTCCACGAGTAATATCTTTCTTGCCAAAGCCCCTCACATTAAAGCCTATGTTATCCCCTGGGATTGCTTCTTGGAGTTGTTCATGGTGCATCTCTATTGACTTAACTTCTCCTGGGACTCCTTTGCCTTCTCTTCCAGGAACAGCTATTACTTTGTCACCGACTTTTATCTTGCCTGTCTCAACTCTTCCAACAGGCACAACACCGATTCCTGTGATGTTATACACGTCCTGGATTGGGAGTCGTAATGGTAAGTCCACTGGCTTTTCAGGTTCTTTTAGCTGGTTAATCGCTTCTAAGAGTGTGGGTCCTTTGTACCACGGCATTTTCTCTGTCTTCTTAACAACGTTCTCTCCGACAAGAGCAGCTTCTGGTACGAATAATACTTCTTCTGGCTTGTAACCCACTGTTTTTAAGAGCTTTGTAACATCCTCTTTGACCTTGTTATACGCTGCTTCGTCGTAGGCCTTCATGTCCATCTTGTTAATAGCAATTATTAGTTGCTGGACGCCCAGAGTTCTCGCTAGGAATACGTGCTCCTTTGTCTGAGCCATTACTCCATCATTAGCAGCGACTACGAGTACAGCTGCGTCTGCCTGGGAGGTTCCTGTAATCATGTTCTTGATGAAGTCTTTGTGCCCCGGAGCATCGATTATTGTGAAGTAGTACTTGTCTGTCTCGAACTTTTTGTGAGCTAAGTCTATGGTTAAGCCCCTTTCCTGCTCTTCTTTTAAGTTGTCCATGACAAAAGCGAACTCAAAGCCTGCTTTTCCTAGCTGCTGGGCTTTGTCTTTAAGCTTTCTAAGGGTCTGCTCATCAATGTTTCCTGAATCAAAGAGCAGCCTACCAACTGTTGTTGACTTACCATGGTCCACGTGCCCGATAAACACGAGGTTTATGTGTGGTTTTCCTTTTGCCATTCTGTTTCCCCTCCTTTCTCTGAATTTAATCTTTTTTTGTATTATATTTTTTTTGTATTATAACTTGGTTTAAACTAAATAATACTGGTTTCCCTCTTTTATTGCAGGGTTAATTCTGAGAAGGATAAACTCAGGGTTTATAAAGCTTACTATTCTTTATCCTCTTATTCTCAAAAGCAAATAAGGCAAATAAGAGGTTGTATTACTAAGTTGGTATTTTAAAAAACTTTTATTATTTTATTTCTAACTTTAAACTAACTTTAACTACAAAGGTTTTTTAATGGATTCTCATTTAAATTTAAAAAAAATTTTTATTTACCCTTAGCAATCTCTGCATCTAAGTCTATGCCCTTTCTTGTTCTTATCTGCCTCTTAATCTTCTGCTGTAATTCCTCTGGGAGTTTCTCAAAGTTCTGGTCTACCAAGTAGAAGTTTCCTCTGCCACCCGTCGCACTCCTAAGATCACTTGCTAGTCCAAACATCTCTGCTACGGGTAACTTACCCTTAACACTTATCATTTCTCCTTCCTGCTGCATATCCAGGAGTTGTCCCCGCTTATTACTAATTAACTTACTAATCTCGCCCATGTACTCCACAGGCGCCTCGAATTGAAGGGTCTGCACAGGCTCAAAGAGGAGGGGTCCTGCTGTCATTATTGCTCCTCGAATACTATCCCTCACCGCAGGGTACATCTGTGCTGGACCTCTATGAATAGCATCCTCGTGCAACTTTAAATCATCAATAACAACCTTTATCTTAAAACAAGGCTCTCTGGCAATCGGCCCTGCTTTCATAACATCCTCGAACATATCAATAATCATCTCCATTACCTCCCCGATATGAACTATGCCGCGAGTACCATCAATAAGAACGTTCCCATTACAAACACATTTAACACTCCGCGCTGTTCGTGCATCATAACCCGCTTCTATGAATGCTTCAATAACATCCTTGTCCTTCTTCTTAACCCTTCCTTCTCTTATCCTGCCCTCCTTAATTGCTTGGACGACCTCGTCTTCCAACACCTCCACGTGTGTGTATACCTTGTTATGCTTATTAGGACTCTTACCCTCAACACTTTCAGGGCTCTCCTTCCTAACAGTTTCTCTATAAACAACTATTGGAGGACTCGTCTTAATATCAACTCCTTTGTCCTTCCTAATCCTATTCTCAATAACCTCGAGGTGTAATTCTCCCATGCCGTGCATTAAGTACTCCCCTGTTTCCTGGTTGATCTCTATCACAACACTAGGGTCTTCCTTGCTCACCTGCATGAGAACATCAATTAGCTTGGGAAGATCAGCAGGGTTTTTCACTTCTATGGACTTAGTAACTACTGGTTCAAAGATATGCTTTATTGCTTCAAAAGGCTCGCACGGCTCATTACTCACAGTTTCTCCTGGGTAAGCGTTCTTAAGACCACCAATACCAATAATATTACCTGCAGGCACATTATCAACTACTTCCCTCTTAGCACCATTATATATATAAACCTGTTGAGCTCTGAGATTGCTCTTAGCAAGATTCAAGTAGATAGAGTCTCCTTTATGCAACGTACCTGAGAACAGCCTCCCAGCGCTTATCTCTCCTGCTTGGGGGTCAACAACCACCTTGGTCACAACAAACATTAATGGTCCTTTAGGATCACAGTTTATTAAGCTCCTACCAACCGGGCTCTCAAGATCTCCGTGCCATATCCTCGGGATCCTGTACTTCTGAGCAGTCACAGGGTCTGGTAAGTGCTTTATAACCGCATTAAGTAAGACTTCATGAAGAGGCGCTTTCTTAGATAGATCCTTCCACGTATCGTTCTCATACGCACTAATAATGTCCTTAAAGCTTATATTCTTCTTCTTCATATAATCCATTGACAAAGCCCAGTTATGAAAAGCACTTCCAAAACACACACTCCCATCATCTACTTTTACCTGCCACTTAGCACCGTACTCCTTCTCAGCAAGATTCGTTATGAGCTTATTAACATGAGTTATTGATTTTACAAAGCGCTCCTGCATCTTCTCAGGGGTGAGCTTTAACTCTCGTATAAGCCTATCAACCTTATTAATAAATAAGATAGGCTTAACCCTCTCCTTTAATGCCTGTCTAAGCACGGTCTCAGTCTGAGGCATAACCCCTTCCACAGCGTCTATAAGCACAACGACTCCGTCAACGGCCCTCATAGCTCTTGTAACATCACCTCCGAAGTCAACATGACCAGGGGTGTCAAGTAAGTTGATTAAGAACTCCTTATCATTAACAACATGCACCATGTTAACAGCCGCAGTATCAATCGTGATTCCTCTTGCTTGTTCGTCCTCATGAAAATCAAGTTGTAAAGCTTTGCCTGCTAGTTCTTCACTCATCATCCCCGCACCTGCGAGTAAGTTATCACTCAGAGTGGTCTTCCCATGATCAATATGAGCAGCAATAGCAATATTCCTTATCTGTTCAGGTTTCATCATTATTGCTTTCACCCTGTCAACCATCTTAGCCATTTTATCACCTCAGTTCTCAAAACCTGCTTTTTACTTCTCCTCCCCCCGTTTATTATTTTTTTTATCTAACATCTCATAATGTATGAATATCATGTACTGTCTTATAACTATGAAGCTCTTCTGGCTTGAACCAGAGCTTAACCTCGTACTCAGCATCCTCCTTATTCGCAGAAGCATGAATCAAGTTCTTAACCACCGCCTTCTTCTTATCACAATAAGCATAACTTACATGAGCAAAATCTCCTCGAATAGTGCCTGGAGGAGCAGCTCTTGGCTCTGTATCACCAACTATTTTCCTCACATTCTCAATAGCATTAACCCCTTCAAGAACATAAGCCATAACCGGACCTGATGTTATGAAGTCCGTCATGTACTTCCTAACATGCTCTCCTCTCCTCCGAGCCAGGTCCTCTGTGTAATGCTTATGAGCGAACTCCTTATCAACCCACACCATCTTTGCCCCTACTATTTTAAGACCTGCATCTTCAAACCTACAAGTTATCCTGCCAATCAGCCCTCTCTGCACACCATCCGGCTTAATCAAAACAAGGGTTCTTTCAATCATTATATTATCACCCTTCTTATCTTTTTTATCTTTTTTATCTTTTTTTTGCTCCTACTCCGTATCCAAACCTTTAAAAAAAACTTTTTTGACCCGAAATAGTGTGTGTGGCGCCAAAAAACAAAAAAAAGGCGGGTTAAGACCTTAATGTATGAAAATAAGGGAGGTTTTGCAGAGCAAAAACATCCAGTCTTAATCTCGCCTCAAGTGCTGGGCGAGGCTTATTGTGTTTTACTTTTTTAAACCCTTCTTGACCTGGGCGTATTCCTTCGTCCACCTAGTAGTCCTAGGCTTCCTCTTAAGCTTAAGCATGTTCTTCTCACACTTCGAACTACAAAAATCAAATACTTTCCCATCCTTCCTCACAAACATCTTGCCTGTTCCAGGCTCAATATGCTTCCTGCAAAAATCACACCTAGGCATTCACAATCACCCTCAAAAGCTCTTAAAAAAATAAAAAAGTTCTTCAACACCTCCTATGCTTTGCTCACTTACTCCTACCAGCCTTATTAAGAGGCCTAGCCTCAATCTCAGTCTCTCTAAGCATTAATATGTCTTTTAACTGCACAGGACCACGAACATTCCTCCGGATAATCTTATTCTTATCCCTGCCCTCAAGAATCCGGCACCTCACCTGAGTAGCTTCGCCCCTAGTACCAGTCCTTCCGATAATCTCCTCCACACTAGCAGGGACTGCCGGGGAGAAAGATATCCCTCCCTTAGGCCCTTCTTGTTTTCTCCTTGTCTTAGCCGTTCTCTGGGATGTCTGAGCCATTCTCATTCACCTAAAAATTATTTTTTTTCTTATTTTCCTCCTAAAGCTTTAACAAGGTCCTTTGCTTCGCCCTCCTTAATAATAGCCACGCTAGCAGTTCCTACTTTTAATCCTGCAGCTGCTCCTAACTCCTCCCTACTCGGAACCTCTACGAAAGGGATTCCTTTCTCTTTTGCAAGAACAGGGAGGTGCATGGTAATCTCAGGCGGGTTAACATCCTTAGCAATAATAACCAGTTTTGCCTTCTCCTTCTCAACAGCCTTGGTAACCTCGTTGGTACCCTTAATAATCTTACCTGTCTTCCTAGCAAGCTCAACAGCTTCATAAGCCTTCTCACTCATTTTTATCAAGCCTCCAAAAAAAGGGTTCTTAAAAGTTTTGGTTTTTAATGATTCTTTTATTATGAGATACAGATAAAGCTTGTACCTCTCTCAGCCATTAAACGGCTTCATAAGTCACGGGTTTTGAACGAGGAGAGGAAGAGCAGGGTTTATAAATATTTTGTTTTTTTAGAAAAACCAAAAAAAGATTTCATCATCCCTTTTTTTTAGAAAACTATTTATAAGAGTAGTTATTAAAGACTCATAATAAGAGGGATTAATAAGATTGTTTGTTGAAGAAAAAAAGAGAAGAAAAAATATTTTATTTTAGGTGGGTGGATGAAGAGTAACAAAAGAATTGTTCTTATCATTCTCTTAGCGCTCCTATTAATATTCATCGTTACAGGGAGTGTATTAGTAGTTGTTTCTGCGTTAAACACACGGTCTCCAGAAGATGATCCTGAAAAGGATGATGATACTGGAGGAGGCAGCGGTCCTCAATGCACCTCAACTACGAACACGTTTGATTGCAGCTCGAAATGCCCTGACGACCCTGACTGTGCGAAGTGTTGCGAGGAGAATATAAGGTATGCTTGTAGACACTCATGCGATGAACAAGCGTCAGATCCTTCTCTGTGTGGTATTTGTGGAAGAAGCCTATCCTGTTGTGTTCTTACTACTTATACCAAAAAGAGTTGCTACTCCTTAAACGCTGAGGAGTGTAGTACTTGTTGTGGTGACCAAGGGTCTGATGGAACCGATGGAAATAATGTTTGTGAAGATAATGATGATTGTACGCATGGTAACGTTTGTAAGGATGGTGTGTGCGTAAGCGCGGGTTGTGTCGATGATGTCATCCTTAGGAAGGGCAGCACATGCCCAGGTGAGCAGCCTTATAAAGCCGGAGAGCTACCTGGTAGGTTCTCAATATGTTTTAACAGGAGCTACACAGGGATTAATGATGTTGTGCTTATAGCCAGGTGGTACTCTGAAAACAATAAGGATCGAGGGGCTATCACTAGTTGTGATAAATTAACCTGTGCAAGTGGTGGTTATGATGGCTGGACACCGGCAGGAAAGTACGATGATAGTAATGCTGAGATCTGCTGGTTATTATGTAAGAAGGAAGGTGGTGAGGGCAGAGTTAAAGACCTTGCTCTAGTCACTAATTGTGGTGCTCCTAACTCAACTAATTGTCCTAGTGGTTATTCTGAGAGAGGCACGGGTTTTAACGGGCATATTACTTGTGGTTGTTCAACGTGTTTTGAAAATTCTGGGATGGATGCTAAGCTATGCGCTGAGAAAGGCGTGTGTGCTGCTTGTCAGTTCAGAACCAGTGAGAATAGTTGTGAATACGGGGATGATTGTGCTTGGTGCCCTCTGCCTAGCCCTACAAGTACTTATCCTTATAACTTCTCTAGTATTTATGGTAGTTCTGTGAGTAGTGAGGGTGGTGCTTGTGTTAACACCTCTGCTGATCCTCTTAACTGCGGTGGGTGCGGCTTTAACAACAATGGGCCGACGAGCAACCTTTGTAAGGCGGGCAGTCCTTTCTGTATTAATGGTAAGTGTAGTGATAGAGATGGAGCTAGCTGTGAGGATATAACGCTCCCTAAAAAAGGGATTAATCCTTACTTTTATTACACTATAAAAACAGATGGTTTAGGCGGAGATTATTCGTCTTGGTGTGATGGCGAGAGTTCAGCTGTATACGCTCTGAGCGTTATTGATAGCAATGAGGTTGTGTGCAAAGGAGTGGGCGGAGAGGAGTTCTCACAAACACTGGGTTGTTGTGGTAATAATAAACCCAGGATAAAAAGAGGTAAGATGTGCGAGGTTACTGCTCTTTGTGATGGTCATGAATGGCATGACGGCTCAGATAGTTCTATTAATGGCGAGGTGTTCTCTGCTTCTGGCACGGTTTTCCCAATAGCTAATATTAATGGGGTGTTCTTTAAGTGCGTGGATGATGATAAGTACGAGACTTTCGTTAAAAACATGATTAAGGTTAAGGAGGCGGGTGGCGGCTCAACTGTTTGTGTGCCGCGCAGTGCTGAGACCCAAGGATTCTGTGCGGATTGTAGTAACGAAGGAGGAGGTATTGATACTAGTCTCACAGGGGGATTAGCGTATTCTTGTGGTAAGGACAAGTATGATTTTGGAGGGGCTAGGAGTATTAGTGATGGCTGCGTTGTTCATCCTTTACACCCGTGGGACTTAAAAGATACTAGTGTTAGCAAGGACCTTATTTGCACACACCCCTTTAGTCAAGGGGGTTTGTATGGCTTCGCAGCTATTCTTGAGGAGGATTACAAAGCAATTAATTACTGGTATGAAAACCTTGGGAATGTTTATGCTGAGTGCCCTGCTCCTATTACGGAGTGGATTAAGGATGATGGTAAGGTGGTTGAGCCATTAGTTGTGCTTCCTTGTCCTGGTAGGATTAACCTGGATGGTAATGACTTCTCTGATATCAGTAAGGCTGCTGTGTTGTTATACGGAGGCGGCAATAATAATCGTAGGAGTGTTATTCTGTGTAAGACGCTTAGAGAAGGCGAGGAGATGCCTGTTGAGGGGGATGGTCTTCCTTCTCTTGGTTATTATAGGGGTAACGCTACGAGTATGGGCGTGGTTGAGGGTCATGAGTATATGTGCTTCACTGATACTGATGCCGAGCTCAGTGAGGAAGAGGAGTCCAGGGCTAGGATAGGTATTTGTTGCGGGTCCCAGGGATGCGAAGACATACCCGGTGATATTAATAACGAGTTCGTTATTAAGTATAATCCTGGTGATTATATTAATACTAGTTCTGGTTATCTCTTCTGCGGTGATAACGGGACGTGGGTGAGTGACTTGGATAACGAGTCGTTACAAGAGGCTTGTTCTTGGGCAGGCGAGACTCCTACTGGGCGTTATTGCTGTGCAGAGAAGGATGATACAAGCACGTGGATTAATGAGTCGTATAATGATCCTGGGAGCGTGACAGGTGCGTGTTTTAAAGGGACTCCTCAGTACAATGATGAGTACTTGTTTTATAGGGGCGAGGAGTACAGGAATGTTCTTGTTCACAAAGGAGTGTTCTATGGGTGTGGTTTTAATAACTCTTTGTTCGTAGGAGAATACGCAGTGGCACAGAATCCTAGTAAGCTAATCCCTATTCCTACGGGGAGCGTTGTTATGAGTATGCTTAACAGCGTAACAGGCGCTGCTGTTAAAGCAAACGAGTTATCTGTTTGTGTGAAAGAGTGTATTGCTGAGATGTGTTATAAAACATCTAAGGATAAAAGCCAATGTAATACTTTCTGTGATGCTGATATGAGTAAGCCTTGTAGCTGGGAGAATGACTGTTCTGCTCTTAGCACTACTAAAACAATAAATTGTGATGAGAATCCTTGTAAGGACTGCTATGCTTGGTGCGAAGTAGCGAGTAATCAGTGCGAAGAGAGGTGTAATAAGAGTGGTGAAATTCATTATGTTGGATGGGAGTGTTATCCGCCTGATAAAAAGAATTACTTGGAGGATTGCAGGCAGTGCGTTTATCCTATAATGCATGGTGAGACAGGGTATGGTGGTGAGTGCGAGTTGTTTAACGAGGTGGGTGAAGGAGACCTCTGCGAGCCTGATGCTAATAACAGGTTGTCGCTTGAGTGCTTGCAGAACATCGAGGACTGGCCTAACCCTGGTACTGGGTGCGCGTATACTAGGACTAGTAAACCTTTGATAAAAGCACAGGATTATTGTACTATGATTAATGTGTCTGATACGTTGTTGTATTGCTCTTATAATAATACATGGGAGGATTCGTATGGACAGAACTTGTCTCATAAATCAGTTGTGCCGGATGCTCTTATGCAGTTCTTTGTGGAACAGACTAATAATCCTGAGCTGGTAAGAGCTAATTGTTGCCTTCCAGGTCAGTGCTGGGATCCTATTATTGGTGGTTGTGTTGAGCAGTTAGGAGCAGGCGAGTACTACGAGGTTGATGAGAACACTATTTATAAGTGTGTAGGAGGTGAGTGGATTAACATACTCTCCGAGGGTGATAGGACTCCTGATGGTTGTGATGTTGGCTTCTGCCCTGAACCTGGTCAGTGCTTATATGATATTAATGGTCGTGCTGAGGATAATAATAATGTGAGTCCAGGAGCTAAGCCTCAGTGTATTGCTGATGGCCAGTACATTAAGGATTACTTGTGTGAGAACGGCACTTGGACTAGTAGGACTAAGAAGCTTGCTTTGAAGCTGGCTTCTCTGATTGATGAAGGAGCAAGTGATGATTTTGTGCTTATGTGTGGTAAGCCTGATGAGGTGCTTGTTAATCTTGAGAACCCAGGAGCTACTAATTCTTATTGTGTGCTTAACTTGAAGCCTGTGCGTGGAAAAGTGGGTGGTGGTCAGAGGATTATTGGGACTACTCTTAATCAGCCGTTCTTTGATGATAGTAGTGGCTTAAGAGATGATTACCTCGCGGCTCTTGAGCAGAGCTTCTGGAACGTGTACCCTGCGTCTGAGTATCCTGGTAAGGACGTCTCTTTTAATCCTGATATGTGTGAGTCTACGACTCGTTTTGGAAGTCCGTGTATTGATAATGACTTCTTAAAAGTTTATTATGATGACGAGTACGGCATGGTTGTTTTTAGTGATAAGGAGATTAAGGGCTTGACTCCTGGGCTGGGAGAACAGATTTGTAATGCTCTGCCTTCATGGCTGAAGTGGCTCTGCCCTGGTCCTAGCAGGGTTGAGAAGAATTTTGAGAGTCTCACGCTTTTTAATAAGGTGTACGCTGCTAGGGTTACGAGTGGTTCTAAGCGTTACGAGGTGTTCGGCGTGGCTGAGGAGCGGTGTGACTACCCCGGGGCTCCGCAGGAATGGATTTACTCGTTTAATTATTCTGGGTTTTCCTCTTATGACTTAGATTACTTGGTCAGAGACCTTGAGGCCGAGGCGAGTATTACTTTAAACCAGAATAATGTTTTTATTAAGAAACCTGCTGGTGGGCTTGATGTATGGGCTGCTCTGACTCTTATGAGGAATCCTGAGCAAGAATAAAGACAGGAAAAAACTTTCTTCTCTTTTTTTTAAGAGCAAGGGGAGTGGTCTTCAATGAACTTCTCATATGTAAAAAAAACAAAAAATATTTTTTTTAGTAGTAAAATATTTGACTCCTTACTAAAAAAATATTCGGACTCTCTAATTTAATTAATATAACTAGTGATGTCTGCTTCTGCTCTGAGCTTTTGAATGTGCTGGTTCAGAAGTTCTTGCTTCTCTAGTAATACTAAGTAGTCCTTAATACTGTTCTTTGCTTCTTCAAAGCTTAAGTGTCTTGGAGGAGTAATATTAATTATTTGTACTAGGTGGTAGCCTAGCCTGGTCTGGACTATCTTGGTGGTCCCTGGTTCTGAACTAAAAACGACCTCCTCGTATTCGGGTAGGAGTTGGCCTTGCTGGAAGTCATATAAGCCGCACCTCTCAACACTCACACTGTCTTCAGAGTAGTTTGTTACTAAGTCACAGAAGTTAGTGCCGTTATACATGGCTGCTATTCTCTTTATCTCAGCGAGCTTCTCAGCTTGGTTAGTGTTATTCGCGTAGATAAGGAGTTGTCTTGTCACAGCCCGCGGTATTGTTATGAAGCTCTGATTATGCTGCTCGTAATAAGCTCTTATTTCTGCTTGGGATGGCGGAGTAATATTCTTAGTGATATCGTTTATTTCTTCTTGGAGTAACAAACTATTCCTTATATTCCTCCTGAACGCCTCTATTGAGGAGCCACTAGTAGCAAGGTTTTGTTCTAGTTCCTGAAGAGTTAACCCGTTATTAGTAAGGAAAGCATTAATAGCATTATCAACTTCTTCCTCGCTAATACTAAGACCTCTCTTAGCAGCGTCTTGTAATAAGAGCTTGTTATTAATAACAAGGTCCAAGGATTCTTGAAGAGAAGTGTTTGTTCTCATACTCACAGGGATATTATTATAAACAGCCATAACTTCTTCGAGGTATACTGGCTCGTCATTAATCGTTGCTAATAAGTTCTGGCTAAGCACTGCTTTACTCGTGTTTATATTCGTGCTCTTGTTAATAATACACTCTGTGCTGCCAGTCACAGGGTTGATAATAAAGAAAACAGGTTCCTGCATCCCAGGATCATTAATCTGGGCGAGGTAGTACTCTTCAAGGCTGAAACCAGGGCAATAAGCACTTACTTCTTGACTCACTGCTCTTGCATTATCCCCGCTGAGTCTTTGTATGGATAGCACTGAGTCAGGATGATTAGCTTGGTACTCCTTTATCATAGCATCCAGCGGCGTGCTTCTTCCTAACAAGCTCTGAGTAAGCCAGGATATTATTAGGAGCAGAACAATTATTATTACAATGTACGGCAGTTGTTTCTTACTCATTTTTTTCTCACCCCATCTTATCAAAAACCTTTTTTTTATTTTCCTTATCCGACTTCTTCCAACACTTATTTTTAACTCCTCTTAAAAAATTTTTTTATTTTTAGTATGCGGTCAACTTTTTCTCTGCTTAGCTGTAATGCTGTAAATCAAAACCGTTTTTTCTCTTATTCTTTCTCTCTTATTCTTTCTCTTCTTGCTTATCAAGTCTATCAACTTCTTTATTATAAAACCGGATTGCTTTCTCGTACTCCTTCTTCTCAAAGGCTAACCAGGGCTTCTTTGTGAAATATATTAATGCGCCTTTCGCGTCCCATAAGAGCACGCCTGAGTACTTCCAAGCAGTCTCTATTATTAGCTCGGGAGGAGGAAAATAAGATGTGTAAAGATTCTGTTTTATAACCTCGTTTGTGAGGTCTTCTTCTTTAAGCTTGTCAGCAAGTATCTTCTTCACGATAAGCCTTATCGCTCCTAAAACTTCTTCTTGACCGTCATAATTAACACAGAAGTTAAGGAAGTACTTATCATAATCCTTGGTCTTCTCCATGAGCTCCTTAAATATCTCGGTGAGTTCTAAGTCAAGTTCGTACCACTGCCCTATTATAAATACTCTTACCTGGTTATTATGTATTCTCTCATCATTAATGAGGTGCTTGAAGAACTCCTTTGTTCCGTCTAGGATCTCAGGGTCGTCCTCTGCGAGGTTGATTGTTAAAACGCTGTTCCCGTGCTTTAACTGTAAGTCCACGAGGTCATCCAATAATTCCAAGTGCTTCTCCAATGCTCTGTCTAACCCCCTGTTGTTCTCCTCAGCCCATACCCGGATTCCTCCTGTGCTAATAGCTATGTGTATAGGAGCTTTTCTTGGCTTAGGACCAGGAATAACATTCGGAATAACCTTTGGTATATCAACCATTGAAAAACACACTCCCCTTTGTTGAGAAACCATTATTACAGATAAATATTTAAAATCTTCGCTTCTAAGTAGGTATTATGCTTATACTAAACACGTTCAACCTCACTATTATCACTGTGGTGATCGGCTTAGTCTCTCTAATAATTGCTTCGTTATTTGATGTGAAGACAAGGGAGGTTCCTGACTGGCTTAGTTTTGGGCTTGTTGCTTTTGCCCTTGGTAGCTCTCTTATTCTCACTATTTATCATGGCTACGCACATATCATTATTAATTCTCTTATTGGCTTAGGGATAGGTGTACTACTCGGCTTATTAATGTTCTACACAGGTCAATGGGGGGGTGGTGATGCCAAGTTAATCATAGGTTTATCAGCTCTTATTGGTTTCAGCATCTCAGACCCTGGGAGAGGCGTTCAGAGCATTCCTTTCCTCATCTTATTCTTTATTAATATCTTACTCGTAGGAGCTGTTTATGGCATTATCTTTAGCATAGTAAAAGCGATTCTTAATTTTAAGGATTTCAGAAGAGCCGCTGAGAAGAAACTGAGAAGTAAAGAAGTGGTGGTGGCAAGAATACTCCTTATTATCCTCGCCTCAGGGGCTTTTGTTTTCTTATTAGCAACAAGGAGTGTTGAGTCAGCGGGCTTATTCTTACTCGTAATAAGCCTATTCCTCTTCTTCTACTTATGGGTTTTTATAAGCATAGTTGAGAAGGCGTGCATGATAAGAAAAGTACGGGTTAAGGATTTAACAGAAGGAGACTGGATAGTTAACCCGGTGGTTAGGAAGAATAAAGTAATATTAAAGCCAACACGGACTGGTGTTACGCTTAGACAATTAGCTCTGCTTAAAAAGCACAGAGTAAGAAAAGTAACTATTAAGGTTGGTGTTCCTTTTGTTCCAAGCTTCTTAATAGCTTATATTCTTACCTTTATTCTTGGGAACTGGCTGCATTACCTCTTATTATAAAAAATTTAAAAATTTTTTAGTTATTTTATTATAAAAAGAATTTTCAAGGGATTTTCTGCAAGTGTTTTATCAAGTAATTAATTCTTTCTTCTTCAGGAATCCTGATTACATCCTCTTTTTCTTCTTCACCACTAAGAGTTTCTGGCTCTTCTTTTGCTTCTTTCTGACCAATAACAAAAGTCTTATCCTTTATTCTGTTATGAACCTCATTCATCTCTTCAGGCGTTAACTGTTTTGGCTTCCATAAGAAGTTCAAGCCATCGTTTTCTCTCCTAGGAATAACATCAACTGCTAAGTGATTATTGGTTTCATTTAGGATGATATTCGTACCCTGAGCTCTGAGGACTTCAAAAGCACTTACTGAGGAGAAATTCGCGAGGAAGAATATCTCTTCAACTAACTCGTCGTCTAATTCCTCAAGCTTTGTAAAGTGTTGCTTTGGCAGTATCCTTATATGTCCTGGAACTGCTGGCTTGGAGGGGAGAATAGCAATAAGGTTATCATCCTCATAAATAATAAGCGCTTTCTTCTCCTTTATCTTGTCACAAACAACACAACCCATTCTCTTATCACACCACTCCACTTTTTTTCTTTTGTACTTCTTAAAACACCTCCAAAAAACTCCTTTCTTTCAACCTTTTTTTCTTTTTTTCAAAGACTCTTTTTTCCTTTTTATTTCTTAATCTGGCTTAAAGCGACTGATAACTTGTTAATATTAATACCTCTGAACATCTTTTTAAGCTCAGGATTAGCCTCTAACTCTTTTTTGAACTCTTCTGGTTGGTTAATGATTTTCTCTTTGACTTCGGGATGCTCATCAATGAACTTGGCGAGGTCGTACTGACTAAAAGGCTTAGAGTCCTGCTTTGCTCCCCCACTCCTACTCTTCTTCCCGGCTTTGTACTCTTTCATCATAAGCCCGACTTTGCTCTTAAGAGCAGATAAGTGTTGTTTTACCTCTTCTTCTTTGAACTCATTCGAAGGAATATTAAAATTATCTAAGCCGTCATTCTCCTCTCTGGGAATCAAGTGGTATAAGAAGTGAGGGCTTTGCTGCCCAGCTACCACGCCATTAGCAATAAAAATAGTTGCTCTGAGAGTAACCATTGCTTGTTTCAAAGCCTTTACTAAGTGCTTGGTTGTTCTGAACATATGAGCAGCTACTTCACCAGGGATAACCGGGAGGATAGGGTGGTGCTCCTTGGTCATCACTAAGAGGTGCCCCTTAGAAGCCGGATTAATATCAAGAATAGATATTACTTTATCATCCTCATAAGCCTTCCTGCTAGGAATCTCTCCTCTTATAATCTTACAGAATACACACTGCTTTCTCTGAAGCTCTGCTATTTCTTCAGGACTCATATTTTTAAGCTCTTCCTCGGTTACCATTTAAAAATTCACACCCAAAACACCTTTTATTAAATGAACTAATCTTATATGAACTCAACCTTAGGCGCAACTTCTGCTCCTTCACTTGCTTTAAAGAAATCCCTTTTCTCAAACCCGAACATACCAGCAATTATGTTAGTCGGGAACAACCTAACCTTCTTGTTCAGGACAGCAACCGCATCGTTATACCTCTTCCTCTCAACATTCACTCTGTTCTCAGTCCCAGCTAATTCGTCCTGTAATGAAACGAAATTAGTAGTTGCTCTTAGCTCAGGGTATCTCTCAACATTAATGTTTAATGAGCGGAAACCTGCAAGCACAGCCTCCATTTGATTAGCAGCAACCACTTTATCCTCAGGGCTTACTGCACTATCCCATGCTTGTTTAGCAGCAAGAGCAGCTGTTCTTAGCTCTGCAACCTTGGTCTGGGTTTCTTGTTCAAACTTAGCAGCTCCTTGCACAGTCGCAACAAGGTTCGGGATCAAGTCTGCTCTTCTCTGATAAGCCGCCTCAACCTGCGCCCACGCATTATCCACTGCAACTTCCGCCCTCACAAGGCTGTTGTACATACTAATAACACTCAGAACACCTACGAGAATAATAACTATAACCACGCCCCCAACAATCCATGCTGTGCTTAGCTTCTTCTCAACCATTTCCTTCACCTCCCTGTGTCTTATTTATTTTTTTCCCTATTTATTCTTATTTATTCTAGACAAATCTTTTTTTATTAATAATGACTCTGAACCTATTTAATTGGGCTTCTTTTTTTAAAAGGTTCAACACCTTTTTTTGTGATTCACTTAGTTTGCTCATATCAAATCTTTTTGACGTGGTTAATTTTAGAATCGCTAAGGATTGATAATGTTTATCATTTATTCTTACCTCCTCTAAATTCGTGAAAAGAATCATTTTTAGTAAGCCATCTTTTATATCATTCAATGAGGGAAGCTTGTCCTCTCTTGTATTCTTTGCTTCAATTAGATAAACCTGTTTCTTCTTTAATTCCACTTCGTCACAAGTAAAATAATAACACCCGCCTAAATAGTTTTTAATTGTTAATGTGGCTTTGGCTCCTTTTATTCTCTCTTTAGGTTGTAAGGTAATGCTCTCTCTTTTCTGAGCTTTTCGCGCTAAGTCTCTTGATACACTCATAAATCTTTCTTTATTCTTCATCAACTCCTTGATCCTTCTCTCTGCTAGAATTCTAGAGTGCATTTCAACACCGGTCCTTTCTGAGATCATCTCATAAGACTTCAACGCTTTCTCACCCACCGCCTCGATTTTATCTATTTGTTCTACGTTCCAGTGCAACGCATCTGATTGATAAACTACGAGTTTTTTAAGTTCAGATTTAATTTGTTCAATATCAAATCGTTGATGGGTAATCTTTTCCGGGTTTCTTAAACTTTTTTCAGCTGTTTTATAATAAGATATAATCACGTATACTCCTAGTAAACTCATTAAGGAGACCGTATCCCATTGTAAGAAATCCCGATCCCCACGTTTGCCTTCATCTTTTAATATAGGAATAACAGTAACCTTTTTCCCTACAAAGTTTAAGGAATCATATACTCTTACATAAGGATAAGATCTTGTTCTTTTTGCAGACACCCACCAACTCATAGCAACCTGATTTCTTTCATCCAATCTTAATATAAATGTTGCTTCTTTTGATAATGCTCTTCTTAATTCTCTTAATCCGAATACATTTAGATTTCTACACATCCCCGGGGAATACCTTATACCATTTATCTGTGCGTGTATATTAATCACTCTACTTTATCCACCCCTTAGGCCTTATTATTATCTCGAAAGTATCTTCTGCTCCTCTTAATCTTTTTTGCGAATCAAAACCCACTTTCTTTTTTATAATAGGTATGAGTGATTTTTTTATTTCTATACCAACACTATTCCTTCCTAATAACCTAGCCACCTTCATTGTTGTACCACTCCCTAGAAAAGGGTCTAAGACTGTTTCACCAACATAAGAGAATAATTTTATTGCTCTGTAAGGTAGTTCTTCAGGAAAAGCAGCTATATCCTTCTCTAGAGGGGAACCAGGCATTACATTATTCATTTCCCATAAAGTCATAAACCACTTATTCCTATTAAATTCCTGTATATTAATCTTTGACTTCTCTCTTATCTCTCGAGGTATTGTTTTATAATCAAATTTTCCTTTCTGAAATATTAATATGCTCTCCAAAAGATTATCTGGATAAAAATACATGGGGTAAGGATTTTGAAGTAACACACCACTCCTCCTGCTTATCCTTAAATACCCGTCCGGTTTTTTCCATATAATCCTGTCTCTATAAGTAAAGCCTGCTTCCTCAAAAATTTTAGTAGCATCTGCTACAATAGGGTATTTGGTGCCATTGACCAGCATATCATCAATATTCAGGACTACAATCCTGCCTTCAGCTACTACTCTGTATAACTCCTTAGCTGTTTTCTTTAATACACCAAGATATTGTTTATAACTTTTGAACAAGTTCTTATAATCAAAAGGAGCATTGAAATAAGGAGGAGAAGTAACCACGAGGTGAATACTTTGATCTGGGATCTCCTTCATACTATTACTATTTCCTATTATTAACTTATGATTAGTAGGCATTTTTTTCTTTTAATTTTCTTCTTCTACACCTGCCTTTTTCTCAAATTATTTCTCTCTTCTTTTTATTCTCTTCTTTTATTCTTATTAATATTTTTTCTATCTCACCACTGTCAAGCCAGATGCCACCACACTTCTTACACTTATCAATTGTTACGCCCATCTTTGTCTTCTTAATCATAGGTATATTACACCGAGGACAATTAATAATAGGGTCGTGCTGATAACCGGACTTCTTCTTTTTCTTCTTCTCCTTTTTCTCCCTTTTTCTATGCTGTATGCTGAACAAACCCATCCTCTTCACCTCGTAGTCTATCTGCTTATTAAAATCTTCCGCTGAAACCCCCGCCTCCGAATCCGCCACCACCAAATCCTCCGAACCCACTGATTCCTCCAAGCCCTCCTCTTCCTCGTCCTCCTCTTCCAAACATACTCGCAACCACCATCGCAGCTATGAAGTCCCCTGCATTGGGTCGCTCCCCTTTTCTTTTTTTCTCATCACTCTTCTTCTTAGCATACTTATAAGCTCTTATAAAACTGGACAAAGTTATTATTGCTAATAACAATAGCCAGAACACTAGCTCTACTATTACACCACTACTCGTACTTCTACTCTTAAGCCTCACACCTGAGCCTTGAGTTTCAAAGCTCTTGCTTTTTCTTAGGACTGAGCTGATAACTAGCACACCGTCAAGTAAGCCTTGCTCGTAATTCCCTTCTCTGAATCTAGGAGCCATCACCTCCCTTCCAATCCTACCAGCAAGAGCATCGTTAATAATAGGTTCAAGACCATAACCTACTTCTATTCTGTAAGCCCGGTCATCCACAGCGAGCAATACAAGGATTCCGTTATCCTTTTCTTTTTCTCCAAGAACGTTATGCGCGAGGTTAATAGAGTATTCCTCAATAGGCACATCACCTGTTGTTTTGACCGTGGCAACTGCCATCTCAGCACTAGTGTTAAGCTTCAAATCATATAGTACTTGGTTAAGGGCTTGCTCGTACTCTGGGCTAATAACATCAGCCTCGTCATTAACAAAGCCTGTGAGCTTGTCAAGAGCAAGAACTGGGACGGATAAGAATAGTAACAAAACAAGCAACACACCTAGTTTCATCATATACCTCATTATATGATAAACGAATAAAATACGGGTTAATAAAGGTTATGAAAAAAAGGAGCTACCTAGGAAAAACTTTTATTAGAAGATTTTTATTAGAAGAAACTTAAAATTTAAGAAAGAAGAGAAAGAGAATAAAAAGGAATATACGAATATAACCCCTCAATATCAGGCTATTGATGCAGAGTGTTTTTCCACAAATTTTTTATATAACCTGTTGTTCTCATCACACACAAGCGAGATCTTTATCATACCAACATTTTAAGGAGGTGGTAGAACATGGCTAACCGGGAAGTTCAGCCTATTTTTATCTTGCCTGAGAATACTAAGAGGACTACTGGGAGGGACGCTCAGAGAATGAATATCATGGCTGCTAAGCTAGTAGCCGAGACTGTGAGAACCACCCTAGGACCTAAAGGCATGGATAAGATGATTGTTGATACCGTGGGTGACATCACTGTTACTAATGATGGAGTCACAATCCTAGAGGAGATGAGTATAGAGCACCCCAGTGCTAAGATGATAGTAGAAGTAGCTAAGACACAAGAAGACGAGGTAGGCGATGGTACTACTACAGCAGTTGTGCTCGCAGGAGAACTCTTGAAAAAAGCCGAGAGCCTCTTAGACCAGGAAATACACCCAACAGTTATTGCTAAGGGTTACAGGCTCGCAGGTGAGAAGGCAAGAGAGATTCTTAACAGAATCGCTGAGGATGTCAGGGTTGAGGATACTGCTCTGCTTAAAAAGATAGCTATTACTGCTATGACTGGGAAAGGAGCTGAGTCTTCAAAAGAACTATTAGCAGACCTTGTAGTCAAAGCTGTTAAGAGGATTATCACAGAGACAAAGGACGGCTTAGTCATGGATAAGGACGATATTAAGATTGAGAAGAAAGTAGGAGGCGGAGTAGAGGACAGCAAGTTAATCGAGGGAATTGTGCTTGACAAGGAGAGGATTCACTCTTCTATGCCGAGAAAAGTGGAGAATGCGAGGATTGCATTGATTGACTCTGCTATTGAGGTTAAGAACACCGAGATTGATGCGAAGATTAGTATTACTGACCCTGAGAAGATGCAAGCATTCCTGGACATGGAAGAAAACATGCTTAGAAAGATGGTTGATAAAGTAGTGGCTTCAGGAGCTAACGTGGTGTTCTGCCAGAAAGGTATTGATGACACTGCTCAACACTTCCTTGCAAAGAAAGGCATATTTGCTTGTAGGAGGATTAGTAAGACTGATATGGAGAAACTCTCCAAAGCAACAGGGGCTAATATCGTGACTGACCTGAACGACCTATCACCTAAGGATCTTGGAAGAGCAGGCATAGTAGAAGAGGTAAGGGTCGGTGATGAATCAATGACTTATGTTATGAATTGTAAGAACCCCAAAGCTGTTACTCTCCTAGTAAGAGGCAGCACTGAGCACGTTGTTGATGAGGTTAAGAGAGCTGTTGAAGACGCTATTGGGGATACTATAGCAGCTCTTAGGAATAACAAAGCAGTAGGTGGTGCTGGTGCCTCTGAGATTGAGCTAAGCAGGAACCTGCTTAAATACGCAGAGTCTCTTAGCGGCAGGGAGCAGCTTGCTGTGAAAGCCTTTGCAGAGGCAATGGAGATTATACCACGCACTCTTGCAGAGAACGCTGGTCTTGACCCTATTGATGTGCTTACTGAGCTCAGAGCTGCTCATGATAAGAAGCAGAAATGGGCTGGTATTAATGTCTTCACAGGGAAGGTGATTGATGCTTGGAAGCAAGGCGTGATTGAACCACTTAAGATTAAGACTCAGGCTGTGAGTAGTGCTGCAGAAGTGGCTGTGATGATTCTCAGAATTGATGATGTGATTGCTGGTGGTGGTTCAGAGTCTAACAGTAAGGCTTCCTCTATGCCTAGTAGTATGCCTGAGTATTAATGAAGAAAAAAGGGGATTAACAAAAAGAATAGGGAAGAAATAAAAGAATTAAGCAGAACAGAAGAACAAACAAGTTTTTTTTGCTTCACCTAATTTTTTTCTTTTTTTTCTCAATTTTTTTTATCCCAAGCTTCATTTATTATTCTTTATACTTATTTCTCTTCTCTCCCTCCTCCTTTTATACAAATCCTTTCTATAAGAATAGGTGGGAAAAAGGATTCCTACCAAGTTCCTCGAAACCTGGTTCTAAGCGAAAAGTATATAAACTTCTTAGCCTAGATTATCTTAGAAAGAAACCAATTTTTTTTCCTAGCATAAAAAAAAGAGGTGGTATCTTCTTTGGTAGAGGACGAAGAATACGAGCTTCTTCCAAGACACGAAATAGAGGCTCTGAAAAAAGAGATTGAACGCTTAAAAAAGCATCCTTTCGGAGAAACAAAGGAAGGCGAAACTCTTCTCGAAGCGATTAATAATCTTAATGATAATATTAAGAGACTCATTGACATATTTACTAAGACAAGCGCTGACCTCAAAAAGGATTACGGAGAGACCAGCCCTTTAGAGGATATTAAGGAGATAAAGGATCAGAATGAGCAAATAGCTCAGGGCATAGTAGCAGTAGCTGATATGATGAAAGAGTTAAAAGAAGCTGTGAAGCCCCAACCAATAAGTCCTGGTCCTAAAATACCAACGCCGCTTAGTGAGGCTCAGACCAATCAACCCCGAGCACAAACACGAGTCCCGGTATCAGAACCAAGAGGGCCAGAGTCACCAATGCCTCTGAGAACAACACCACCGCCTAATCAGCCACTTAATTCACTACCAGATACTACGCCAGGACCTCTGCCAGACACTAAGCCAATAAACCAGCCGTTCGCACCGCCTCCTGTTAAAGAACTGTTTCCTAAGAAGAAACGCAGAGGACTCTTCTCCAGAAAATGATGTTCTCTAATCCTGCAAAAGATTTCTTACTAAGAGCTGCTAGGCATGCTAAGGAGATAAGAATGAAAGAGCTGAACTACTTAGAAGCAGAACTCATAGTAGCAGAAGAGGACTTAGATCGTTTAAAAAAGAAAGGAATATCACCTCATCACCTGAATATTATCGAGAACAGGATTGATGACTTAAAAAGAATTATTAAAAATAAAAAACAAGCGCTTTAAAAAAAATTTTTAACCAACCACGCACAGAGTCCGAATTCTTTATTTAAAACTTCTTTTTTATTCAGAGAACGTGGTTGTTTATACGTCTTTACCCATCACAGTTCTCCTGCCGTTCTCCTTAGCCCTCCAAAGCGCTTTCTTAATAATCTCATCAACTTTTTCATTAAGAGCTGTTATAAAGTCAGACGCAACACTCATATCACCACAAGCTTCTCTTACCTTGGCTTTTACAACCAACATTTCTGGCATACATACCACCTCGCTATGATACTCCTTTATTTCTTCCTTAAAACCTTTAAAATCTTTTTTTAAAACAAAGAAAATTACGCTCAAGTATATAAAGCTTTTCATATAGCCCCTAGAATTAGCTGTGTGGAAAAACTCGGTTTTCCTACTTATGCGTGTACCAGAAGAACAACTTATCCTCTTCTCTCTTATCAAGCCTCATGAATCCAAACCTCTCAGCCTGGATAATCTCTCCTACTCTGAGCTTCTTCATTAAAGGCTCTCCAAGCCCCTTAACAACCTTCTTATCAGGCATTAATACTTCCACGCTCACAAGGTCTTCTTGCACTGGTAAGTAATGCATTATCCTTTTTCCTTTCTTTTTGAACTTCGCGTAGTCTGTGCTATCAAAAACAAACTCTTCTCCTCTCTTAACAAAGTTAAGGCAGTCCATGAACCTGTAAAGCTCTCCTGTTCTTAGAGCCGCGTAATCCTCTGCTGAAACATAGAACTCATCCTTTACTCTAAACCTCCTGCCTCCACGCCGATGCTCTGGGTGTAAGTGTAACTCTATTTCCTGCTCAGGAGCATTCCTTATAATAATCTTTTTTGGCTGAGCTACAAAGAAGTACCTGTTAGCCCTCTCATCAAGTACTCTGCGGTTATGAACAATAAGGTCCTCCCATGTCATCGTAGCCTCTGACTTCGTGATTCCAGTGCTTATCACAAAGCTTGTTATCGCTTCTGGTGTGAAGCCTCGCCTTCTAAGAGCAACAATTGTTGAGAGAGAAGGATCATCCCAGCCAATCAACTCCTTATTCTTAATCATCTCCCTGATAATCCTCCCGCTACTCGGCACGCCTCTAAGATTAAACCTTGCGAACTCATACGTGTAAGTAATTGTTAAGCCAAGGAGTTTCTGTATATACTTCTGGAGTTCTGAACGCATCTCGAACTCCTTGCTCCTAAGCCTATGCGTAATACCGTAATAACCGTCCATTACAGCGTTCTGAAAGTCATAAGTAGGCCACACCCTATACTTCCTACCATGCCTTGCATGAGGCTCATCAATAATCCTGAAGATAGTCGGGTCCCGCATTGTACTGTTAGGATGTTTTAAATCAATCCTTAACCTCAGAACAGCACTCCCAGGACTTGCTTTTCGCAGAGACTTCCATTCATCAAGGTTTTGCTTAGGAGTCTTATCTCTGCACTCACAGGCTTTTCCTTTAGCTCTGTTCCGCCTCATAACCTCAACACTACAATTACACACATAAGCATCTCCTGAACCAATCACTTTCTCAGCCATATCATAGAAGAGCCTCATATTATCAGAGGCGTACTGCAATTCATCCCATTTAACTCCGAGCCACTTAAAGTTATCAATCATGATATCATAGAACTCTTTCTTCACAAGAACAGGATTAGTATCCTCGAATCTAAGGTAAAAACGCCCCTTATACCTCTTTGCTAATAAGTAATTCAGTATTAATGCTTTTGCATGCCCGATATGCGGGTACTTCTCAGGTCCAGGAGGAAAAGCAGTGATAACCTTATCCCCTTCTCTGATTCCAAGAAAAGCAAAAAGGTCCTTCTCCTCTCTTTGCTTCTTTTCAAGCAGCTCAGGGTACTTGTTCATCACTATTCTTCTTTGTTCATTAATCGAGAGCTTATTTACTTCCTTCACCTTAGCCATGATTAGTTGGGATAATAATTTCATGTCTTTCCTTGCTTCAGGCATGGCTCTTAAGACTTTCCCAATCACAGCATTAGCACTGGCTTTGCCATCATACTTAACAGCGTTCTCAAGAACATACTTCTCAATAACTTCTTCAAGCTCTGCATTACTCATATACTCTTAGGAGTAAGGTTAAAGGTTTATATAATTAATGCTTTTTAAACCCCATACTAGAAAAAGTTAAAAAAGTTAGATGCTGATTAACGCGGAGGCATTCCCATACTAAGAAGGTATGCTAAGAAGTAATGCAGAAGCCTTCCCAAGGAAAAAGGGAATAATTAGTACTAGCCCCGGTTACTTCTAGGACAAAAACCCAATAACGCGCTCATAACTTGGATAGTAAGCTATATAAACTAATCATTAATAACTATTTTTCTTAATGGGCCCTTAGCTCAGCTGGTAGAGTGCACCCTTGGCTAGGGTGAGGCCGCGGGTTCAAAACAGCTTTTCATAACAAAAGCTGGCAAAAGGAGGCGACTCCTAGCACAAAAACGTGTCGGAGTCCCATTTCAGAAAAATGAAAAGCTGGTGAGAGTCCCGCAGGGTCCATTAAAACTAACCATTCATTTTTATTTAGGGGTCTTAAAGAAAACCAGATGAAAAAAAACAGAAGGATGAAAGAATGGTAATCGGCATAATATCTGATACGCATGACAACATCCCTAATATTAAGAGAGCTGTTGAGCTCTTCAAGAAGCACAGCGTAGAATTCATTATTCACGCCGGAGACATAATATCTCCTGCAACAATAAAGTACTTCAAAGGACTCAACCCTAAGTTTGTTTTTGGTAACTGCGACGGGGACCGAGCAAAGATTGATGAAAAAGTAGGGGAGATAGGAGGAGTGCATTACGGTAGGGTAATGGAATTAAGAATTAAAGGCAAATCAATCGGTGTTTTCCACGGCGACGACATCCTTATAAATGATAAGATGCTAAGGAAAGGCTATGATTACTTTATTCACGGACACACTCACATCCCAGAGGACAAGCAGGTTAATAAGACGCGGGTGCTGTGCCCCGGAGGGCACTTCCTCGGAGACCCAGAGGAGTATAATAAAATAATTCTCTTAGACGTGGAGAAAAACAAAGCAGTCTTTATTAGTGTGAAATAAATAATCCTGTTCTCATCCAAACCCCCAAGATTCTGTTCAAGCTTTTTTGGTAGAAGAAAAACATTTGAAGCAAGGGATTCTCTGATATTCTTATAGAACTCTATTCTGAACACTTTGTAATCAGTAAGACTTACTCCTTCTAAGGGGTTGTGTTGAACACACGCAACTTCGGTTATACTATAAGCTTGAGTGCTAGGAGGAATCAGTTTTTCTCTGTGCATTAATGGCTTATACCCGTCAAGTATTAGCAACACAGGGACTTCTATTATGATCTCCTTGATTTTCTCTGCTTGAAGTGTTCTTCCTTCAAGCGTTAATTCATTGTTCTGATTCTTACTTAACTCCTTTAGTTCTCCTAATTTCTTTGATTCAGTCCTAGTTGGATGGAAAAGCCTGGAGGTATATAAATCTTATCATGATTATCGGCTGCGTTGAAAAAGTTTTTGAATTAAATTAATTATGTTATGTGCTATTGCTCTGCAATAGAGCTCTGCTCTTTGAGCAGCATAGGTTGTAGAGCTGACGCTAGGTCCGAACTTTCTTTTCATACT
>Ga0190334_1000170_pt1 | contig 33645 bp, 34 predicted proteins | sample 48720478_MG_FD_161270 | JGI IMG/M metagenome (GOLD analysis project Ga0190334, IMG submission 161270) | Hydrothermal vent sediment bacterial communities from Southern Trench, Guaymas Basin, Mexico - 4872-04-7-8_MG | ecosystem: Environmental > Aquatic > Marine > Hydrothermal vents > Sediment ... | reverse complement strand
AATCTATACCATGTGTTGCATTGGATATGCGGAGGCCATAGAAGGTGAGATTGTGGGGTAGAGAGGTGAAACAGTAAAGCCCACCGTCGCCATCGATGGAGGCAAGGCCCGCGATTACATATTGGCTGGTATTGTCCGGATTCGTGTCCCATGCGGCTACAGTACAGACACACGGGTCGGCATTTGTGCTCGCTGTAATTTGGCGCAATTGCCCAATACCCGTGCCTTTGTAGATCCAGATATAGGCATCCTTCCAGAAATCGGTAGGCCATGATGTTCCGCCCGCCAACGTGATTGTGGTGGCCGTTCCAGCCCCTGCCGTGCCTTCGGTATATAATGCATTGTCATCCGTGTCCCGTGCCTCGATTGTGAGAGAGGCCGGGACAATAAGGCCGGACAGATCCAATGGGGCGGTGAGAACGTAGGTTCCTTTACCAATAGCCACCTTGCAGTCATGCGCGATGACGTTCGCATTGTTGCGATACCAGTCCAATGCCTTTTGAATTGTGGCATAAGGGGCTGAGGCCGAGCCGTCCCCCGTCGTATCGCTGCCTGCTGGATCGACATAGATCGTTGTCGCTTCGGTGGTAATTGGCGTCCGTTTTGCCCATTCCAAGGCATCTTCATCTACATTGACCGTCGGGCTATATCCGGCTTTGCCGGTAAATGCAGAAGGAGTGTCAGTAAGGCCGATAAATGTTGAGATTTGATTGATCCATTTCCCAGATCCTGAATCGTATGCCAACACCTCATCGTCTGCCGGAGAAGTGATGGTCACGTCAGAAAGCCGATCCAGGTTGAACGCAGAGCTTAAAATGTTGACAGTGATCCGGCTATCATAATCGCCTTCCATCGTCAGCTTTACAGTCACATCCGTCCCAGTTCCTGAGACGTTCGCATAGAGTTTAAGCACAAGGCGGTCTGTCGTGTCGAGGGCCTGATCTTCATTCAAATAACCAGAAAGCACGTATTGACTAATAGAATCCGTAAGGTAATCGCTGGCCGCACTTTGTAAGATTTCAGTCTCGGTTCCCCCGGTGTTGCGTTTGAACAGCTTCCAATACACGCGCACGTCTTTGTTCCCGGTCTTTTCAAGGAACAGCGCAGCGGTATAGGCCCCCAGTGCAAGGACATCCATTCCAGGTTCACCGGCCTCAGTTATAAAGCTCCAAAGAAGCTGGTCATCCCCGGTTGAGAGGGTGCCGCTCGTAAGTTCTGAATAAGCATCGCCAGTTTCTGTGGGATATAGGTAATAATAGCTCCCAATATCTGCGGCGTTATTGGTCAGGAAATAGTTTATGATTGTCCCAACAACTGGCCAGGGCTGGGTTTCTATTCCATCCTCAGTAGTCTTGACTAAAACGACATCGCCCCCCCTGCCAACATAGTCCGAGGGCGTATCGGTGAGGTCGATGAAGGTCTCAGCCCCGGTCGGCCCCGTTGCCCCGGTAGGACCAGTAGGTCCAGTCGGCCCTGTGGCTCCCGTAGCGCCAGTCGGACCTGTAAGACCTGTCTGGCCTTGAGGACCAGTAGGTCCTGTTGGACCTGTCGCACCAGTCGCTCCAGTCGGGCCAGTGGGGCCTGTCACTCCAGTTGGCCCTGTCGCTCCGGTAGGACCAGTAGGCCCTGTAGGTCCCGTTGCACCCGTAGGCCCTGTCGGTCCGGTTGGACCTGTAGCTCCAGTAGAGGCAGCCTCTCCCGGCGCACCCGTCGGACCAGTTGGCCCAGTAGGTCCTGTAGGTCCTGGTATCGTAGAATCGGCGCCAGTCGGTCCCGTCGGCCCGGTAGGCCCTTGGGGTCCTGTTGGGCCGGTTAGTCCAGGAATGTTGCTGATTAAGACCTTTTTCAGCTTACCATCCGAGGCGTGATAGGTCAGAATATAATCGGCCGCCCCATCAGGAGCCGCGTCGGCAGTCTGCCCCGAAATGACATCGGCTTCAACGTCATCATGCCTAATAATGGCAACGTCGTAATTGTAGGTATTCCCCGAGAACGTTTGGTTAGGCAAGTATTCCGTATCACACGTTCCCTTTGAAACAGCTCTGATACCGTATTGCCAATTTAGAAATGTAGTAGGCAACGTATTAGATAGGCTAGCGAAAGACCTTTCTCCCACCCGTAGACCGATTCCAGAGGAAGTGGTTATTGCTTTGCAACAATTGTTCCAAAATGGGGCATTCGTGCCTTGTTCAAGACGGACCCCATACCAGTTAGCAATAAATAGATTCTTCGCGCATGTTGATATCGAAGACGCATTGGCATAGAGGCCGACATCTGCGGAGGTGAAGAGGCACTTGTTTATATCCCAGTTATGAACCCCACTAAGGAAAAGGTTGGATTCATCGCCATCAGTGAAGAAAAGGCCAGTAATGCTAACATTATGGACACTGGATGCTTTCATAACGTACTGGCTGGGATATCCTGCGAGCTTGGCGCCAACGATAACATACTTGGACGTCGTATCCGGCGTAGTATCCCACGCTGAGGAGACTGTCAGTGTATCGGCCGTGTTGGATGAGATTTGTCGATATTGGCCTGCGCCTGTTCCTTGCCATATATAAACCCAGGCGTCTTCCCAAAAGTTAGTCGTCCATGCCTTAGAAGTATCGCTAATGGTGGTGGACGTTCCCCCAGTTGCCGTTCCATCATCATAGAGAGCATTGTCCGATGTATCACGAGCCTCTATCGTTAATGAGGCGACAACAATCAACCCGGATAGATCTAGTATATCGGCGTATGAAGACAGAGTATATGTGCCTTTGCCGATAGCTATCTTACAATCATGGGCGATTACACTTGCATTCTCTTGATACCAAGCAATGGCCTTTTTGGGGGTGGCATAAGGATTAGATGACGACCCATCGCCGGTTGTATCGCTTCCGCCTGTGTCAACATAGATCGTTGTCGCTCCGGTGGTAATCGGCGTGCGCTTCGCCCATTCGAGTGCGGTTTCGCCGCTATTGACGACCGCCGAATAAGCCGCTTTCCCGGTATATCCCGTCGGGGTATCCGTTAGTTCCTTAAATGTTGAGCTTCCACTTGGTCCTGTTGGCCCTGTCGGTCCTGTCGGGCCGGTTGCACCTGTCGGACCAGTAGAGCCGGTCGGCCCTGTCGATCCCGTCGGGCCAGGTACCGTTGAATCGGCTCCCGTCGGTCCGGTAGAACCTGTAGGCCCTGTGGGGCCTTGAGGCCCTGTGGGGCCTGTTGACCCTGTCGGGCCTGTCGGGCCAGGTACCGTTGAATCTGCGCCCGTCGGCCCTGTGGGGCCTGTAGGCCCTGTCGCCCCTTGCGGTCCTGTCGGCCCTGTAGGTCCGGGAACGGTTGAATCGGCACCCGTTGGTCCCGTCGGTCCGGTAGGGCCTGTAGGGCCAGTTATCCCTGTTGGCCCCGGAATTGTCGAATCTGCACCCGTTGGTCCGGTAGGCCCTGTAGCTCCGGTAGGTCCTGTAGCTCCGGTAGGTCCTGTCGGGCCGGGAACGGTTGAGTCGGCTCCGGTTGGCCCTGTGGGTCCTGTCGGGCCCGTAGGCCCTGTAGGTCCGGGAACGGTTGAATCGGCTCCCGTAGGTCCAGTAGGCCCCGTTGGACCTGTTGGTCCCGTAGGTCCTGGTATCGTAGAGTCAGCTCCTGTCGGACCCGTCGGGCCAGTAGGGCCAGTGGAACCTGTCACTCCCGTCGGGCCAGTCACTCCCGTTGCCCCGGTCGGGCCTGTCGGTCCTGTCGGTCCCGTAGATCCTGTCACTCCCGTTGGCCCAGTCGCCCCCGTTGGCCCCGTTGGTCCCGTTGCCCCTGTCGGTCCTGGTACTGTAGAGTCAGCTCCGGTTGGTCCCGTTGGTCCCGTTGCACCCGTAGGCCCCGTAGGCCCCGGCACTGTAGAATCGGCACCAGTCGGGCCTGTCGGACCCGTCGGACCTGTGGGGCCTGGTACCGTAGAGTCGGCCCCCGTCGGCCCTGTCGGCCCGGTTGCACCTGTCGGACCCGTCGGCCCTGTCAGCATAGCATCATTTCCAGTTGGGCCTTGAGGTCCTGTCGGGCCTGTCGGGCCCGTGGGGCCTGTTGGTCCTGTTGCTCCTGACGGTCCTGTCGGGCCAGTGGGACCTGTCACTCCCGTTGGTCCGGTCGGGCCAGTTGAGCCGGTTAGTCCCGTTGGTCCTGTCGGTCCAGGGACCGTCGAATCAGCTCCTGTCGGACCTGTCACTCCCGTTGGTCCGGTCGGGCCTTGGGGGCCTGTTGGTCCGGTCGGGCCTGTCAGCATAGCGTCATTACCTGTCGGTCCTTGGGGACCAGTGGGGCCTGTTGGCCCCGTCGGACCAGTCGGCCCCGACGGTCCCGTAGGTCCTGGTACCGTAGAGTCAGCCCCTGTCGGCCCGGTCGGGCCAGTGGGTCCTATCGGCCCTGTAGCTCCTGTCGGGCCAGTTACACCTGTAAGTCCCGTCGCGCCCGTTGGTCCTGTCGGTCCCGTCGGCCCTGTCGCTCCTGTGGATGCGGCGCTCCCAGCTGGCCCTGTCGGACCAGTCGCTCCCGTCGGTCCTGTCGGGCCCGTGGGACCTGTCAACATAGCATCATTACCAGTAGGCCCTTGGGGGCCGGTCGGCCCTGTAGGACCCGTTGGTCCCGTAGGCCCGGTAGGGCCAGACGGACCAATACCCCCTAGGATAGGGAGATACTCTAGAGCTTCGTTGATCGCGCTGAAGTCAAATCCTGATTTCTGTAGCTGGATTGTACATTCATCATACTCCTCAGCATCGGCGAAGAAATCGACAACAGCATCCGCGTCCGTCGTGAACGGGTTAGGGCGAGCATAGATGTCCCATCGGTCCCCCACGTCGTGCCCTGTCGTAGAGGCAAAGGCAACTTTCAAGCTGCCAGTAATGAGGTGAACACCCGTAACTTCAATCCCGGTCGCGTCCCAACCTGTCGTTCCGTCGTCTGACCACGCGAACTTGTCCGGACTACCCGTCTCTGTTATCTGAATCCTGAAATGCGTATCAGCACTTCCGGCGAACGGCGTGTCGATGCTCAAATCATTTTTACCGGTAGTGGTAGCGGTCAACCCCGCTTTACTGTAAAAGATAGGGATAGTCCCCGTGGTCCCCGCATCATAAACAGTTACCTGGGTGGCGGGAACGGCAAGCCCCGAATCATCAACAGCCGTCTCTACAACCCTCATATATTTAGGCATCCCCGCCTCCTTTCAATCGCTGATCAAAGTGCTTGATGTTCTGAATAATCCTTTTGTGGTCCGGCGTATCGGGAGGCGTCCTCGCCAACGCCTCCTTAGCATACTCTCGCCCCTCTTGCCAACGCCCCATATGCCAGCACCACATTGAGGCTCGATCGTAGATGTAAGGTCCATCAAGAGCGGAAACGATGTACCCTTCCTGTCGCTCGCTCGGTAGCTCAAGTGGGACCTTCATCAGACCAAGAGCTAGTTCCCGTAGCCCTACATCCCAGTATGCACGGGCAAGCTCCGCCCACCATCGCTTGTTTGTCGGCTGTGATCGGCATGCCTCGTGTAAGACTTTGATCCGATCAGTGAACCGCTTCTTCTTCTCATAGAGCAATGCCAGATCAAAGCAAGCATTCGGCCGATCCCAGGCGATACGGTCCCCAAGCATTCCTAGATACTTTTCAAGAGTTGCGATCGCTAGATCGTTGTAGTAATCGGCCTTGTCTTTGTATTCCTCCAGGCCGGCCATATACCGATACTGTCTGCCGAGATAGTAGACAGGGCGCGGATCGTCGGGATGTTCAGCGACATCTAACAGTAACCGATCAAGGGCGTACTTTGTCTTCCATCCCCATCGGCCTTTAGGTGGTCGATGTTCCCAAACGTAAGGAACCCGCTCGACTGCTTTGCGCCCCTCACTGGGGAGAGGTAGCTCATGCGCTCGGTACTTATACCAGAACGCCCCTTTCTTCCAGCATCTCTGTTGATAGAACGCTAGCCCTGACTCGTCGCCGTGCATGTAGGTTGTACGGATCATCAAGCCATCCGCGTAGGTCTGATTGATATGCTCTCGCACCTTCTCTGGCTCAGCTATTCGCTCGTCAGCATCAAGGACTACCACCCAGTCGCCTGTCGCTTCCTGGATCGCCTTATTCCTCGACCCTGCCTTATCCATCCGATCCCCGCCGAGGATGACTTTCGCCCCGAACGCCTCGGCGATCTTGACCGTGTCGTCTGAGGATCCTGTATCAACGACGACGACTTCATCAGCTAGACCTTTCGTGGAATCAAGGGCTGTTTGCAGACACTCCTCCTCGTTACGAACGATCATCGTCACGCTGATCTTCAGCGGTGTAGGAGGCCGGCCCTCCTTTACCGCCCTCTCACATGCTTCAACGAATCTCTTGGCAGCCTTTTCGGGCTTGTGGTGATCCGCCCATGTCGCCCGTCCTTTTTCGGTCCATTTCCGCCTGAAGTCCCCGCCATCTCGGAACCGTGTGATGATCGCCGCAAGGTCATCGATCGCGGGACAGAACGGTAGCCCACCGACGGATTCCACAATCTTCTCCTCAATCTCGGGCGTCGAGTAGCTAATCACCGGCAAGCCCAACGCCCATGCTTCAACGACGTTCACGCCGTACCCTAACCCGGCCCCGGACTTTGCTTGGTCGATGTAGAGATGGCCTCTCGCTTTACGTTTGATGCAGTCCGCGTTCGATACCCCTTCGATCAGATCCAGCTTGACGCCGGCTTCCTCACACGCCTTGATGATTTCCTCTGTACCACGAACGTCACGCTTCGTCGGTGCGTGGACGACGGTGAATTCCTCAGCCGGCTTCCGCAAGTCACTTAGATCTTTGACCGCTACAGGCAACCAGACCGGCCCCCAACGGGTTAGATCGTGGGTAGTGCAGGCTGTAACGTATCCCCTCCTCTCAGCGCGTTCTATGACCGGCTCAGGACGCTGACGGAACCATGACCCGTGGTAGACTTGCAGAACAGGTTTCCAATCCCGGTCAACTGGGATGAGAGTGTCGCCGTTGTCGAACGCCACGATGACATCAGCCCAATCCACAAGGTCACCTACCTCCTGGACCGTCGGCTTGTGTAGATCGTGGGGATACTGGGTATAGTAAGGAGGACTGAAGTCCACCAGGCGGGCGACATGCCCTAACCCTTCCACAGCCTTCTTCATTTTGTATCCCCAACCTGCCCAGTCGCTCCATGCTAACATTAAGATCTTCAGCTGGACCACCCCACTATCATTCTTTCATCTGTTATGACGGAATTCGGAAACTCCTCTACATACCAACGGGACACATGAGCCTCATGTTTATTTCCCCCCACTTGGCCTTGCGGTGCATTATAGCCCGGTGTTGTGACTATCCAGTTCTTGCATCGTGCCAACAGCCCGCGCCCTTCTTCTTTAGGGATATGTTCTATCACATCTCCAAACATCACCAGATCATATTCCTCGACGGGAACTCTCTGCACAGGGGCGACATACACATGGTTATAGATCGCCTGATACCAAGGCAATTCTGCATATGGGGCATAGATTTCCACGGCATCAATGGTCTTCTGCCATGCTCTAGGAAGCACTCTTCCCTGCCATCCCTCTAGGTATTCTCTGAATAAGAATCCCCACTTTCCAAAGCCCGACCCAACGTCCAAAATAGACATAGGATTCATCTTCATTACTAGTTTTATAACCACCGGCACGACTGATATCCTCCCTGTTGCCATCATCGCCCCACCCCGAAAGGCACCGTTCGTACTTTCGAAATTGTGTACACTCCGCTTGGTAATCCCTCTACCTGTGTGAATGGGTACCTATCACAGCGGATGGCTTGCCAATCCGTCGTCGGTTTGAGGATAGCATACTCTTCAGCGGCTGCTACAGCCGTATCGAGAGAATCCCGCCATGTGATCGTCGTGGCGTCGTTGTCGATGATGAGGCGTACTTGATCCTCGCCGCCTCGCCCAGTCCCTTTCAGGTAGACGTAGTATCCCATGAACTCATGTCTGATCCAGGCCTTAGATGAATCAATTAACGAGTTTGTCCCGCCTGAATCAGCGGTCCCGGTATCAATCTCCTTGGCCTGCCTCAACTTCACCTCATAACCTTTAGTAGTCCAGTCCCGGTATCCCGACCAGTTAATGAAGAGAAGAGGCGCGGCGCTTGAGTCGTTGGATTCTCCCCACTCACCTTCGGCGTGAATGTTTGCAGGAGGCTCCGGCCACTTGCCGTGCTGGGTGTAGTAATCTCTCGCCAATTTACCCAGAAGATCAGTCCGTCCTCTTAGTAGCCAGTATCGCTGATTCCCAACACGGTAATTCAGGACACCCTCAATGGTAGTCTGTCCGATCATTCCCTTCTCATCCGCCGTTGAGATGCGGTGAGTAATTCCCGTCACGCCGACCGTTACCGTCTCAGTCCGTGTCGTGAACTGAACAAGATCCCCACCTTCGACGTTCAATGCTAGCCACGGAATCTCTACCCGAACCCCTGGGCACGGGTGCGAAAGGTCAAACAAGGCTCGGTTCGCGGCTATCTGTGCCTCTGCACGGGTATCGACGGTGGATAGATCTGTCATGACAACCCGCATGTACCGATGTAACCGCCCGCCTTGCCCGTCGGGAATACCATACAGGGCCTTGGCTCCTTCATCGGCGGCGATAACAGATGCCTCTTTCCCCGTGTCCCTATCCTTGTAAACCCAACGAACCTTTGTACGGACGTTCGCCTCAGTATAGGTCGTGTAGATGACCTTTAGATCCCCGCCGATGACGATATCAGGCGTAGTGTTATCTCGCTGTGGATCGGCTACAGTCGGCCTAAATGCCCCCTCCGAAGCACTCCATTTGGTCATCAGAACGTACCCAATCGAATGTATGGGATTCTGGAGAATCTCTAACATATTGGTGTCGCCGATTTCGTAGCGGTATAGGTAGTAACTCGGATCATCCTGCAGGACGACGACAGGAGCGAACCCATAGTCGGCCAGAATGGTATTCAGCACGTTCTCCGATGCCTTTATATACGTCTCCTCATAGGTGCGCCCTTCATCAACATCAATCCAGTAGTCGGCATAAGGCTGGAGAATGTCAACAGCGGATGCCCCTAGGATGTCCTCACCTTCAACGCTCTCCATCCCCCGGATGTCACTTGGACCAACATACCCTTCGAACAGCGGAACAGCCGCCGCGTTCTTCCCTATACTGATCCTAACATCGTGGTAGGCTCCAAGAAGAGGAACCCCGCCTGGGTTGTAATCAGACGTGTGCCCCGGATCAAGACTCTTGTTGTCATCGCGATAAGAGGGCGTGTTGATCACTTCCAGCTCCGCCGTCCATCGCCCTGAATTATGCGCGTATCGGAGGACCGTCGTTCTAATACGGGAAGCAATATCAACCCAGGCTGAGCCGTTGTAGACCTGACACTCAAAGGCCGTCACGGGGACAAGGGAATTACCGTTTGTTACGCTCCTCATCCTATCCCCTCCAATGCGAAGCCTGAATCGAGATTCCCCATTCTGTTCCGTTGTCGCACCGCTGCGTAAATCTGTTGCCCGTCCAGGAATACCTGTAACTGAATAGGCTCATTACTCCTTGCCCCCATTGAAGCGGTATACCCCTCTCCAGCTATGACAGCGGGAGGCCGGCCGACAATCTCTCCCTTGTGGACGACAGCCAACCCCCCTTGCTCAACTTGCCAGAAGTCGCGCCCGCGTGTCTGTAGGTATGGGATGTAATCCCAATCATTTGCGCTGAACATATTGTGGATCAGAATCATTGCGTTCCCGGCTGCGATGAATGCGTTCGCGATTAGACGGACAGTAGCTTCGAACCCTTCCATCACAATTGATAATGCTTCGAATGCTATAGCGAGTGCCTCTATCGCCCCTATGACGACAGGCGCGATGATAGGGGAAAGAGCATCCCACAGCCGGTTAAAAGCATCTCTCAAGTCTTCTAAAGCAATAGCGATTGGATTACCGTATAGCAACCAGTTTTCAGTAGCTGACAGGAAATCATCTAGATTGTCTTCAAGATTAGATAATGTACGATCTAGCCACACTGTGAGGAAGTTGGAGATGCTGTCCCAGTTCTCACCTACCCACCTCCCGAAGTCTTCGAACATGCCGAGGACTTCATCGATATACGGCGACACGGTCTCCCATGCAGGGCCAGAGAGCCAGTCCCAAAACGGCCCGCCAAGCCATTCAAGAATAGGATCAAGCCACCCATATATCCGCTCTAGGGCTTCTCCAATTTTGGGAAGAACCTCGCTCTCAAGGAATGGATCGACCTTCTCAGTCCACCACGTCCCAAAATTACCGAAGAAGGTTTCTAAGTCAGGGATGAACGTGTCCCTTATCCATTCTCCCACAGGAGTAAAGACATCCTCTAGAAGGGTCAGGGCTACCGCTCCTAGTGCGTCCGCCAACGCACTCGCCAGTCCTGGTAGTTGGTCGGATATGTCGCTAAGGACGTCTACGAAGTCGGCCAAGCTAGGTAGGATAATCGCAGAAAAGTCGGTCAGGAAAGTAGTAACGGTTTCTATAACATTCCCTAGTATGTTGAGGAAATCCTCTAGAATGTCACCGAGTGCCTCGATGTTTACCGGCGTAAGAAGCGTCTCGATGAAGTGCGCGACTGCGTCATCAATAGATCCCAGGAAAAGGCTTAGCCCTTCTCCGAACCTATCGATCAGTTCGGTAAACAGATCTACCAGTGGTTCTATTCCAGACGCCAAGGTATCTATGATGTCAGCTAGCCCTTGAGTAACCAAGCTCACAGCCGCGACGATAGCATCCATGATCGGGCCTGCGTGTTCTGTCAGGTAGTCAATCATATCTGCTACATCCTCTAGGATGGCATTAACGATCGGGCCAACCGCGTTCGCTATATCTGTAAAAAACTCCTGGAATAGATCAGTGAAGCCCGCTAGCGACTGAGCCAAATCATCCAGCCCTGGTATGATCTGAGCGAAGAAATCCACTACTCCAGCGATGAAGGCTGTTATTATGTTAAATGCTGATTTCAGGAATCCCTCGATCACCCCTGGTAGATGCTCAAGGAAGATTGGGGTTAGGTCATCCCGAATGTGGATAGCAATATCCACCAGGTCATTCCCGAACTGCTCTAACGCCGGTAGTATCCCTCCGATGATCGCATCTGCTAGTTGCGCCCCGACTTGCTGTAGAATGTCGATGAATTCCCGTAACGGAGCTAGGGCCGCACGGATGGCTCCTCCCCAGGTATCAATCAGCCCCTGGATCCATCCAGGTAACTCTACTGTAGGACCGCCACCGCCGTCTGTAACCTCCTCCGGGAAGATGGGAGGCTGTCCGGGGATTGATGCTTCATAAGCCGCCCTTTCCGCTTTCCAGCCGATAGGAACGTTTAGGCTAGCGAGGAGACGTTTGCGTTCCTCAACCTCATCCCCTAACACGTCACCCAAATCAGTGGTCACTCCAAACAGTTCTTCAAGGATGACGACAAACGGCCACAGGAAGGCTAGCAGTGCGTTCATCGCTGCCTGCTGTACCAGGCTTATAGCCGCCTGTAATCGTCTGTAGACCTCGGTCTGGCGGATTAACGCTTCAAAGGAGCGGGCGGCGGAGAAGGCACTCCTGGCTAGTGTCTGAAGGGCCTTGGTCGATAAATCAATTCCTTGCCGGAATGCTCTCTGAATCCAATCGACGACGGTCGTTATCCCTTGTTCAAGGTACCCGACTAGTCTCTTTAGCCCCGATGTCAGTACGTCGTGTATTCTGTCAACGGTAGCCTGAGCCGCGCTCTCAATTCCCTTCACCAAGCCTGCGAACGCAGAGGCTATCCCCGAAATGTCTCCCGAGATCAAAGACGTCGCCAGGCTTGTGAGCGAGCCGATGATATCAGCTTTGCCTTCATCCATGATAGAAACGAAGCTCGATATCGCATCGCCCCAAGTAGAGATGGAACTAGGCAAATCGTAGGTATCTTCCTTTACTTCCTCGGTCAGATCACCTAAAGCGATTTTCAATGCCTTTAGGCGATCTTCTAGATCTTTCGTTTCCTTTCCTTGGAGTCGGCGTAGGGTTATCTCATCCTCAATCGTGCTGTACAGCACTCGATACAATGCGAGGACACGGTCAGGATCAGAGCTTGTGGCTAGCCGCCGCATGTTTTCCACAACAGCATCCATGTCGCCGCCCACAAAGGCCGTAACCAGAGCATTGAGAGCGTTCTGCCAAGCCTGATCCAATGCCTCAGCCCGCTTGCGAGCTTCATCAGCTTCCTTCCTCGCCGCCTCTCGCTTCTCTTGGAGGGCCTTATCAGCCGCCCTCTTCTCCTCGTCGGCTATCTCTTCAAACGTCTTCCCGAGGACTTCTCCCGCCTGGGTCAACTGATCATGGAGCTTCTTAGCCGCTTCCTTGGTGGCCTCGTCAAAGTTCCCAGTAATGATCCGCTCAAGGTTGTCCTGCATTGCCTTGACGCTACCACCGAGGAAGGAAAGATCGGAAATGGCCTTCGCTATCTCTCCCCAATTCCCACTTGCCAGCGCCTCGCCTAGCTTCTTAGAGGCATCATCGATGAGAGTTAGGGCATCCCCTACCTGGCCTTCGCTTAACCTCTCAGCAAACGACTTCACTGCATCCGCCGCGCCGTATAGTTCTTCACGGAGACTAGCAAGTTCTTCTTCGCTGTATCCTAATGCCTCGGCGAGGGCGATTACCCGCTCCTTAGCGTCCTCGGTATCCATGCCGAATAGCCGCAAGACATCCACCATGTCGCGGCTGCGATCAAGTTCGTCTTCTAATGCATCATGCAAACGACTGAGGACATCCTCGTTTCCACTTGCCTCAGCACCGAACGCCTTCACTTTGGCGATCAGATCCTCGACGGTCGGACTAGCCTTCAGCAACTCACTCCAGAACTTATTAAACGTTTCGTCGGAAACTTCATCTAAGAGGGCTTGCCACGCTAGGGTAAGAGCGGAAACAACAGGGGTACCTGCTTCGTTCGCCTCTGTCGCCGCCTTCACAGCCGCCCTAAATGAGAGCATCTCCTCATCAGAAATTACGCTAGGAGAAGGCGCGGGAGCGGGAGCCGGTGCAGTAGGACCTCCTCTGTACTTTTCTATCATCTTATCAAGGTATGCCTGTTCCTCTGGAGAGGGCTTCCCAAGACCGAGTATCCCAAGTCCACCCAGCCCTGTTAGGTCAATCAGTTTCGAAACAAGCTTGTCAGCTGCATCAGCCGCTTTTACGAGGCCCTCTAGCAAGCTGGCAAAGAAGTTTATTATCCCGATCTTAAGCCCGATTAGATCTGATAAGGCGTCGCCGAGCTTCCTCGTTGCCTCTTCCAGTTCTGCATGGGCTTTAGATAGCTCGAATTCTTTTCCTTTCTGCTTCTCAAACGCCTCCGATGTCGCCCCTGCTGACTCTTTAGCGGCAATAAGATCCTCGGCGTATTCCGCTGCACTTGCCCCGGCAAGAGGCAGAACTGCCAGGATCGCTCGGATGTTAGTAAACAGGTCAGTGAGCGGGAGGTTATTCCTCTCAGCCGCCTCAGCAACTGCACCCAAGGCATCGGCGAAGCCGAGAGTACTGATGATCTGTGTCCCTGACTCATAGCCGAGGGACTGGATTAAGGCTAACAGTTCTTTCCCCGGCCGCGCTAACTGGACAATTGAATTACGAATCGCTGTCACTGCTTCATCGGTCGCGATTCCCTGTCTAGTCAGGGTCATCAACGCGGCTGAGATATCATCAAACGACGCGCCAAGCGGAGCGGCAACAGCGGCAAGGCGTCCAAAGGCCGAACCCAACTCGGAGGCGGTCGTCTTACCACGCTTGATGATGGTAAACAGAACATCATTTACGTGGGTGGCTTCCTCAGCCGCCATGCCGTAAGCGTTGAGGATCGTGGTAAGTAGATCAGCCTGAGTGAAGACGTCGCTCAGTCCGGCTGCTGCGCCTGTAAGGGACGCCTTGAAGATATTCATGGCGTCACGCCCGGTGAAGGAGGCCGAATAGATCTGATACATTGCCTTCAACCCTTCTTCACCCGTTGCGCCAAACTGGAGTGCTACGTTAGCGACTTCCTCACCGAGCTTCTGCATCTCAGCCCATGTCGCGTCGGTTAGGGTCCAAACGTTTCTGAGGGCCGTATCGAACTTGACTGAGGCGTCTAGGGCACTGTTAAGCTGATGTACGAGGGCGGCTACGCCTGTTACACCAATAGCGATCTTGGCGTATTTCATCATCGACTTATTCCAGGCAATCATGCTGGTCTGGGCTTGCCCCAGTCCGCGCTTGAATCCTGTCTGGTCTAGGACGACTTCTGCATACGCAGTCCCTAGGCTATCTCCCGGCATCCGGCCCTCCTGGTGGCGGTGGTATCAAGTTGTACTTCTCCGCCGCTTTCCTGTTCTCTTCGTTTATCACTTCCCAGTATTCAACCGTTTCCACGTATAGGTCGGGCTTGAGTTTCTCAATCTCCTTCGCCCCCTCCTCCGTTATGAACGGCGGCGGGTTCCAGCTCAACTGGAAACCCATATACGTCTGTATCGCCTGTAGCCGCCACGCAAACTCCTCCTCCGTTAACTGCCAGACCCAGTCGGGGCCTTTTCTCCAGTAGAGGCAGACGAGAGGGATGGCTTCGTCGTAGTTGATGTCGTAGCGGGCGGCTTCTCGGAGGCTTTTGGGTCCCCGAGACTCCTTTCTATTTCCTCATCGACGGTTTCCGCCGGTGCAGGTATCTCATCTGTCCAGTCCTCAAGACCGAGGACAAACAATGCCGCACGGCTGATAACACCACTAGGAGTCGCGTTGAGGATCGTGGTGACGTTCTCCTCAGTCAGATCGAGCGAGTCGTCGCCTTGCCCCCACTTGGCCCCGAACTCTTGCCTAAGAGCCAGGTAGATGGCGTGCGTCTGCGCGTTGGTGTCAAGAGGGGATAAGAGAGCATCTGTATAAGGCCCCATCTTCTCAGAGATTCGCTTCGTCAGCTCGTCCCGAGTTTCATCACTCAGCTTTTCTGGTAGCCCTTCCTCTGCCCATTCATCTTTAACCTCTTGCGCTACCTGCGCGATCTTTAGCATCGCCCGGTTACGGATTGAGGAGAGTGAAAAGTTTTCTACCCCACGCTTCTTCATCCACATCTCAAATGCCGCTCGATTCCCGAGGTTCAGGCGGGGAAGTTCAATCGACTCCCCCGCCAAAGTAAACGCTCGCTTCTTGCCTGATAAGGCTTTCCCTTTTTCAAAGGCTGCTAGCAAGTTACCCATGCCGCTCTCCTATCTGTCAGCGTATCCCACGATGCCGTCGATGATCAGATCGAACGGCTCCTTTTGGACTTCACCAATCGGCGCCCTGAACTCAACACCCATCGGCCGCGCCCAAAACTCCCATCGGTCCTGTGTCTTCGTTCCCTTCTTGGTAGCAAGAACGACGAAGACCTTGTCTTGCTGAGCCATCGGAGTTGCCGGTTGCTCAGACGTGACGTAGAAGGAATCCACGTGGATTCTGCCCTGGGTTCGCATGGTAGGTGCCCAACGCCGGAACGGGCCGTCTACACCAACTGAGGCGAACGTCGTCACGTCCTCAGTATCCCACTCGTCACCCTCTTTGGTGAGAGTACCGTAAGCCCCGGCGATCTGCTGGACGACAGCACAAGACACGTTGTCAACGTACATCGTCCCGGTTGAACCTGAAGCCATGTTAGTACTGACCTGCCACTCGATCGTCTCCAGACGATCAACAGCATCTATGCGAACTGAGTAGTAGCCCCAATCGGCCTCCGGATAGAATCCGTGATCGACCAAGGCCACCGATCCGCTAGTCAGAATCGATCCGGTAGGATCGCGCAACACGAGCTTCAAGGATCCAGTATTCCCGGCTAACGAGTGCTTAGCCCAACAGCTTAGGACGACATCATATTCAGCCGCGTCAGTTGGATTGAACGGCGTATCAAGGGTTCTTGATCCAGTGATCTGGACCGTATTCCCCGTTGGTCCATCATCCACTAACACGGCCCCGTAGGACATCTCGTTGTAACCCGATGAGGCTGCAACGGTTGCCCGTGATCCCGTAGTGTTATTCGTCCAGTTCGTGAAATCTCCGGTTTCGAAGTCGCCGTTCTGGACAAGCTCGTGGACCGTGCTGCCGCCAACCGTCACTCCAGGCGAGCGAAAGATCCCTGCCAGGTAACCCTGCAAAGGAGTCACTGTGTTACCCATTGCTCACCTCCTAGGTTGCACCCGCGCACAGCGTACCGGTCACCGAACCGCAGTAGCGGTACGTCACGTCCAGCAGTTGCACTCCCTCCTTGTCGATGATCGGAGTTGCCTTGGGGACCCCCGCTGAACCCGTTAGAAGCGGGGTAGCACTTCCTGTTGGGTACACAGCTAGAGACGTCCCTGTCGTCCCTGCGTTGAACACGTTAAGCGTGCCGGTCACAGCGTCGTTATCCGTATCGAGGGCGATCTGGCCTGAGATTTCGATGAATCCGTACATCCCAGGAACCCACGACCGGAACGGCGCTTTCCCATCATAGAGAGCTGTGACCTCGATCGGCGTCCGCTCAACGCCCGAGATGGTCGGAACGTTGATGAACTGCACCGTCTCTCCATTGAACGTGATCTTCCCCTGATACCCCTGTCTAGGCGTAAAGGTATTACCCATGTTTCACCTCCTAGCTTACATTGACTCCGGCGTACACCGCTTCCCACCGCTTAATGGTGTAGTAGTGGCGCACGCCTTCGATTTCTTCCTCTTGAGTGAACGGACCGTAGTACCCCTCGAAGCGAGGCGTACCCCAACCTGTGACATCTATAGTCGCTCCGTCAAGGGCCACCATGACAGCATCCATAACCTTCTCTGCCTCTGTCTGCGTGACTCCGACTGTCATGATCTGGACCCTGACCTTCTTATACGCCGGTTCGTTGAAGCCCAGTCCGTGAAAGTCGAGCGCTGGAAGGACATCGACGATGATGTACGGCAAGGTTGGATTCTTAGGTCGCCCTGAATAGACACGGGAATCAACCTCCGCTGACACACCGGCATCCGCTAGCAAGTGCGATCGCACTGCTATCCGTGTCGCTGAAAGGTGTCCTGTCATGTTAGAATCTCCTTCCAGGCGGACATACACGAATCTACCGTTAGTGTGATCCACGGGCGAGGAGCCATCTTGATCGTTCCTAGTTCTAGAAACGCGGGATACCCCAGCTCCTCCGCACCGGCGGTAGTCGGGACGATCCCGAACCGCCCGATCACCTTGTCGCCCTCTGTCACCACCTCAAACGTGATATGTCCCCTCATGCCCTGTGCACCGCTCTGGCTTGCCGGGTATTCACCAGGTTCGGAATGGACACCGGGGCCAAGCTCTTGCATCCCTTCTTTGGCAGTCTGGACAGCGAGAGTCATCGCCTGCCTCATCCGGATCATGGCCGCTGCTTGGACGTTCTTCATGAAGTTCGCCGGATTCCACGCTACACTCACGATGTAATCCCCTCCACGTGAACGGCCAACACTTCGAGGTGATGCCCGAGCTTGTCCGGATCCTCGACACTCAGTACTCGATAGTATTCACCGTCGTACTTCAACTTGTCGTCCCTCGCTATGTCCTTCCCGTCTTCGAAGAGGAACGTGTACGCCTCAACGTCTCCGTAGTGCAAACCAATCGCCTCCATCTGAGCCTTCCTTGCCAGGGATACAGTCACCACCCGGCATGGAATGTCGCTCTCCGTCGGCGAATCCGGCCACTCGAAGACTTCCTCCCCTTCTGGAGTGATAGTCTGCGTTGGCCGATACTTGTCTACGGTTTCGTTTAGGCCGATCACCAGTATCCTCCGACCACGAAATGGTCCAACCTGCTCTTCAAGTCCTCCATCTGATCGGCGAACGACGCGAACTTCGCTGAGTACTCACCGATCGAAACGCTCGATGCCATACGGTCCATCCGGTACTGCTCGTGTATTCTGAGTAACCACCGAACCGCAATCTCCAACACAATCTCCTTTAACTCGTATGGGATGGCTTTGTGGGTCCCCGTTCCCGAATCCGAGTAGCCGCCGGTGTAGACGACCTCAAACACTTGTGGTGTACGCACCAACGGATACCGCCGTTCTAGAGCATTCTCGGCGGTAACGATGTGAATGTAGTTGTCGTACACGTAGTAGTCGTCATCCACAGTCAACTCTTCCTCGTCATCGGTAACGCTCGTCACGGAGACGATGGGGGGGTGTTTCACGAATAGATCAATCCCCCCATCGAATTTCTCCGTAACCGTCGCCTCGTCGAAACCTAGCTCTCTGTCCCTTCGGCAGTATTCGGCTGCCCACCAATAGGCCCGTTCTAATAACGTGGCGACGTTTAACCCATAGCTCGTTTCATCGTTGGTCAACGTCACTTTTGCACGTACGGCAACATCCGCCGACGTCGGCCAACCGCTAGCTAGAGCCACCCTAACCTCCTATTACGAGATAGGAGCTACAGGAGCATCCCAACCGATCGCAACAGCGCCGAACAGTGCGTTCTTTCCGTTGGTCACGGTGTACTGGATCCTCCAGTACCGCTCCATGTTCTTGACCTCCTGGGTCACCGTTGAGTTTGCGTCCGCATTGGTGAACGTCTTGGCCGAGGAGATTGCATCCTCCCAAGTCGAGTCATCCTCCGACTTCTGGATCATGACCGAGACGGTCGTCCCAGAATCGACGGCACCAACGTCGAACACGACGACTCCGGTCTTGCACCGCTTCATGTCAACACCGGAACCGTCTACCTCAGACCCACTTCCCGCGATAGTCTGCGGGGCTAGGAGCTGCCCATCGTACGCAAAGTCATCAAAGTTTCTCTGCATCTTCCACCTCCTAGGCGCGGATGCCCTTCAGAATGTAGAACTCTTCCGGCTGCTTGGGCACACCGTCTACGTAGTGCACCGCCCGGATCAGCACTTGGTCGTAGCTGAACTTCTCATCGCGGCTGACCGCAATCTCGATCGCACCGGCCTCGCCGATTGCGTAGCTCGGCCAGTTACCGAGGATGATGTACGAGCAGTCAGACGACGTTCCAACAGTGAGGTTGATCGGGATCTGGGTCGTGGTCTTGACCGGCATACCAAACAGGCCGTTCGGTATCCCGCTCGCCATCGAGTCGTAGTAGATCGGCCTGTTGTTACCATCGACCAAGCTGCGGATCGTGTTCAGCGAACGGGGGTGCATCGCCCAGCCACTGTAAGAACCGTTCAGAAGCTCGATCTGGTACATCATACCAGTCAGATCGCTCGCTGTCGGGGCTGCACCGTTCGTGTCGATATTGGCAGAACCAACGCCAGCCTGATAATACAGACCTAGAGGCTGCACTCCACCGGTTCCCCGGATGAACGCTTGATCCTCAGCGAGGGCAAGCTGCTTCATCAAGTCCTGCCGGACGATCGTCTCGATCGACTGGTTTGCGAACTTGAGGAGCCGCTCGTGAATCGGGACAAGCCCGATGCACTCACGGAGATTCAGCGTCACCTGCTCAAATGCAGGCTGGCTCTCCGTCTTCTGCATGGACTGGTCGAGCCAGTACGCAGTTGCACCTGAGGCCATCCGAGGGATGCTCAGCTTCTCCGATGACATCGTGTAGATCGTGGCTCCAAGGGAGCGGACGACCGTCTGAGCGTAAAGCTCAGGGATCAGCTCTGGGAGAAGCTCATCCTGAACTAGGAATCCCCCGGCGCTGTCGTCATCGGTCGTGAGGGCCTTTGTCTGGATCAGCACCTCGCGCTCGAACTCAGCCCCTTTCCAGTTCCGCCGCCAACACGCACTCAGCGCTTTGGCGAACGAGAAGGACTGGACCTTGTCCGGCTGCTTCGGCTGCGGGTGAATCGCCGGGAAGCTTGCCTCCCGTTCCTTCTCCTGTGCTTGCTCGGGATCGACTGCCTCTACACGGTCAGCCCTCTTCGGCACTACTGTGAAGACCTGATCACCGATCCGTACCTCGGCAGATTCCCGCTCCTCCGGCTCCTTATCCAACATAGCAAGGGCCGCGTCTGCGAGCTTCTGCACGTCCTTCTCAGTTAGGTTTTCCATCTGTCACCTCCTGACTTTTTGACCACTTTGGCCGCTAACTCGGCCAACTTCGCTACTGCCTCGTTTTTCTCAGTCTCTATCCCTTTCAGGTAACCGAGGATAAGCCACGTCGCCTCATCCTCCGACAACGTTCCACTCCGCCACGCTGTAAGCACCCGGCGGACTAGCTTCTCTCCATCGAGAGATGTCTCCGACTTGAAGTCCTCATACAGCTCAGGAAACCGCTGATACAGTTCCTCCGCGCTGTAGTCCTTGAACTCAGGTGGCTCCTCGTCGAACTCTTTGTAGTGGCGAGCGAGATGGTTGTAGACGCCTTTTCGGTCTGCATCGGGGATGTTGACCCCGCCCCGTGCACCGAGTAATGCCCCCATTGCCGCCGTTACACCACGCCAGACAACCGCATGTCCGCTTGCCTTGTGATGCGGAAGTTTGTAGGAGCCTTTGTTATCCGGCTCCTCCGAATCCACCCAGGTGCACATGACCTTTAGATCGGAGACTTCGGCCGCTGCCACTTCTGCAGGGCCGTCCCAGGCTTCATCCTTCGGCGCTTTCGGCGTACCGTCTGGGTGCGCTGCACCGTAGGTGATGACGCCCTTCTCCTCGGAATCGGTGCTGGACACCGTGGTAGTCACAATCACCTGAGCAGGGATCGGCTCCGCTGCGGTGGTGCCTGTTTCCTTCGTTCCCAACGTCTCAGAAGAAACAGCCGCTACGGGTTCAGTCGGCTTGGATACCGCCACCTGCTTAGGCCGCAACGCCGCATCCGCCGCGTTCCAAAGACCTTTAGCGATCGGGGACGGCCCGACAGCGATAGCCTCAGCGTACTGTCGCACGTAGTCCCGAATCCCATCTGTCCGCATCGCCTCCCGGTTTGATGGGATGACTACAGGGCTGTGTTCTAGTAGCTCCCACGCCCTAAACTTCCACCCCCACGTCTCGGGTATCTCTTCCCACTCACCAGGAATGGGAATGAATCCAACAGACGTGCAGTTGAGGACGTGAGCATCCCACAGGCGCTGATAGACCTGGGCGGGAGTCTCGGGAACGTCTACTAACCACTCCCATTCTGCCCAAACACGGTCTTTGCTCACCTTCAGCTTTCGATCAAACCCCACAGGGAAAGTGTGAGCATGAGACGGCAACACCACCGGATTCTGTCGAAAGTTGTCCGTAATGATGACCCCCGTAGACTCCAGAACATCACCGTCACGATCGACTTCGGCCGACGAAATGGTTGATGAGGCTACAGGTCGTGCCGGGTTTAAGAAGTCACCCTTGAAGGAATGAACGGCCTTGACAGCCGTATCCGGGACATCCTCGCGGGGATAGATCCCGAACTTGAATACCCCGGCAAGCTGCATCGTCTCCGCCAACCGTTTGACTTCATCCCGTGGGACGACGACATGTTCGCTTTCGCCCTTAACTAGGACTTCTGTTGCAAGCATCCGTTCCATCACTTTCGCCTCCCCTTGTGCCTCTTGAGGCGGATCTTGCGCGAGGCTACCATGTCCGCACCACAGCGCGGGCACTTTCCCGACGGCGGAGACGCCTTCACGATCAACCCGCACTCAGGGCACACCATCTTCATTTCTTGGCCTCCTTAGGAAGGACGTACCCGCACATCGGGCACTTTTTAGCACCTTTCTTTAGAGGGGCATTACACATCGGACACTTCATCACTCGCCTCCTTAGTCACTTGACGGGATTACGAAGACCTTCCAGTCCCCCGATGCAAGATCAACAGCGCCGCCCGTCTCGTTCGCAATCGTTATCGTCACCGTATCGGCCGCTGTGACCTGGGCTGAGATTAGAAGATCGACTACATCAACCGGAGCCGCAACGAGGACAAAATCGCCCACTGCTGCGCCAGTAACCGCGACGTCCTTCGATTCCTGGGCACCATCGGCAAGGCTAGCCGGATCCCACGTCGCCGTGGTAACTCCGGTCAATTTAAGCCCGAGGGACGACTTGATTTCTGCGGTTCCAGTAACCTCAAGCTCGTCACCGCTTGCACCGGATATAGCAACGGTACCGCCACTCAAAGTGATCCCGCTTTGAGTCCATGTAACCGTCTTGCCTGATCCCGTCTGCGTAATGGTGACGTTCCCGGTCGTGTCCGCAACCGCGATCTTCAACCACGCCCCGGAGTCATACCCGATGTAGAACGCCGGCGTGTAGCCGTACCATGCTGTTGACGCTGTAAACGTCTGCGAGGCCGCTGTCAACGCAAATGATCCGGCGCTGAGAGTGAATGAGCCTGCCGTCGTCCAGCTGACATTCTTCGTAGACCCTGCATGGGTGATCGTGACATTCCCTGTCGTGTCCGCAACAGCAAACGAGATGTACGCGCCGCTGTCGTAACCGATCTTGAACGAGTCTCCGTAGTTGTAAGCATCCCCGACCAATCCGATCGTATTCTCTGTGATCGTCAGAACCGAACTAGATGTCACGTTATCGAACCGCGCCCCGCCGATTAGATCAAACAGCCCCGTCGAGGTGAACCCGGCGAGGACCGTTCCCCAGGGCGTAGTGAAATACCGCCCGCTGACATAATCCGATCCGTCCAAGCCCCATGCGCTGAACGCGCATAGCGCCACCAATACCGCTGTAAGAAGTAGTTTCCTCACATCACACCTCCTGTCCTGTAACCGTCGCCAAGTGATCTAGATACCGCTTCTTTTCGCGCTGGAAGAAGTCCGCCAGCGCCCCTATGTATGCCTTGCCCGCTCCGTCAGTCAGTAGCTCATTCTCCCAGGCGAGGAAGTCCTTCCTCGTTATGTCCGGTGTCTTCCCTGCCTCGTTCATGGGAACTAGGTCGCAATGACAGTTGATCGTCTCCTCGCCAGGGGCCGCGATGTCGCCGGGATACATCAACGAATTCCCCGTTGACATCACGAACGGCTCATCCATCGGGATACCGTTCGAGTAAGTGTCCATTGCCTCCAGGTGCCACTGCCGAGGATTCTCTTGAGACGGGAAGGCGAGCCACCGCTTCTTAGGAACCCGGACCGCTGAATAGAACTGGAACTGTCCCGTCTCCAAGGCGTTGTGCAGTTCTGTCCCCGCGATCGTCTTGGCCCGCGTCTTGCTCATCCCATCAAACGCTTCCCGGAGCCGCTTAGCGATTTCAGGAACCCCTTCCCCTTCTCTCATCGCATCTCGGATGAGCCTGCGGATCCGCGTACGGGTTTCCTCGTTGATAGACGTAACGATGCCTTTTCCGCCGATCTTTTCCCCTAGCCGCTCGTTCACGTACTGATCAATATGTTCTTGCCAGTTGTACCGGCCTCTCCAGTCATCCGGTACCTCAATTCCTAACTCAAGAGCGAGACGATGCCCCCTATCCGCTCCCTCATCCATTAACTTTGGCAGATGCTCTGCATGGGTCTTACGCTGATCAACGAGCGATTCGTAAGGGTCGGGGAGCAACGTATCGGGATCACTCGCCAGCTTGGTAACGTCGAGGATCTTGCCTCTCACCCTGCGGACACCCTTGGCCGGTGCGACTGTCCCCGCGCTTTGGAGGTTCGTCGGGATCAGGACGTCGTTGACCATACCGCCCTCGGCTTCAGGCAGGTTCCAGTACTTCGTTCGCAGCTCCTGGAGCGTCCAACCCTGCTGTTGGAGGAACCGTCCAATCCGAGCCTTGGTCTGCTGGTCTTCCTGAAGAGCCGGGATTCCTGTGACATCGAACGCTACCTTGACTCTCTCACCGCCAAGAGGCAGGCCGAAGTTCATCTTACGCTCGATCATCTCGCAACGAGGAAGGACCGTGTTCTCATAGAAAAGCTGCTCTTGGACCTGGGCGACGGCGCGATTCAGCCCTTGCTCTTTAGAAACGCCTGCCACGATCGGAGGGACTCCCAGCACGGCTAGCACTTCTTCACGGGTGAGAAGGCGTAATTCACGGAACCCCATCTCTGTATGGCTTAAGCCGACCTTCTTATACTCCGCTCCTTGTCCAAGGACTGCGATCCCGTGCGACCGAGCGACGCCCTTGTGCTGCTCATCCCACATCGCTTTCAGCATTCGGGCGTCTGAGGGGTTGATCTTCCGATCGACTTTCAGGTAACCAGGAACCTCCGCTGAGTTATCGAAGAATGCCCTGTTCCAGTCCATCGCCCGCGCATCGGCGATCAGCTGCGTTCGCAGAACCTTCGTCGGGCTGAGGCCGTAGTAGGGATTTTCAGGGTTAAATTCCACAAAGTGGACAATCTCATCCTTGTCAAACACGACGGCACGCGTTCCCACCCGATAAAGCCAACCGCCGATCAGCGTCTTCTCATCGGGGATAGCGTACATGTACCTGGGATCGATCTTCGGCCACAGGCCGTCAACCTTCGTCTTTGCCTTGTTGGAAAACCGCTTCTCCCAGTACGCGTCTCCGGCAAGGTCGATGTAGACCGACGTAACGTAGATCAGGTCGTATCGGGTCAACTGAGCCTCATCAAGGGGATGCTCAATCAGATCGAGGATTTCGTGATCGACAACCGTCGCCCGCTCAAACTTGAGCCACGCTTCGAACGCCTCCGCCCAGTTGTTGATCTGGGTCGTTTCTTTGAACTCCCGAACGGATGCGAACTTCGGGGTCCGCTTGAACTCAATCGCAACAATCGGCACCCTAGCGACCGCTCGACCAATAGCCCGGATTCCAGCATACGTCCAGCTGTGAACCCTGTACGCGGCTAACAGGTCGCTCGTGTAACTCGGACGGGAGATGTAATCGCCTTTGTCCTCCCCCGCCATGATGATCGACGTGGTTTCCCCCACGCCGCGTGTCCGCTGACCTAACCCACGTTCTAGTAACGTCGATAGCGACATATCGCCTCCTCTAAAAGAAACACCCCCACGCCGTTTGGCGCGGGGGCGTCCTTCTCGACGCTATTCCCGTGGGTCTATTCTAGTTCAGGCTCACCTCCGAGTCAAGCCCGTCTGCATTCCGTTACACGGTCGTCTCAAAAGGAGAGGGCGGCGGAAAGTGCGAAAACCGCCGCCCTAAGCAAAGGAGGGTTCTAGGTGGTGCTTGCTTCTTCCCGTTTTTCGAACTGATCTGCGTACCCCCAGCGCTTCCCGGCGGGAGTCTCGCAGTCATAGACCAACTGGCCGTCTTTCACACTGATTCCGGTAATGACGGCCTCCAGCTTAGGGCCAACACCGAAGCTGGCCCAGTACCACACCCTGTCGCCTACCCTAAGCCACGCCGGTTCCCTATTCAAAGCACGGCTCATCGCTCGTGTATCCGGGTCCGGCTCGATGAAGGCGACCTCATTGATCCCCTTCGCCCTCTGTTTTCCTACCTCCGCGCCCCAGTCCTCGACCGGAGCGGAAAGGTCTTCCCGGTCATCCTCAATATGAATCGGGTTCATACCGTTACCTCCACCTTGACACGGTCCGCCATTACGATCTCCTCCCCACTGCCGCCATTCTCGCCGCTTCCCGCGCCCGTTCTCTCCGCCACTCCAGAACAACGGATTCCCGCAACCCAACGTACAAACGCGAATCCCACGTCACGCAATACGAAACGCCGAATCCGCCGTTCTCTTCCCCACAAACGACCCACGGACCGTCCGAAAACCGCCTCAAGCCTGTAACTCGCTGGGGTCCGTGGCTTGTAAAGATCCACACGGGCATTTCGGACCACTGCGACTCGTTCGCGTACCTCTGGACCGTGATCTCGATCACGTCAAACCTCCTCGACTGAACCTGATCCATTTTGCCCTCCTTCGCTGTTTTCATGTCCGTATTATACCCTATAGTAACAAGGGGGTCAAGAGGACATTCATCACCTTATTACGCGACCAGCCGTGGCTCTAGCCCTAACGCCTCCAGCCGCTCGGAATATAGTCTAGCGTTCCTAGGGTCAACCTTTATCGTCGCCTTCTTTGCCACTTGCCACCTCCAACCATCTCTGAACACGAGCCGGATTACCGTACACTAGTGCGCGGGCTGGGACATCTTTCGTCACCACGGCCCCCGCGCCGATGAATGCCTCCTCGCCGATAGTCACACCGCAAATGATCGTGGCGTTCGCCCCAATCGTCGCGCCCCTTCTCACTAGTGTTTTCAGATAACGAGCCGGCGGCGTAGGTTTACTTGCCCTCGGCCATCTAACGTTGGTGAATACGCAACTTGGCCCGCAGAATACGTCATCTTCCAGGGTGACCCCTTCGTAGATTGAAACGTTGTTCTGGATCTTCACGCCGTCACCAATCAGGACGTTCGCACCGATGAATACGTTCTGTCCCAAGGTACAGTTCTTTCCGATCCTCGCTCCTGGCATTACGTGGGTGAAGTGCCAGATCCGCGTTCCTTCTCCGATCTGTACGTCATCATCGATTACCGCAGTGGGGTGAATAAATACCTTTGTCATAGTCAATCCCACCCATCCACTCGCCCCACCCCATCAGGGTTGGCGGTCAACGCCCCTTTGAACACCGCGTCGATCGTCCCATCCCACATCACTAGGTCGGCTTGATCGACCGCGTAGACCTTCCCGGCTCCGAGCTTCGTCAACCGCTCCGGGCGGAGGACGTCACGAGCTAACGCGCATCCTCGGTAGTCATATTCAGGGAACCTCCCAACCATAAGGGCGTAGACGGTCGCATGATATTTGGGAACCTTCTCCTTGACGATCAGTTGTCCGTTGTTGTAGCGGGTGGTTTTGACATCGACGGGCACACCGTTCACGACGCAATCCCCCCCGCCTCTCCTAGGCTCTGTAGTCAGATCGGGGTAGACGTTCATCAAGCGACAGAACGCCAACTCTGCACCTACGCCGTCAAGCTCAACCGCCTCAGCGTCACCGCCTGACAGCTGATCCTTGACTCCCGCCGCCCGGTTACGCCTTGGACGTTCTTGGGCCAGATACCGCGCCAACCGCTGCTCTGCCTCGGTCAGGATAATCACGTGGACCTCCTGGGTCATGACTCTGTGATGGAATCAGATGGAATCTCTGCTCTCCATCCTTCATCAACACCAGCTTCCCGAGTTTGACTACCCGCGCCACCCCGTGCGTAACGCAGACCGTGAACTCCGCCGTGATCCCCGGAATAGCGAACTGCTCAGTGAACAGTTGCGCAACCGCCTCGTTGATCTGCCTCCGATTCATCTCACCATCGTCCACGATGTCGGGCAAATGCCCCACTCTCCGTTCGGATCGGGCGTGTACGGGGCCGATTCCTTGACCGCCGTCAACCGTGCCTCGATCCACTCGATCCCTGCTATGCTGGACGGTCCTAACTGCATCTTGACGTACACAGCGCGGAAGACCTTGTCGTTTGCCCCGGCCATCCTTTGCGTCCTCCCCACCTCGAAGTCACGAAAGACTGGGATATTCGGTTGGACCCGCGCCTCTCGGAACGTCTGTTGAGCGTAGGGTCGCCAGTCCTCGCCGTCCATGATCGCCTGGAGGAACTTGCGCGCTACCTCCCGGATCGCCGCTCGATCTTTCCTGTCCTGCTCATCGGCCATGCTTCACCCCTCGCAGAATATATACTAGCGCCACCACCACGGAGGCGACAATCGCCATGCCGTACACCGACTCCTCAAGGTGAGCTGCTACCTCTTTCCCAATCATCGTCACAGCAATTGCGCCGTAAAGCCAGACGAACGCCCGCCCTGCTCGGTAGACCAACCGGCCTTTCGCTGGGAGGCCCCGCGCATCATCAACACTCGTCGTCAAATACCAGAAGATGCACGCCGCGCTCACTGCAAAGCTCACCAGCAACGCAAAGTTGCCAGTCGCTTCTAGTAATCCGTTCATCCTATCACGATCGGGTCGTCACCCGGCTTCCATTCCTCGATCTGTTTTCCCAACGCTTCGCGCTCATCACTAGTGATCGACTTGGTCATCCTGATCCGCCCGCCACCCATCAATCGAAGCTCTAGGTGGTGCTTATTCTCATCATCTCGGATGAACTGGAAGCCAAACACCGCCTCGTATATCCCATCAGCTAGCTTCACCGGCCACATATCCATCTCCTTCCAACGGCTCCTTGGGAATAACGAAGTCGTCGCCTTTTAGATGTTCTATCTTATACCATTCTCCATGCCACCATAGCGGCTTGAATCCTACGCTCCTGATCCCGTAAACCCCGGAACCCCGGCGACCGAACGCACGTTGCCCCTCTCGATCAGTCCGGAAATGCAGAAGGAAAGCATCATCACGCTCAGTGATGTCAACTGACTTATACCGCGTCATATCCCATCGCCGGACACTCGCCATGCCTATTCCAAGGACGTATTGTACACTCTCCTTTCGCGGCGCATAGCGGAGGATCCGGCACACTCCTTGGCGATATCGGGTACAGTTGCGTCCGTCTCCGTGCCGATACTTCCAGGTTCGGATGATACTCTTGATTTCGTATGGCGTGATGTATGCCGCACCACGATCGGCCTCGTTCTCATCGGTGTAGAGCGACCGCTCCACTTCACGCCACTTCTTGACCCACTCCCACACCTCCTCATCAGTTACCGGAGGATTGTCAGCCTCATCCAACGCCGCTATCAGTTCAGGCAGACACCTGATACTCAAGCCTCTTCGATCTGTCATATAAACACCTGGACCCTTTCGTGGAAGGATTGCCCTTCCCGAACTATCTCTGAGTAGTTGAAAGCATGGGCGTAGTGATCGGGTCGCCCGCCGTCTTGAACATACGTCGCGTAGGTTTTGTGACCGTCATCGACCACTTGCCGCGTTAGCGCGAAGAAGTGCTTCCAGAATCCCTCCGGCAACGTACTGGGTACTGCCAGCTCCCCCACGTGGATCAACTGGAACGCTTTGTCTAGCGTCGCAGTGCGAGGCACGGTCAAGACGGTCACCCCTTCCTCAATTTTCTTAGTGACATTGATGCTGAGTGGGCTACTGTGATAACGGATTAGGGACACGATATCAGGGAACCGTTGGGCGAACTTCGTCGCCGCATACGTCTCCGGCATAGCATCAATCCCACAGGCGACGACGTTGTACGCGCCGATCAGCCGATCCAACGCCGGCCACTCAACCTCACCCGCCCAGATGATTCCTCCCGACAGGAGCCTCACCACGACGTGTAGAACCGCTCCCACATCAACCCCCATGACCGTTGGCTGGTTACAGCTCATCTTCATCTCGCCTGAAGACGGCAAGCCGGAGACGATCGACTCATCGAGCTTAGCTCCTCCCGGAGCGTAGGGAAGGCCGAGCCACATGTTGTAGAAGACTTGCTCTCGTGTCGGGTTCCCCTTCGCCGCGTTCCACTCAGTGATGAAGTCACCCGGCTGAATCCTTGGGCTAACCAGTCTGGAAATGTGGAATGATCGGTAAGGAGCGTCTGGATTCTGAGCGACCCACCTTCCACGTTGGAGACGATCAACCGCCTCTCCGCAGTTAGGACAGATCAGAGCCTCTGGCCGCTCCGCATCAACTGAGTCCGGCCACCGCGGGATAAACCACTCGCCGCACGCCTCACACTTTATCTCCCACTCCTCTTGCGTCCCCTCAAGGTAGGCATTGTGTAGCTTCCCTTCTGGATATTTCGGATTCCCGATGTCTAGCAGGTACTGATACTGCGACAATCCTAACCGGGCTTCTGCGAGCTTCGCTCCTTCCGGATCCTGGACCTCGTACTCATCACGCACGACCAGTCCCACCGGAATCTCCCGCATCTTGCCCGTCGCTACTGATCCACGGAGGTAAAGCGTCTGGCCCCATCCGATCTTGAGGTGAACGTTATCCACGTCCGTGAAACCCCGCTCAAGGTACGGCGATGCTTGGATGTGAGGATCAATGCGGGCCTGGGCAAACTGTCCAAGCTCACCATCAGTTCTGAGCATATAGAGGACGCCTTCCTGGCGAACGTCCATAAACCAGAACGCGCATATCTTCCCTAGCTCGGTCAGCCCCATCTGCCCTGCTTTCATGAACACCAACCGCCCCCGCCTTGGTAGCCGAGCAAACGCTCGGAAAACATCGCGCAGGTACGGCATGACGAATGGAGGCGAGTAGATCCCGTAGGGCTTCCCGTCGGGCATCATGTAGTTCTGGACTGCCCACAGGTATGGATCTTGCGCCTGGATTACTAGAAGTTCACCGCTGATCTTCGTCATCGCCATCCTTTATCATGAACTTTTCCATCGGGACTTCTGTCAGGATCCGGTACTCCACATCCGCCGGTATATGAACCATCGGGGTATCTTTCAGCCTTTCCCATGCCTCAGGTGTGAATGTGTAGATGATCTTGGGACGAGGAAACTTCCCCTCCATTTCCACGTACTCTATCTCGACGCTAACCCCATCCAAAAGATGGGAAAGGTCAATCTCAAAATGAGAAAAGTCAATCTCCGTCATGTTGTGAGTCCTCCCGTAATGCCTCCGCAAGGATCGCCGGGATGTTGACCTCCTTCATCTCCTCGATCTTATAACGGATCGCCCTTGCTGCATCAGCCGCTACCAAAGCAGCCATTTCTTCACTCGTAATTCCTAGCACCAGCTCCCGGTTGATGTCCAACCGTAACGTCAGCGTAATCGGACCATCCGGCTTGTACCACTCATCGACTTCACCGATAGATGCACTCGCCTTAAGATCCAGGAATCTCTCTAGCTTGGAATGAAGACTGGGAAGGCGATCAACGGCTTCCCTTAGACTCCTTCTCATCTGTTGCCGAAGGGAATACTTCTCCAACTCAACATCATCTTTGAGACGGGCTATCTCTATCTCATACCGCCTACGCGATACCCACGGCCACTTCATCGCATCCTCCTATACATCTCTTGCCGAGCTTTCCGCTCCAAACAAGACCGATTACCATCGCAACCTCCGCTTGAGTGCTTCACTGAACTCCTCCAGGTTAATGTTCCGCAAGGCCGCGCGGAAAGCCTTCTCACAAGCCTCTTGGCTCGCCTGTAACTTGTGAAGGGTAGTTAGGTAAGCCTCCCGCCACGTGGAGACGGTAGTAATGGCAATGCGGCGACTCAGGCGACGAATCTCCTCATCTGTCAGTTCCATAGCTGAATCCTCGGCCATTTCATTTCGTCCCCCTATCAAATTCGCGGTTGTTCAGCTCCTCGAGGGCGCGCCGAGCCTTCTCAAACTCACCAGCGTCCAGACCGTTCTCCTTACACAACTTAATTCGAGCGGTCAACTGATCCACATCCAGTCCCAGTATGCGCCGCTGAGCAGAGTCCCATATAGCCGCGTACCACCCATGTTCATCCCGTCGTATCCCAACATACCGATCGGAAGCCGTGTCCTTCACTTCCGCCTCCCTTTGTAACTCGTCTTCCGAGCTTGCCTCTCCCTCTTGTGCCGTCGCCGACGTTCCTTCACGTCTGACGATCCGTGCGCAGTCGGCCGGTTGCGCCGCTTGTTTTCCCGCCGGAGTCTCCGGAGGGCCTTCCGGTTGAAGAACAGCCGCTTTATCTCCTTTGACATCATATCTCCTTTACCCGCAGGGAATAGCGCAAACGCACGATAGGCCACAACCACCGCCGCCCCCATGCGCATTGAATAGCAGCCACATCTTGCGGTAACAGCCGCTTGCGCGTGCACAGAACCGCGCCCACCCGATGACCCAATAACCGATCAACGTCGCCATGCCTCCGGGTCAGGAACCGCTTAGGACCCCTTGAACCCGTCGTGCCTCTTCGATCTTTCGCCGTATCCTCTCCCATACCGCCTCCTCCTCTGGGGTTAGATCAATCTCAACTGGGACGCCGACAACGTGTTCCATCCTTTCCGTCACCCGCCCTTCCATCACCTCTTCGAGTTTAATGACCTCAGTCACCGCCCTTGCTAACTGAGGAACTAGCCTAATCCTTTCCGCTGGTGGGATCTGTCCGATGTATTCTTGCATCCTCATGACTATCTCTCTCGGAGTCGTCGCCGTTGCAAGGACCGGGTAGGTGTTCCTCGTCGTGATGTTCTGAAGCAGCTGAAGCAGGGCCTTCTTCAGCCAGTCAATTCCCTGGAGAGTCGCTGATCGATCCTGAGCGATCACTGCGGCTGTCTCCCGACCGATTACCTCGACGTCTGCCTCGACCGCCGCTGTCGCTGTCTCCCGATCAACCCATCCCTTCTTATCTCCTTTGGTCCCGACCTTGAGCTGCTTTTCCAATTCGGCCACGCGCTTTGCCAAGCCTGCAAAGTACATCTCCCTTTTCTTCTTCCACTCTCGTCTCTGATAGTAGTACTGGACTGTGGATTCAGCTACCTTGTGCTTCCTGGCAAACTTCTTACGAATAGGCTGGACCGGGGACGTGATCCAGTCCTCTTCCATCGCCGCAATTTTCAGCTCGCTCAGTCTAGCAGGCATAGGCTCTGTCTTTCCGCCTCCGATTCGACATCTGTGTCAAGCGCGCGTCGCGTTCCGTCATCTTTGTCAAGTCTATCACGCGATTTCCCGTTCGATCAAACCATCGCGGAGGTAGAGCTTCCCCCGCGCTCGCCGGAGGGGGGAATAGACTTTTGATACCCGGAGAAGCGCATGCCCCGGCTTGCGCTCGATAGCCGTCTCGTCATCGCTGAACTGCCACGTAATCGCCTCAAAGGGAACCTGGGCGTATAGATGGACCGGCGACCGGTTCTCTGGAAGCAACCCGGCTCTGAATAACTCACGGGCAAGATCTGAGTAGGATGAGTCGCGGGCCTTGACGAGCCACGTCGTCACCTCCTCCACGGTCAAGTCCCCGGCTTCACGGATGAGGGCAACCTTGGCCGCGTTCACCCCGTCGGGCCACACAACTCCCTTCTCCTTCAACCACCCGGCAAGCTCAGCCTCTTCACGGGCGCGAACCGGATCTAGCCCGATGCTCGCCACGTATTGATCGGGAGTCGTCCCCGGTTCGACCAGGTGGTAGTACGTGTAGACGTGCCACAGCATCATCGCCCGCGCTCCTTCAGACAGGCTGAGGTTCGTAAGCAATGCTGTCTCCTCCTTAACCTTGTCGCGTTCCTGTCGGAGGTAGAACCAGATGTCAGTCTTGGGCATGTAGCTACCGTTTCGTAGCCGGATGACCAGGCCGTTCTCTGGATCGTCGCGGTCCCATCGTTCGATGAACCACAGTTTATCGGTTTTCTGTCGATGACATCGGGCGCACAGGGTGATTCCGTTCTTGATTTCGTCACGGCTTGGAATCCCTCCCATCCCCCTCTCTACCACGTGATCGGCTTCGAGGTTCACTGTTGAGCCGCACTTCTGGCACTCGTGCCTGTCGGCTTCTAGAACCTGCTTCCGGAAAGTACTGCTACGCTCAGCCATGTCAATGCCTCCTCGGCTTTACTATCTCAACCGCCCAAACTTCTCTCCTGCCGCCGTGGATTTCTTCTTGCCATCTAGCATAAGCCTCTGCGCCCGCTGCCGATTTGAACACCGGGATTACTCCTACCATCTCGTCAGCCCATTTCATCTCTAGCTCGTGCCCTTCACCGTTTACGGTTACAGGCATCTTGTTAACCAGTTCTCCCACCAGCCAAAGTTCCTTCCGGAAACTGTTACTACGCTTAGCCATCCCATCTCCCCCAAGGGAACCAGATTGCGAACATCGCCGCGACACCGAAGATTGTCACGCCTGTGAAGCATATAGGAACGTGATGAAGGGCAACTCCGGCCACCGCTAGTGCGGCCCCCGCTATGATGGATCCAGCAGTTGCAA
>Ga0190334_1000169_pt1 | contig 33690 bp, 35 predicted proteins | sample 48720478_MG_FD_161270 | JGI IMG/M metagenome (GOLD analysis project Ga0190334, IMG submission 161270) | Hydrothermal vent sediment bacterial communities from Southern Trench, Guaymas Basin, Mexico - 4872-04-7-8_MG | ecosystem: Environmental > Aquatic > Marine > Hydrothermal vents > Sediment ... | reverse complement strand
CTATTTTTTATATTAAAATATTTGAACAGGGAGGAGGGAAGCTGTGAAAAAGGCTTTTATCATCTATGCGAAAATGCTTTTAATCTTTTTTGTGATGCTTTTAATTTCTTTTTCTGTGGTTTATGCTTCTTCTTATGATGTTTCAAAGTATTTGAAGGTTGAATCCATCGTTTTATATCCAAAAGATCCTGTGCCCGGAGAGCGTTTGATTATTAAACTTATTATTAGAAATATTGGTTATGAGGAATTGGGGAGAGTAAGAAGTAAATTTATAGTTAGAAATCATTATTCAAAAGAATTTACATTTGTAATTCGTAGGCTTCGACCGGGGAAGATTTTTAAAAAGGTTTTTAGCCTTTATCTCCTGCCTGAAAAAGAACAAAAATTAGCTTTTCTTGTACATTTTGGAGATAAAGAGATACCTCAACTAATAAAAACGGTTGAGATTAGGAGTGAAGACATTAATCCTGCTATTGTATATTTTAAGACTTCTAAAAAAGTTATTAATGTTGGTGATTTCGTGAAACTGTATTAGGAGCTGAGAGGAAATGTTAAAGAGTTAAAAATAGAATATGAAGTATTGGGACATAAATTAAAAAGAAAAAGCGGTTATATTAGACTAAGAAATAGAAAGATTGGTTCCATTTTTGTTAAACCTGAATTTCCTACCACTTATAAATTGGTTGCTAAATTTCTTGTTCGGAGAGCACATTTTAAAGTGTTTAAACTTTCAAAGCTTATTCATATAAAAACAAAACCATTAATAAAGTCTTTTAAAGCAAAGCCTTCTGTTGTAACCCCGAGCTCCAGTACACGATATCCTGCGAAAACAAGAATAAAATGTGATATTCGTGGTGCTACCGAAGCAAAGCTAATATGCGCAGGAAGCACTTATAAAATTGATCCATGGGGAGGTATAGTTAGGGTTCCAATATACAATAAGACAAAATGTGTTTTAAAAGCTATGAATACCTATTTTGAAACAGAAAAATCCATTGAGATTCAAATAAAACCTAAGATTACCTATTTTAAAATTTCTCCAGAATTAATTAGAAGTGGTGGCAAAGCAAGATTGGCCTGGTCATTTATTGGGGCGGAGAAAGCTATTATTGAACCCGGTATCGGAAATATTCTAGACAAAAGAAGTGTTTATGTGAGCCCCTCTGAAACAGCAGTGTACAAACTAATAATATCTTCGGAACAGGGAAAAGATGAAAAAACTGTGAAAGTCAGGGTATCTCCCGTGATTTCGTATTTTAAAGTTGATAAAAGTGCTATTTACCCGGGGGAAAGTGTTAATTTAAGCTGGGAAGTAAAGAGCGGAGTGGAAAAGGTTAGTGTCATTAGAAAGAACGAGAATAAAAATAGAGTTCTTATTCATGAAGATAATAAAGCGATTGGGAATTTTAAGGATACTCCTCCTAACACAGGTTCTTTGAAATTTTTTTATAGATTAGAGATTAAAAATGACGCGGGGATGGATGTATCAAGATATTTAATTGTTTCTTTCATACCCAAAATTCTATATTTTAAAGCTGATAGGTATGAGATAAAATACGGAGAAGAGGTTAAATTGTATTGGAAAGCATTAGGCGCATATACTAACAGAACTATGCTAAGGACTTATAAAGGTGCATTCCTTTTAGTGGATGGATCCCCGGTTGAGGAGAAAGGTTTTGTTGTAAAACCTAAGGAAACAACGACTTATATTTTGACCGTTAGAGGGCCGAAAGGAAGTGCAAAAGAAACGATAGTTGTAAAAGTTCGTAAATAATGGCTGATATATTTAATTGGGTTGATTTTTTATAAAAAAACACACTTTTTTATTAGGAGCAGGAATAAGAAAATATATTGACTTTTTTATTTTAGAGTAATAAAGTATATTAAATATAATAAATTTATATTAAGGAGGATTAAAAATGGATAAAATTTTAGAGGGCTTAAAACCTGAGCTTTTATGGAAACATTTTGACGAAATAAGGAAGATTCCGAGATGTTCCGGTCATGAAGAAGCGATAGGAGATTATATTGTTATTTTTGCCAAAGCTCACAATCTTGAATACACAAGAGATGAGGTAGGAAACATAATTGTAAGAAAACCTGCTACAAAAGGTAAAGAGAATGCTCCCGGAGTGGTTTTGCAGGGGCATATTGATATGGTTTGTGAAAAAAACTCTGATGTTGACTTTGATTTTTCAAAAGATCCTATTAAACTTAAGAGAGAAGGGGATTGGATAACCGCTGACGGAACAACATTGGGTGCTGACAATGGCATAGGTGTTGCAGCAGCTCTTGCTGTTTTAGAGGATGATTCATTAGTTCATGGACCCATTGAGGCACTTTTTACAATTGATGAGGAGAGAGGCTTAACAGGGGCTGCCTATATAAAACCGGGCTCTTTAAAGGGAAAAATACTTTTAAATCTTGACAGTGAAGATGACGGAATTTTTACTATTGGTTGTGCAGGCGGTGGAGATTCTATTTTTAAAATTAAAACCGAAACAATCAATCCTGGCAATGAAAAGGCTGTTAAGATAGTAGTTTCAGGTTTAAAAGGTGGCCATTCCGGTATTGATATTAATACAGGCAGAGGCAATGCAGTGAAGATTGTTGCAAGAGTTCTTTATGAGATGAGAGAAAAAATTGATTTTGAGCTTGCTGTAATAGAAGGTGGTGATAAGAGAAATGCAATTCCGAGAGAAGCTTATGCTATTGTTGTTTTAAATAACGATGAGATGGGGGAAGCTAAAAAGATCGCCGATTGTGTACTTTCTGAAGTTAAAACAGAGCTTAAAGGGACCGATGACGGGGTTTTAATTGAAATAAAGGATGATAATATGCCTGGGAAGGTTTTGACAAAACTTTTGAGGGATAAAGTTATAAATACAATTCTTGCTCTTCCTCACGGAGTCCTTGCTATGAGTCAGGCTATAGAGGGTCTTGTTCAGACTTCAACCAATTTGGCAGCTGTTCACACTCATGAAGATAGTGTTAAGGTAGTCAAAAGTAGCAGAAGCTCGATAAATTCAGAACTCAAGTTTGTATTAAAGTCTTTAAAAGCATTTGCTAACCTTATAGAAGCTGATATTGAGCAGCCTAATCCTTATCCCGGATGGGCACCGAACCCGGATTCAGAAATCCTTAAAACAATGATGAAGCTTCACAAGGAGCTTTTTGGTAAAGAGGCAGTGGCTGAGGCTATTCATGCTGGCTTGGAAACAGGAATTATCGGAGAAAAGTTCCCCGGTATGGATATGATTTCCTTTGGCCCCACAATTAAACATCCTCATTCTCCTGATGAAAAAGTTCAAATTTCCACTGTTGAAAGATTCTGGACACTTCTAACAAAAACATTGGAGCATCTTGCAGGATAAAGAATAAATAAAACTCTTACAATTTGACATTCTCCTTTAAAAATAATATTTTATAGTCTGTATTATCTTTTGTAATAAGGAGGAATTATGGAAAGATTAAACATAGGGATTATCGGGGGGAGTGGTTTTTATCAAATGGAAGGGGTTGAAGTTTTAGAGGAAAAAAAAGTTAAAACTCCCTTTGGTTCTCCATCCGATAATTATATAATTGTTGAAGTTGAGGGGAGAGAGGTTGCTTTTCTTTCAAGGCATTCGAGAGGGCACAAAATAAGCCCTTCTGAGATAAATTACAGAGCCAATATTTACGGATTCAAAATGTTAGGTATCGAAAGAATTATCTCGGTCTCTGCTGTTGGCTCTCTGAAAGAGGAGATTAAACCTCTGGATATTGTCCTTGTTGATCAATTTTATGATAGAACATACAGAAGAGAAAACACATTTTTTAAAGATGGGATTGTTGCCCATGTGAGTTTTGCAAAGCCCACCTGTCCGGTGTTGAGGAATCTGGTTTATGAGGCTGGGAAGGAATTGGGGTTAAGAGTTCATAATGGTGGAACCTATATAAATATTGAGGGTCCTCAATTTTCTACAATAGCAGAGTCCGAAACATACAGAAAACTGGGTTTTGATGTTATTGGGATGACAAATGCCACAGAAGCCAAGCTTGCAAGAGAAGCTGAGCTTTGCTATACGACAATGGCTCTTGTTACAGATTATGATTGCTGGAAAGATGATGAGGAAGATGTTAGCGTTGAAATGGTTATCGCAAACCTGAAAAAAAATACTGAAAATGCTCAAAAAATTATAAAAAAGGTAATCCCTCTGATCCCTGAGGAGAGAGAAGAAGAATGTATGTGCAAACATGCTTTAAAGTATTCAATAATAACTTCTCCCGAACTTATTTCAGAGGAAACAAAAGATAGATTAAGATTAATAATAGGAAAATATATTTAGGAGGAAATTTAATGAGTTTATCCATAGGATCAATAGCTTTTGATACGATTGAGAATGTTCACGGAAGAAGGGAAAGGATTGTAGGTGGCTCCTTAACTTATTATGCTTATGCAGCATCCTTGTTTGAAAAACCCAAGTTGGTAGGGGTTATTGGAGAGGATTTTCCTGAGAATATAATAGAAGAGATGGGAGAAAGAGGGATAGATGTTCGAGGTATTAAAAAGGAAAGAGGAAAAACATTTTTCTGGGAAGGAAAGTATTCCGATGATTTTCTTGAAAGGGAGACTATTACAACAGAGCTTAATGTTTTTGAGCATTTTAACCCGAAAATTCCAGGTTTTTACAAGAGTGAAAAAAATGTCTTTTTGGCAAATATAGCACCTTCCCTTCAAAAAAAGGTTATGGAACAATTGAGTGATGATAAATTTTATGTTATGGATACTATGAATCTGTGGATAAATGTTGACAGAGAAGGATTGGAAGATGTGATTAAAAAGGTTGATGGTATTATTCTTAATGATGAAGAGGCCAGAATGCTTACCGGAAAATTTTACATATACGATGCTGCTAAAGCATTAAAAAATTACGGGATTTCATTTGCTCTTATTAAAAAAGGGGAAAATGGCTCAATGTTATATTTTAATGATGAATTTATTGTTATACCTCCGTATCCAATAGAAACAGTGATAGATCCCACGGGGGCAGGAGATAGTTATGGCGGAGCATTTATGGGCTTTCTCGAAGAGGCCGGAAATATTAATTTAAAAACATTGAAGAAAGCTATGGTGTATGGAACTATTGTATCTTCTTTTACTATAGAAGATTTTGGTGTGGAAAGGTTGAGAAATTTAAAGAGAGAAGGTGTTGAACAAAGGGTTAATGAGTATATGGAGATGTTGAACTTTTCCGTATGAGAAAAAACCTTGACCGATACATAATAAGGGAAATATTACCGTATTTTTGGGCGGGGTTATTTCTTTATACTTTTACTTTATTAACAAGTAGATTATTTGATTTAACGGATCTTTTAATATCGAAGGATGTCAATTTTCTTACTGTGATAAAATTATTTGTTTTCTTACTTCCAGCTATTTTGTCAATTACTCTTCCTATGGCTTTTCTCTTTGCTGTTTTAATGGGAATGAGCAGGCTTTCTGCAGATTCTGAATATCTTGCGATGAGATCTCTTGGAATATCTTTAAACAGGATCTTTAAACCGGTTTTTTACCTCTCATTGTTTGTTTTTTTGGTTCACTTGATTATTACTTTTTATGTAGCTCCGAGTTCCAATTATAATTTCACAAAAAACATAGTAAAAATAATTCTTGAGAAAACGGGACAAGAGATAAAGCCTCGAAAATTTGTTAAGGGTCTTCCGGGAGTTGTGCTTTACATTCAGGATAAAAAAAACAAAAGTATCTGGGAAAATGTTTTTGTATACAATCAAATGGATTCCAAGAAAAATAAAATTCTTATTGCAAAGTACGGAGGATTAAAGATAGATAAAAAGAAAAGAAAAGCAGAGATAAAACTTGTTGATGGCTTTCTACACATGTTTGATAAAAAAGAACCTAAAAAGTACACTACTGCAAGATTCAGTTATATGCTTCAACCTCTTGATACTGAGTTCTTTTTCAGAAAATTTAATGTATCAAAAAGAAGGAGAGATAAAAGTTTTAAGGAACTTATAAGAGACTTAAAAAAGAAAGTTTTACCTCGGCAGGTTAAGTTAGCTTACAAAGCAGAACTTCACAAAAGAGTGGCTCTCCCTTTTTCGGCAATTATATTTGCTATTTTAGGGGTAGGACTTGGCCTCAGTGTTAAAAGAGGGGGTTTTGCTTTAAGTTTAATAATAATAATCGTTTATTTTACAACATTCTCTTGGGGGGAAAATTTCGCAATTGATGGCTATCTTTCTCCTTTCCTGGGTTTATGGGGGCCAAATATTTTTTTCTTACTCATAGGTTTGTTTTTTCTTTTTAATACAAAGATAAAGGAATTTGCCTCTTCTACCAAAACTACCAAGGGTGGTGAAGAGAGAGAAGAGCAAAAGAGAGAGCATTTTTCAAAATTAAATAAAACAGCTTTTAAGATAAAGATTCCAAAAATAAGTTTTAGATATCCCAATATATTAGACCGTTATATCATATCGGTATTTATTAAAGTATTTGTTTTAATTCTTTTAAGTATGTTTATAATATTTTTAATTATCACTTTTTTTGAATTGATTGATGATATATTAGAGAACAAAAAATCTATTTCACTGCTTTTCAAATATATGTGGTTTTTCTCTCCTCAGATTTTTGAGTATATTTTACCTATCTCATCACTTGCAACTACCTTAATAAGCATAGGTATCTTGGTGAAAAATAATGAAATTTTAGCTGTTAAATCGTTGGGAATTAGCATTTTTAGGATAAGTGTAAATTTTATATTGATTGGAATAATTTTGAGTTTTCTGAGTTTTTCTGTACAGGAAAAAGTGTTGCCTGTTTCAAACAAAACTGCGGAAGAGATTAAAAATGAAATAATGAACAGAAAAAACACATACATAAGTGCTTTTAACACCTGGCTTATATCAAAATACAATAGTATATATCATTTTACTCATTTTGATAGAAAGAGAAAGGTTTTTAACAATTTTGAGCTTTTTACTTTAAACAAGGATTTTATTATTCAAAAAAGATTTTTTGCAAAAAGAGCTTATTTAAGGGATTATAAATTGATCTTGAAGAATGGTTGGGAAGCTGATTTTAGTGATGGTTTTTTTGAGAATTTTAAAAAGATAAAAAAAGAGGAGATAGGTATACTTGAATCCGAAGATTTTTTCACTTCAAAAAGGACAGAGCCGGAGACTATGAATTTTTCTCAGCTAAGAAAATACATAAGATATTTAAAGGAGAATAATTTTGAATCAAGGGATTATGAGGTGGAACTTTGTACTAAAATAGGTTTTCCCTTGATAAATCTAATAATGATTCTGTTTAGTATTCCCTTTTCTCTGAAGCTCGGTAAAAGTGGAACTCTTGTCGGTGTAGGTGCTGCTATTTCAATTTCTCTTTTGTATTGGATAATTTTTGGAATTTTAAAATCAATGGGTACTATCGGGCTTCTTTCTCCTTTTATTTCAGCGTTAGGAGCAAATTTGGTATTCTTTTTAATAGGTTTGTATTTTTATTTTGGGATGAGAAGCTGATGGGAGAGATAAAATTTGAAACATTACTTCCTTTACTTGAAAAAAGCGGAAATAAAAAGAGGTTTATTTGTAGTTTCTTAAAAAGACTAACGCAATTTCAGCTTACTAATTGTATTCTCTATTTAAGAAATGAGAGAATGGATTGTGTGGATAGCTATTCTCTAAAGAATGATAGTTCTCGTGGACTAATGAGTTTTACTGTAGATGATTGTGATCTTGAAAAAATTTATTCTCAGGAAAGCGGAAAGGAAAAAGCTATTTTTCGGATTTTTTATGAAAAAGATTTTTTAGGTTTTCTAAGCTGCGGGGATTTTGGGAATCTAGATTTTTCAGCAAATCTTGAACTTTTTTTGAAAATAGCTTCTCCTGTTTTTAGAAATTTTGAGCTTAAAGAGAGATTGGAAACAGAGAAGGAAGTAGCAAAAACCCTTTATCAGATAAACATAGATCTTTCACTTTACCTTGAGCTGAACAATATTTTAAAAAAGATTGTTGAATCATTAAAAAAGATAATAGATTACAATGCTATTGCTATATATATACTTGACAAAGAGAAAAAAGACTTAAAAACCCTTTATTATAGAGGGTTTCCTAAAAAAAATGTTGACAAGCTTAAAGTTAAAATAGGACAGGGATTGGTAGGAATAGTTGCAAAAACAGAAAAACCTTATGTCAGTAAAAACATTAAAAAGGAATCTGTATATGTGAAGGCAAGGGAAAAAACCAAATCTGAAATTGTCGTGCCAATAATTTCCAAGGATAAAGTTATAGGTATCCTGAATTTGGAGAGCAACAAACTTTCTCAATATTCAAAAAAACATTTAAGAGTGTTAAATGCTTTTGCCTCAATTGCCGCGATTGCGATAGAAAGGTCAATTTTATACAGAGAAAGAATTGAAAAAAATAGGATTAAAAAAGAACTTGAAATCGCCAAACAAATTCAGGATAGAATGATTCCAAAAGTTTTTCCGAAAAACAAATTTTTTGAAATATTTGGTGGAAGTGAACCTGCTGAAATAGTTGGAGGGGATTTTTTTGACTTCTTAAAAGTCGGTGAAAGCCTTTACTTTGTAATTGCTGATGTTTCAGGTAAAGGTGTTCCGGCATCTCTTTTGGTCTCCCTGTTTAAAAGCGCTTTTCTCATTATTTTTAAAAAGGAGAAAAGTTTTAAGGAAAAAGTAGAGGAGATAAACTCATTTGTTCATGAGAATACTGAAAGGAATCAGTTTATTACGGCAATTTTTGGAAAGATAGAGAGTGATGAAATCTCATTGATAAATTGTGGTCATAATTACCCTATAATAATAAGAAAAGAGCGAGCTTACTATCTGAAAAAGGGTAATACAATTTTAGGATTTTTTAAAAATTATAAATACTCTTCATTTAGAGTAAAATTGTCTAAAGGTGATATGCTTTTTCTTTATACAGATGGGCTTTATGAGTCAATAGGGGATATTAAAAAAGACATAGGTTTGAAAGGAGTTAAGAAATTTTTGAAAAAATATAAAGATTTGCCATTGCAGAAGATGTGGAACTCAATACTTAAAGATATTAAAAGAGTTTCAAACGGTAATTTATCCGATGATTTTACAATTTTAATATTAAAGAGGAAAGTATGAAGAAAGTATTATTGTTTATATTATTGTTTATATGTGTATTTTCTTTGGGATTTTCTACAAATCTTATATGGTGGTTTAAGGTTAATGGTGAAAATAAGTGGCTTAGTATAGCTATTCCATTCCTTCTTTACAATTTTTCGGAAGGAGAAAATTACCTTTTAGGCTTGAACTTTCCTGATTCCTCTGATGAAGACGTAAAGATATCTGAAAATGTTAGTTTTGGTTATGTCCTAAAGAGAGGAATGGAGTTAAAAGTGAATAATGTTTATACTGGACGTATAACTGAATCCTCACATGGGATAGAATTAAAGATAAAAGAATTTAATCTGAAAAATTTGAAAATGAACAAATATATCTTTTCCCAAGCGAATGTTGGGTCTCTTTTAAATTCATTTGTTAGGTTTTTAAAGAAAGATTTTTCCCGGAATTTAAAAAAAGATGAATTAAAGGTTATGGCTGAAGCTATAAGAAAATACAATAGTGAAAGAATGAAAGCTATTGAAGAGGGACTTTCTAAATTTCCTTCTTCAATTTTTTTAAGGGAGATTTATTTAAAAGAGCTAATAGAAGAGGAGGATTATGAAAAGATCATAGATTTTTTGGATACTCCAAAAACAATGGGAGAGTATAGGATAAAGATATACTCTTTAATAAAAGTTGGAGATTTCCCCGAGGCAGAAAAACTTTTGGAACTTATTAAAAATAAAACAGCCTGTGATTTTAATAATTATGCTATTCTTATTATTTTGTCCAATGGGAATAGAGCAGCTGCCCGCGAGAATTTTATGAGGGCGGAGAGTTTCTCGCCGAGAGATTGGAGAATCTATTACAATTATTCTCTTTTCGAATTTATGGAAAGCAATAATAAAAAGGCAAAAGAGGAAATAGTAAAATCTGTTAAAACCTCTTTTCGCTTGCCTGTGCAAATAGAATTGTTTAAGAGAATCGTGAATATGAGTAGTGAAATTTCTGGGTTCGGACTTACAACCAAAAAGGAAGTACTTTTAAAAAATATTTTGGATTCCATCTCATTTTTTTCTCCGGATGAGAATCCTGAATTCATGCCAATTCTTAATGAAGAAATACCAGTAAAAAAAGATGTCTATTATTTCAATGAGGGGATTAATTCTCTTTCCTCTGGTGATTATTATATGTCAAAGAAGCTATTAAAAAGATATTTGTTTCAAGACCCCCTTAACGATAAAGTATTTTATACTCTTGCTCTTGCTAATTATTATTTGGGAGATTATAAAAGTGCTCTTGTAAATGTAGAAACAGCTTTACTTTTAAAACATAGGCTTTTGTATGAACTTCTTCGCTTAGAAATATTTTACAGATTAACAGAGATTAGCAAATTTAACTCTCTTTACAAAAGACTAAAAGAGCTTTATCCAGCTAATAGTGATATTGACAAAATTTATAACCATGAGGATTTTAGGTTTCCTCTTGCAAAGTAAAATCTTTTTAAGACAAAAACATTATCTTTTCTTGACGCTCTGAGGTAATTGAAATATAATCATACCTCTGTCTTTTGCTTGTTTAGTAGACAAGAGGCTTAAGTGAAGAGGTGAGAATAATATGTCAAAAGCTTTTAAAGACAAACGCTTGCTGCTGGGGTTGATTTTACTCGCTTTTGTTTTAAGAATAGCTGAGATTGCTTTTGACATAAGAATATTTTCATGTGTTCCTGATGAAAATTATTATACTAATGTAATTTATAAAGCTTTCATAAACAATTCCCTGGATATTAATTTTTATTGGTATCCCTCTTTTTTCTTTTACTTTAACCTTATTTTATTTTATGTCTTTCATTTTATAGTTAAATTTATTTTAATTTTTTTAAAACTCTGGCATCCTCTTACTTTTGCTATTCAAGAAGATATGTTTTATATATTAAAAGTTTTTATCAGGAGTTTTAATGCGATCTTGGGGGCTGTATTAGTACATGTTGTTTACAGAATAGGAAAAGAGTTATTTGATAATGTGTACTATTCCTATGTTTCAGCTTTTTTAGTGGCAATTAATTTCCAATATTATAAACTCTCACATTGCAAAACCTGATATATTACACACTCTTTTAACACAAATTGTGATACTTTTATCGCTTATGTTTTATGGTAATGGGGAAAAGAAATTTTTTTATTTAGCGATAATATTTTCGGCACTATCAGCGGGAACAAAAGTTTTGGGAGGAATCTCTGTAATAATTCCTATATACATGCTATTTCTAAAAAAGATTAAGGATAAAGAAGTAGGAAAATTTGTATTGGATTCTTTTGTTGCTTTTTTTATCTGGATTGCTACTTTTTTGATTTCAACACCTTTTATTGTTTTAAAGTTTTCAAACGCAAAAGAAGTTTTTAATTTTTACAAAAACCTTTCTCATGTAAAACATTACTCATATCTTTATTATGAAAAGTTTTCAAGGTTTCTGAATATCCAGAGAAACATTTATACAGTTCCGGAAATTATTTTCATTGTTTTCTCTATAATATTTTTAACTTATGTTCTTTTTAAAAAGAAAGATATAAAATTAAGCTGTATTTATCTATTTTCTCTTTTATATCTGATAATTGGGTTATTTAAGAATTTTTTTAATGCGAGGTATTATTTACCTGTTGTTCCTTCAGTAATTATTCTTATGATATCAGGTTTTTATTATTTGGAAAGGATTGTTAGGAAAAAGACTCTTGTTAGGTTTCTTGTAATCTTAATGGTTTTCTTTCCTGCAGTTAGAGGAATAAAGGCAAGTGTAGGATTTGTCCTCAAAACTACACAGGAAGAGAGCTATGATTTTTTGTCAAAGACCCCTGATAATACATTTTATGCTTTTGAAATTATGACAGGTAGTGTTTTTTAAAAAAATAACAGAGCTGTAATGTTTCTCGGGAGAAGATTGCCCAAATTTTATAATGAATCAAGAATAACCTTTGTTGTTCATAATGTAAATAATTATAATATGTTTTTCAAATATCCAGAAGGCCAAAAGGCATTAAAAAAACTTTATGATAACTATCAATGGATTTTTAAACACAGTGTTCTAATGAAGATTATTGAGAAGGAACCTATTGATTTTTTAAACCCTAAAAATTGAATTTCTGAAATTAGTGGATTATTCTCCAGTAAAGGCAGATTCATTTTTAACATTAAAAGGTAAAGTTAGAAATAAGTCTGAGTGCCATTTTTGGATAATGAGTGGAAATAAAATATTATATTCTATTAAACCTAAATCAAGTGTTTTCATAAAAAAAAGATTCGGCTTAAATTCTTATAAAGGAAAAAGTATTTTTTTCTTTGCTCCGATAAAAAAAGATTATTGTAGATCTCAGAGAGGGTTTTTGTTTATTGATATAGAATTTGATTATCAAAAAGGTGATAACATAATTTATTTTTCAGAAAAGAGAAAGGTGAAACCAAATGAACCTTTAATTTTATATTTAGGGGAGAAAAGATGAATGTTCTTATTTTTATTCCTACTTATAATGAAGCTGATAATATCCTGATTTTATTGGATAAAATTTTTAAAATAGATGATAAATTCAGAGTACTTCTTGTAGACGATAATTCTCCAGATGGAACAGCCGAGATCGTAAGAAATACTTATAGGGAAGACAGGGTAAAAGTAGTTGTAAGAACAGAGAAAAGAGGAAGGGGGTATGTGGGAATTTACGGATTTAGGAAAGCGTTGGAAATTGGTTTTGATAAATTAATTGAAATGGATGGAGATTTATCCCATTCTCCGGAGTTTTTACCGGCTTTGTTAGGGGAATCAGAAAAATATGACATAGTAATAGGCTCACGGTTTGTTAAAGGGGGAAAGGATAAAGAAAGGGGTTTTTTAAGGGAATTTATAAGTTTTTTTGCAAGAGAATATATATCTTTGACTCTTGGTTTAAAGGTAAAAGACATAACTTCAGGATTTAGAGTTTTTAACCCAGAAGTAATTGAAAAAGTTTTACCCCACCTAACTGTCAATGATCCTTTTATTGTTGCAGAATTCCTTTACTGGGCTAATAGATATGGTTTTTCTATAAAGGAAGTACCTATCTATTTTTATAACAGACAAAAGGGTAATTCAAAGCTTAATGCTAAGATCCTTATTACATATTTATTCAAAGTAGTTAAATTAGCCGTCAAAGGGAGGAAAGTTAAGATATCTTTTTAAGTAAAACCAGAAGATTCCCTCCGCTTATTTTTATCTCTTTTTGAAAAAAGAAAGGAAGAAGGGTATTTCTAAGGATTTTTGCTGCTCTTGAAAATAGTCCTGAAGAGTTTAAGCTTATCTGGTTTAAGATATAAGACAATGAATAGTTTGTGTAAGGTATTTTTTTATAAATGATTTCAAATCCATTTTCTGAGCATAGAAATTCAAAGAATTTAAAATTGTAGTAAAATAAATGAGGAGGATTAAAATGTGGCCATCTCTTTCCCAAAATTTTTCTTTGGAGGCTGTCTATGTTAGGAACTAATACCAACCATAACCCTTCTGATTTTAAAATATAGTGAGCCTTTCTTGTGAATTCCTTAGGTTCCCTGATGTGTTCGAAAAGGGAGATTGAGGTAATTGCACTGAATTCTTCTTTCTGGAAATTTAATTTTAGGAAGTCTCCATAGATAATTTTATCCTGGATTTTTTTATTTGAAACTTTCACACTAGAACTCATTTCTATCCCCTTGACATCCCACTCCAGTTCTTGTGCTACTTCAAGAAGAAATCCCTGGGCTGTTCCTATATCAAGTAATTTTTTTTCATTGGTAGTATTAAACTTTTCAATAAGCTTTATATATCTTTTAAAATCTTCTTTTTTTGTTAGTTCGAGAGAATTATTATCACCCCAACTTGAAAAATATTCTCCTGAATACATATTAAAAATTTCATCTTCGGAAGGGAGTGGGAATTGAAACATTATTTTACATTTCTCGCATCTGTAGAGATTGGTAATTTTAGATGGGAAATTTTTGTAGATAAGCTTGGTATTCCCCTTGCACCAGGGGCACTTTGTTTTCAAATCTTCCATTAGAGTACTTCTTTATTTTTTTCTCTATTTATTATTTCTCTGTAATATTCCTTTATCCCCTCACGAAGTTTTGTAAAAGGAAAATCTTTAAGCCATTTGGGTATATTTGCTTTCGTAAGGAATTGGAACTTTCCTTTTAAATTTTCAGGAAAAGAGATTAACTCAATATAATCTTTATTCTCTTTTTTTGAAGAGATCTTTCCATAATCTTTCAAAATATCTATAACCATATTTGCAAGATCTGTATGAGAAGTAGAAAATCCTGTCCCAAGATCATATATACCGTTTGAGATTTTTTTATCAAGAATTTTTGTTAAAATTTCTACATTGTCTTTTACCCATAGATAATCTCTTTTAATTTTATCTCCATTCTCAAATAATTTTATTTTTCCGTATTTTGTTATAAATTCTTAAAATCTGTAAACAAGAGAAGCATTTTCTCCCTTGTGATATTCTCCGGGACCGTATGTGTTGAAAAACCGAAATCCCAGAATTTGGGAATTGATTTCTCTTTTTTTTAAAATTATAGCGAGATGTTTTTCAAACATCTTTTTTGAAAGAGCATAAATATTATGAGGTTTGTCTTCAATGTTTTTGTTTTTCTCTTTCAAAAATTTATTTCCATATATAGCAGAAGATGATGCGAATACAAAAGTGATTTTATTTTTTAATGAAAAAGAGAGCCATTCTTTTGAATGTTCGAAGTTTAATTCTACCATTTTGTTTGAGTCTGAAGCTAAAACATCGGAGTTTGCTCTCAAATGGAAAATTGCCTTTATCCTTACTTCTTTTATTTTTTTTATTATCTTTTCAATTCCAATTTTGTAATTGATAAAATCATAAAAAGTAAGATCTTTTAGGTTTTCCCACTTTCCTGCTTTTTTAAGACTATCTACTATTATAATTTTATCAATTCCCTTTGTATTTAACTCTTTTACAAGATTAGAACCTATAAAACCTGCTCCACCTGTTACTATAATAGTTTCTTTCATAAAGAGAGAATAATAGAAAATTATTAACTTGTCAATTATTTCCACTTTTTTCTCTTGAGTAGATTGATTAGATAAAATATAATAAAGAAGATTAATGATGAATACAGATATTTCTATAGCAATTCTTGCGGGAGGAGAGAGTAAGAGATTTGGTAAAGATAAATTATCTCTTTTATTTGAGGGAAAAACTTTTCTTGAAAATTTGGTGGGGAAATTAAAAGAGTTTTCGGATGATATTATAATTATTGGAAGGGAATATCCGGGGTTTCCTTATTGTAAGGATGCTTATGACACAAGGGCTTCAATAGTGGGAATTTATACTGCTCTTGAATGTGCGAAAAATGATTATGTCTTTGTAGTAGCAGGTGATCTTCCCCTTCTTTCAAAAGAACTTGTTAGATTTTTAATTGAAAATATTTCTTCTGAATATGATATTATAGTTCCTATGGTAAGAGGATATTATGAGCCTCTTGTGGCAATATATTCAAAAAGAATTAAGGAACTAATAAGAAGACGAATTGTTTCGGGGAATTTTAAGGTTTCCGATATATTTAAAGAAGGTAGAATATCTGTTATTGAGGAAGCTCAAATAAGAGAAATAGATGAGGATATGCTTTCTTTTTTTAATGTAAACACAATAGATGATTATAGATATTTGATAGAAAACTTCGAAAAAATCAAAAATTCAGCGAAATGATAGTAAGATCATCTTTTAATTTAATTTTTTGACCCCCGGTAAGAAGCTCGTGCATTTTTTTGATATTATAGTTACTTTTTTTGTAGTACTTTTTTACACCATTAATTCCTATTTCTTTGGAATTCTTTTCAAATTCTGAAAGACCATCGGTGAAAAGAAGAATTTTATCATTTTTTTCAATCCTTATTTTCCCATTGTTGCCCTCAATTTTTTCAAACATCCCAAGAAAATAGCTCCCTTCATTTAATTCAAATATTTTCCCGCTTTTTTTGAATAATAGAGCAGGTAAATGACCTGCATTAAAATATTCTATAAACTCTCCCTTTTTATCTATCTTGAGAATTATAAATGTTAAATACATTTCAGAGCGAGTAATTGAAAGGAGTACTTTATTTAATCTTTTTATTATAGATTTTAAATCTTTTCTTCCTCCTTTTAGAAGGGAGCGAACGCTTGCCTGTGCGGATGCCATAATAAGAGCTGCAGAAATACCTTTGCCTGAAACATCTCCAATTGTGACATAATAATTTTTTTTATCTTCCAAAAAATCATAAAGATCTCCTCCCACTTCATAAGATGTTAGAGCCAAAGCTTCCACCTTTATCCCTTTCCATTCCGGGTTTTTGAAAGGGAGCATTCTATCCTGAATTTTTTTTGCAATAGATAACTCTTTTCTTATTCTTACCTTTTCAAGATGACTATGATAAAGTTCAATGTTATCTAACATTATATTTAGTTGCATAAGAATTGTTTGAACAAAATCTTCCTCTTCAGGAGTTATCTCTATTCCTCCAATTTTATTACCAATTAAAACTCCTATTCCATTTTGCTTTTCTTTACTTGATATAAAGTATAATTTCGTAAAATTTGGTAAAAAAGAATCATCAATTGATGATATGTTATTTTTGCAAACTTTTATTTTTTGGAAGATTAATTCTTTGATTTTTTCCTCTTTTGAATAAACACCCCTTTTCTCAAGAATTTCGATTACCTTCCTATTTTTAGAAAAAATAATGAGTTTATTTACTCCGAGCTGTCCCATGATAAGATTTCTTACCAGGGTGATTAAGACTTTTTTATCAAATGACCAATATGAGGCTGATGTTAAGTCAAATATTGAATTTATTTCCATCTTTTTTATAAGAAGCTTTTTGTTAAGCTCTTCAATTTTTAGTTTTAATTTATCATTTTCCTCTAAAATATTGAATAATTCTTTCATGTGTTTTGGAAGGGGGGATTTGATTTCTTCTCTGTTTTTTATTCTCTTTAAAACTTTTTCTACTATTTTAATTTCTTCTTCAGTAAGTAAAACTTCCATCCTTCCTTTTCCCCTATTTCCAATTTATCAACAAAGTTTTTTATAATAAATAAACCGAAACCTCCTCTCTTTTTTTCTTTTAGTATTTTGTTAATATTCACTTTAATATTATTGTTATCAAGAGAAAAACTTTTACCTTTGTGTTTTAAAATGATTGAAAGAAGGTTTTTTTTAAATTTTATCTCTACAATTATAATTTTATCTTTCTTATTTTCATAAGAATGTTTTATTATATTGGTAAGTGCTTCCTCTGTCGCTATCGCTATTTTTTTCCTCTCCTCTTTCTCTATATCCTCTGCTTTTAAAAAAGAGTCTAGAAAACTTAATAGTGGGGGGATAAAAATTGGGTTTGAATTAATAGTTATTGAAATTTCTGCCATTCTTCAGAAACTTTGGATTGCATCTTCTAAATTTTCAAAAAAGGACATTATCTTAGGGAATCCAGTAATCTCAAATATTTCTTTAATAACCGAATTGTCCTCTATATAAATTTTTATATCACCTCCCTTTTCCCTGATTTCTTCGAGGTATCCTATTATTACTCCGAGCCCAATACTGGAGATGTATTCGAGTTCTTTTAAATTAAGTATTATTTTAGGAGTTTTACTTATGCAATTTTTTAACTCTTCCTCAAATTGTGGAGATGAGTATGCATTTAAACTGCCATTGAGTTTTATAATACAGATGTCTCCTTTTAACTCTTTATTTATTTCCAAGTTAGTTTTATTACTCATACTCTTTCTATCCTATTAAAGAAGAAGTTGATTTCAATTTTTGCGTTTCCAGGGGAGTCTGAGCCATGTACAGCATTATTCTGTATAGATGAGCCGTAAAGCTTTCTTATCGTTCCTTCATCAGCCTCTTCTGGATTGGTTGCTCCCATTGTTTTTCTCCACTCACTTATTGCATTTTCTTTTTCAAGGAGCAAAACAACAACTGGTCCTGATGTCATAAATTTTACAAGATCATTATAAAATGGTCTTTCTTTATGTACAATGTAAAATTCCTTTGCATCTTTTTCTCTTAAATGAAGCATTTTCATGGCTCTGATTTTAAAGCCCCTTTCCTCAATTATTGTTATTATTTTGCCCATTAGATTCTTTTTTACAGCATCGGGTTTGATAATTCCAAGAGTTTGTTCCATTTTTACCTCCATTTTAAATATCCTAAATTATGTTAAATTTTATTTAATTAAAAGTCAAGCTATATCTGGCTCTTTCAATTGGTTTTTATTGCATATCATATGCTTTTGTAATTAAGTTAAAAGGATGTTTTTAAAATCCTTTTTAGATACTCAGTGTAGGAATTTTCCGGCATTTTTTTTATTATATTTTTAAAATCTTCTTTTGAAATAAAACCCTTTGTTAGAGCTATCTCTTCTATACAGCCTATCTTTAATCCCTGTCTCTTTTCAATTGTCTTAATAAACATTGAAGCTTCTACCAAATTATCATGAGTTCCCGAATCAAGCCAGGCAACTCCTCTTCCCAAAAGTTTTACTTTTAATTTACCTTTTTTCATGTAAGCTTTGTGAACATCTGTAATCTCAAGCTCCTTTCTTTTTGATGGTTTTAAGGATTTTGCTATTTCAATGACTGTATTATCATAAAAATAAAGGCCGGGTATAGCATAGTTTGATTTAGGCTTTTTAGGTTTTTCCTCAATGCTTACTACATTCCCTTTACCATCAATTTCAATAACCCCATAGCTCTGGGGATTGGATACCCAGTATCCAAAAATGAGAGCCCCTTCCTCCAATTCAGAAGCTGCCTTTAGTGTTTGTAAAAGCTCCTGACCGTAAAAGATATTATCTCCCAAAATCAACGCCACATTTTCTCCATTTATAAAATCCTCTCCTATAATAAAAGCTTCTGCAATTCCATTGGGTTTTTTTTGGATTCTGTATAAAATGGACAGTCCTAAATGTTCACCATTACCAAAGAGCTCTTCGTAAAGGACTATATTGTGCTCATCAGAAATTATAAGAATCTCTCTTATTCCGGCTTCCATAAGTGTTGAAAGAGGATAGTAAATCATAGGCTTGTCATAAACAGGAATGAGTTGTTTGCTTATTATTTTTGTGGATGGAAAAAGTCTTGTGCCCTTTCCTCCTGCTAATATTATTCCTTTCATTGAAACTTACTTGCAGATTTTGTCAAAAGTCTCTTCAGCCTCTTTAACAAGATCTTCAATTATCTTTTTCACAGGTTTTATTTCATTTATTAACCCGACGCTCTGACCAGCCATAAGAGAACCATAATTTATATCTCCTTCCTGAACAGCCTTTCTCAAAGCTCCTACCCAGAAACTTTCAACTTTATAGACTGCATCTCTTCTTGTGATTTCACCTTTTTCCAATTTTTTAAGAAGTTCCAATTGAAGTTTTCCAAATTCTTTAATACCTTTGTTGTAAAGTGCCCTCACGGAGACTACCGGAAGAGCAGAGTCATATCTTGGGGTTGCAATAGCTTCTCTGGCATTTGCTCTTTTGTATCTTTCTTTGAATTTCGGATGAGCCGGGCTTTCTTCTGACATTGCAAAGATTGTGCCCATTTGAACTCCTGAAGCTCCCATTAGCAGAAGATGTGCAATCATTTTCCCGGTTGCAATCCCTCCGGCAATAAAAATAGGTCTCTTTTCTGAAAAATTAAAAAGTACCTGTTGAAGCAGAACTATTGTGGAAACATGCCCTATATGGCCGCCTGCTTCACTTCCTTCTAATATTAATGCATCTGCACCATAATCTATCATCCTTTGAGCTATGGATTCTGTGGAAGCAAATGTCATCACCTTTGCCCCCTCTTCTTTGGCAATTTTTACTTCCTCTTTTCTCGGAAAACTTCCTGCGAAGACAATGTATTTTACGCCCATTTCAACAGCTTTTTTTAGGTGTTCCAGATAGTTGGGAGCAATCACGATAAGATTAACCGCAAAATGAGCTTTTTCATCCTGAAGAATCTTTATCTCTTTTTCAAGAAGCTCAACCGGCATATTTCCAGCTGCTAAAACTCCAAATCCACCAGCATCACTAACAGCTTTGACTAATTTTGAATCACTGATCCAGGTCATCGCACCGGAGATTATCGGGACATCAACATTGAGGAACTCCTTTCCTCTTTCCCAGTATTTTTCATGTCTTAGCTTTATCATAAGCTATTATATCAGAAAGAAAGGGTATTTAAAATTTAGACTTTTTTGCCTTTATAATAATAAAACCTGCTTTTTGAGAATGTTTGTTAAGAGGGTTTTCCGTTTCTTTAAATGTGTGTGGGGGAGATAGGAGTGTGGACACTACGACCTCTATATAAAATCCATTTTTTTCGGTGATATGCTTGATTTCATCAAATGTATAAAATTTGGCATATTTATAATAAGGATGCCCCTCTCTCTTTTTTTTAAGATAGAATTTTCCCCAGCTGCTTTCAGATGGAACAAAACCTATTATAAGCTCACCGTTCTTCCTTAAAATTCTGTTTATCTCAGAAAAACTTTTCTCAAGATTATCTAAAAAACATACCGTTACAATCATAAGAGCAGAGTCAAAGGATTCTTTTTTAAAGGGAAGTTCTTCGGCTACCCCGATAATAACTTTTATACTTCTTCTTAAGGATTTTTTTGCCATTTTAATTGAAGGTTCAAGTCCGTATTTAATATTTAACGGAGAGGCAAATCTTCCTGTCCCCACTCCAATTTCTATGCTATCCCTATTGAAATTTGGTTTTATTTCTTTTATGGCTTCAAGCTCTGAAATATAGATATTCTTGCCTTTCTCTTCAAACCATCTATCATAATCCACATACTTTTTATCAAAAATTCTCCAGCTCATTTTTTCGAAAGGATGTCTTTAATTGCTTTTACTACAGTTTTAACATCATCCTCATCCATTGCTGGAAAGATCGGAAGGGAAAGAATCCTTTTAAAGATAGTTTCACTCACAGGGAAATCTCCTTCTTTGTAAGGATGATATTTTTTATAATAAGAAAAAAGGTGTACAGGGATAAAGTGAACAGAAGTCTGAATCTTTTTACTAAGCAATTCTTTTATTAAAGAGTCTCTTTTATAATTTTTTATCTCAACAGGAAACAGATGATATGAAGATTTTTTATCCTTTGAAACAGGTTTTATCACAATCTCTTCAACTTCGGAAAGGTATTGTATATAAAGTTCAGCAATTAATCTTCTCTTTTTATTTATTTTTTCTATTCTCTTTAACTGCTCTCTTCCTATTGCAGCTGCTATGTCTGTCATATTGTACTTAAAACCTAAAACTTTTACATCATAGAAAGGTAGGCCTTCCTGCCTGAGTCTTGAATAGGCTTCCTTGTCAATCCCGTGTAAAGAGAATAATCTCAGCAAACTTTCGTATTCTTTTGAGTTTGAACTTACAATTCCTCCTTCTCCCCCCGTTGTTATGTTTTTATTAGAATAAAAGCTAAAAGCAACTAAATTTTTGGAGTTCCCTATCTTTTTACCTTTATAAAGCGATCCTATTGCATGTGCTGCATCCTCTATTATTTTAAGATTATATTTTTTTGCAATTTTATTAATCTCGTCCATGTCAGCTGGTTGGCCAGCATAGTGAACAGGGATTATTGCTTTTAATTTATTCCCTGTTTGTCTGTTTACCGGATATTCTTCTGAGAATTCATACTCTTGCTCTATCTTTTCAATAATCTTTTCAGGTGAAATATTATAATCCTTTTCGTCTATATCTACCAAAACAGGAAATGCACCGGCCTCCACTATCGTATTTATAGTTGAGACAAAGGTAAATGGCACAGAGATAACATCATCTCCTTTTCCAATTTTTAGAGCTTTAAGTGAAATATGAATGGCGGCTGTTGCTGAATTTACAGCTACTGAAAATTTTGAATTTACTATCTCCGAAAACTCTTTTTCAAATTCTTTTACTTCGGGACCGGAGGTAAGCCAATTCCTTGCGAATACCTTTTTTACTGCATTAAGCTCTTCTTCTCCTATCTCAGGCTCTGAAAATGGAAGATAACCGTTTTTTTTGAAAAATCCCATTATTCCTTAAGTCTTTTTCTCTTTCTTTCAACCCAGCCGAGTTTATTTTCCTGTCTTGCCCTTGCTATTCCCAATGCTCCAGAAGGAACTTCTTTTGTTATAGTGGAGCCTGCGGCTATGTATGAATTTTTTCTGATTTTTACAGGGGCTACTAATTCTGTCCCTGAGCCTACAAATACATTATCTTCTATTGTTGTAGGGTTTTTGTTTATTCCATCATAATTGCATGTAATTGTACCTGCTCCGATATTAACATTTTTCCCTACTGTTGCATCTCCCACATAACTTAAGTGCATTGCTTTGGAACCCTTACCAAAAACAGTATTCTTCATTTCAACAAAATCTCCCGTTTTCGCCCCTTCTTTTATTATCGTATTTTGTCTTAATCTGGAATAAGGTCCCACGCTTGTATTATTTTCTAATGTGGAATCCACAATGTGAGAAAAGGGAAAGATAATTGCATTTTTCCCTATCTTTACGTTTTCAAGATATGTAAAGGGGTAAATAATCGCTCCTTTTTTAATTTTTGTATTTCCCTTTATAACTATGTTTTGATGAAGTGTAACGCCTTTTTCTATTAAAACTTCCCAATCTATTAAAATATTATCAAGAGAAGGGAAAAGGACTTCATTGTAGTAGTGTCTGTAAAGATTTAATTTATACAGGAAGGAAATAATCTCAGGTTCTATATTTGTGAATGAAATGAACTCTTTGTTATCCATTTCATAAAATTTGATATTTTTTTCAATATAAGAGTTGGATAATTCAAGAGATAGATTTCCTTTCTCTTTTTTTAAATTTTTTTTGTATGTGCTCCCCTTTAAGTATAGGCCTAAGATTTCCTCATTGTTAACAAAAGCTTTTTCTTTTTTGTTTTGCTTTTCCAAAATTGCAAGGTGGATATATTCTGTTATTACAAAATAAAATTCACTATCAATAATTTTTTTTGTGTCATCTCCCTTTAGGACTGTAAACCCTATTTTTTCAAAAATTTCTTTTAGACTTAAATTTTGATAGGGTAAAAAGAGATTATTTAATAAAATCAAATTAATTTTCGTTTTCATCTTCCTCTGATATTTCTTTTTTTACAAGTTCTTTGAATTCTTTATTTTCATAGAGAGATGAAAAGTCGGGATTTGTTGAGGCATAGATTTTATAAACAATACTTTTTTTAATGGCTTCTTTTAGTTTTTTTATCGCTTTGGCTTCATCATTTTTTAACGCATAGATATTTGCTAAAAGATAACTAATTCTTCCCTTGTGATTTTTGTCAAGTTTGAAAGCTTTTTCAAGGTTTTCCTCCGCACGATCAAGTTCTTCCCTGTTTAACAGGTATACTGCATAATTAATATAATCTTCTGCTGTTTTTAACTCTGGTTCCGGAGGGTTTAATCTGCTTTCACACAGTCTCAAGTAAACTTTTGCTTTTTTTATGAGTTCCTTTTCCTCCTCTTCTGAAGAAATAATCTTTTCCAGAATCTTTTTAGCTTCTTTAAAGTCCTCTTTAAAAAAATGATTTAGTGCTTTTTCATAATCTTTTAAAAGCTTTTTGTATCTTTTTTCTCCTTTAAGTACAGCTTCTGGCATTCATTACCTCCCTGAATTAAATATTTTTAAGAGCTAATAATATATTAAAACAGAGATTTGTTCAAGAGAAATCATTGATTTTCCGAGAGTTTTTAGTGGAAAAGATAGGAAGATTTCATGTTTTTTTATAAGAAAAAAAGTATAATTTAACTAAAAATAAACAAAAACGATATAATAAATACATATAAATACATTTAAATTATAATATATGAACTTGACATGATAATATCTTTTTGCTATTATTAGCAATCATAAAAAATGATTGATAAAGGAGGTGGATAATGAAATTATCACCATTGTACGACAGAGTGGTATTAAAGAGAATTGAAGAAAAAGAGGTAAAGAAAGGCTCTATTATTATTCCTGATACTGCAAAAGAAAAGCCTCAAAAGGCTGAGGTGGTAGCAGTTGGGCCTGGTAAAGTAACTGAGGATGGAAAAACGATACCATTGACAGTTAAGATGGGAGACAAGGTTCTTATTGGTAAGTACACCGGTAATGAAATCAAAATTGATGATGAAGAATTTGTAATTGCCAGAGAGGATGAGATTCTGGCTAAAATTGAAGAATAATTAAAAGGAGGTGTCAAGATGGCAAAAAGAATAGTATTAGGTGATGAAGCAAGAGCTAAAATTTTAAAAGGGGTTGAGACCTTATCCGGTGCTGTTAAAGCAACCTTGGGTCCTAAGGGAAGAAATGTTGTTATTGAGAAAAAATTCGGTTCACCCACTATTACAAAGGATGGTGTGACTGTTGCAAAGGAGATAGAGCTTAAGGATCCTCTTGAGAATATTGGTGCTCAACTTGTTAAAGAAGTTGCTTCTAAAACTTCTGATGTTGCTGGAGATGGAACTACAACAGCAACTGTTTTAGCTGAGAAAATTTATAGAGAAGGATTAAAGTATATAAGCTCCGGTGCAAATGCAACCCTTGTTAAAAAGGGAATTGACAAGGCTGTTGAGGTAGTAGTTGATGAATTAAATAAGATTAAAAAGGATGTTAAAGGTGATATGATTGTTCAAGTTGGAGCAATCTCTGCTAATAATGATATAGAAATCGGAAAGATAATAGCCGAAGCAATGGATAAAGTGGGTAAAGACGGAGTTATTACCGTTGAAGAAGCAAAATCCCTTGATACAACACTTGAGTTTGTTGAAGGTATGCAGTTTGACAGAGGGTATCTTTCTCCCTATTTTATAACTGATCCTGACAGAATGGAAGCAGTATTGGAAAATCCTTTGATTTTAATCCATGAAAAAAAGATTTCTTCTTTAAGAGATATGCTTCCTCTTCTTGAACAGGTTGCAAAAACAGGTAAACCTCTCTTAATTATTGCTGAGGATGTTGAAGGCGAAGCTCTTGCTACATTAGTTGTTAACAAATTGAGAGGTACTTTAAATGTAGCTGCCGTAAAAGCTCCCGGATTTGGAGAAAGAAGAAAAGCTATGCTTGAAGATATTGCAATCCTCACAGGTGGAAAAGTTATCTCTGAAGATATTGGAGTAAAACTTGAAAGTGTAACACTTGATTGGCTTGGCCAAGCAAAAAAAGTCGTAATAGACAAAGAAAATACAACTATAATCGAAGGAGCCGGAAAGGAAGAAGATATTAAGGCAAGAATTAAACAGATTAGAACCCAGATAGAAGAAACCACATCTGATTATGATAGAGAAAAGCTTCAGGAGAGACTTGCTAAACTTGCAGGTGGTGTTGCTGTGATTAAAGTCGGAGCTGCGACTGAAACAGAACTTAAAGAGAAAAAGGCGAGAGTTGAAGATGCTATGCATGCAACAAAAGCTGCTGTTGAAGAGGGAATTGTTCCCGGTGGGGGAGTTGCACTTTTGAGAGCTGGCAAGACTCTTGAAAATCTTAGGCTTGAAGGAGATATGAATCTTGGTGTTCAGATAATTAAAGAAGCTATCAAAGAACCTCTTAAAATGATAGCAAATAATGCTGGTTATGAAGGAAGTTTGGTTGCTGAAAAAGTGAAAGAGATGAAAACAGAAGAGGGTTTTGATGCTCTCAATGAAAAGTATGTGAATATGCTTGAAGCCGGAATTATTGATCCTACAAAAGTTGCAAGATCTGCTTTGCAGAATGCGGCATCAGTTGCATCACTTCTTTTAACAACCGAAGCTATTGTTGTTGAACTTCCAGAGGAAAAACCGGCACCGGCAGCAGGTAATCCTCCTATGGATATGTACTAAAAAGAAGCTGAAAATAGATAAAAGCGGGATTGGATATCCAATCCCGCTTTTTTTATTATTACTTTTACTTAAGAAATCTCCGGAAAAGGAGAATCCTTTCTTCCCCTTCCCTCTTTTATATAACCTCTGACCAAATTAATAGCACACCTCATAACTTAAATAAGTATAAAAAACCATACCAACTTTTAATTTTCTTCAGATTCTCTAAAATAAAGGAATTTTCACGACTATAAATTTATTTATGTTTTGAGGTTGGACAAAAATGTTCAAAGTTTGAACAAATCGTTTGCAGCTTTTCTTTTTTCGGTGTTCGGTGTATAATATTCAATGTTAGTTTTAGATGTTTTAATTCCCGGAAAAGAAAAAAGTAAATTTTTTATAAAGAATGGGACTATAACAATTGGTTCTTTGGATGATACTGATATTTGCATTAAGGATAGCACGGTTTCAAGAAAACACTGTCTATTAGAGGGACATGGAGATAGTTGGGTTTTAAGGGATCTTGGAAGTAAAAACGGAGTTATTATTGAAGGGGAGAAGGTAAAGGAATTTGAAATAAAAGATGAAGTAAGCTTTTTTTTGGGAAAGGTTAGCATATCGGCTGAAGTTATTCCCGATAGTGACGGACTTTGGGGAGATGGGAAAAAAGTTATAAAAGTCCCTTCTCAAAAGACCGAAAAGACAGAAGAGATTTTTTTTGGCCCTGAGCTTTCATTACTCTATTTTATTAAAGGATTATCTGAAGCAAACCCTTATCAATTTTTTGAAACAATAAATAAATATCTTTTTGAATGTTCTGAACTTTTAATTGGTGAAAAAAAAGATGGAAATAATAATCTTGATGATATTTCTGTAATTTATTTAGAAGGTGATGGCAAAAGTCTTCTAAGGGATTTTTTAGAGATTTCTCGGTTTAATAATGATTTATTTTATGTAGATAATGGGAAGTATTTCCTTGTTGGAAGAGGAAAGTGTAGAGTTAATCAAAATATTTTTAACAGGATTATTTTAATATATGAAAAAAACTTTGTATGTGAGGAAGAAAAAACTGAAAAAAAGGGAAATAAAAAAGAGTGTGAAAGAAAATTCAGAGATAGATTCCACTTTGTTTCAAAGAAAATGAAATCATTATTGGAGAGGGTTGAAAGAATCTCAAAGACAGATATTAGTGTTTTAATTTTAGGTGAGTCAGGTGTTGGAAAAGAGCTTCTTGCAAGTTTTATCCATGAAAATAGTAGAAGAAAAGATGCTCCATTTATTGCAATTAATTGTGCGGCTGTTCCTGATACATTAATAGAAGCAGAGCTTTTTGGTGTTGAAAGGGGGGCTGCAACAGATACAAAAGAAAGGCCTGGAAAATTTGAAATGGCTGATAAGGGGACTCTTTTTTTAGATGAAATAAGTAATACATCTTTATCTTTACAGGCAAAGTTTTTAAGAGCAATTCAATTTAAGGAGTTTTATAGAGTAGGGGGGACTGATTTAAAAAAAGTGGATGTTAGAATAATTGTGGCTACGAATAAAGATTTATCTGAACTTATGGATAAGGGAGCGTTTAGAAGGGACCTTTATTATCGTCTTGCAGTTGATGAAATATATATTCCTCCTTTAAGAGAAAGAAAAGAGGATATTCCTGAGCTTATAGATTTTTTTATAAATAAATTTTCATTGAAATATCAGAAACATGTTCAAAGAGTAAGCGCGAGGGCTTTACAGATTTTGATGGCTTATGATTTTCCAGGAAATGTCAGAGAATTGGAGAATGAGATAGAAAGGGCTGTTGCGCTTGTTGATGATGGGGATATTATAAGGGAGGTCCATCTTTCAGATAGGATTAAGAATAAGATTTATTTTAGTGGGGTTAATGATTATTCGGAAAAATGGGAATTAGCCAAAGTTGTAGAAGATATTGAAAAAAATCTAATTATCAGAGCTTTAAGTGAATTTAAGAATAAGAAGGAAGTAGCACAAGCTTTAAGAATATCGAGAACCACTCTTGATGCAAAGATAAAAAAATATGGCATAGGAGTTTAGAATGAGAATTCTACTATGGAAAGTTAATAGACTAAAGTATAACAAGGCAAAAAAAACGCTAAAAAAAGATTTTTCTAATTTTGTTGATGAGCTTGATTTAAAAGATGAAGCAATACTTACCTTTATTAATGTTGAAGAAGAGGATGAAGAGAATCTTGATTCAAAAGTAACAAAGTTGATAAAAAACATAAAATGGTTTGCAAAAAAGAATCAGGTAAAAAAAATTATACTTCACTCCTTTGCCCACCTTTCAGAGAGTAAGGCATCACCTGAGGATGCAAAGTATGTGCTTGATAAAGCTGAGGAAAGATTAAAGAGTGTAGATTATGAGGTGATTCAAACACCCTTTGGTTATCTTCTTGATTTTGAATTATATTCTAAAGGGGAGCCTTTGACCCGCTTTTTTAAAAAGTTTTAGCTTGAATATTGACAAAACTTTAAAATACTATTATTTTAAAGAATGAAGAAGTGCCCATCGTGCAGAAAAGAAGTGGATGATAATGCTCAAATATGTCCATACTGCGGGTATAGTTTTATAAGTGATGAGCCAACTTTTGTGAATTTCAGTGATATCTATTTCCCTGAACTCGATATTATAAAAGAGAAATTATCCAATAAATATAGAGTGATTGGACTAATAGGAAGAGGGGGGTTTTCGACTGTTTTAAAATTAAAGGATTTTGTGCTTGATAGAATTTGCGCTCTTAAAATACTTTCAAGAGAATTAATCCTTGATCCGGAAATGCTAGAAAGATTTAAAAGAGAGGCAAGACTTTATGCGAAACTCGACCATCCTAATATTGTTCAGGTGTATGATGTTGGGTTTTACAAAAATGTTGCTTACATAATAATGAAATACATTGATGGAATAACATTAAAGGATTTAATAAAGGAAAAAGCGCCTCTTAAGCTTGATGAGATATTAAGAATTTCAGAGGATATTGCTTCAGTGCTTGAATACATGCATTCTAAAGGAATTATTCATAGGGATATAAAACCTGCTAATATTATGATTCAAAAAACCGACGGGCGAGCAATTCTTACTGATTTTGGCTTGGCGAAGAATCTTGAAACTACAAAGTTCACAGCTACTGGAAAGATTATGGGTAGTCCACATTATCTTGCTCCCGAACAGGCTAAAGGTGAAAAGGTAGACGAAAGGACCGATATTTATTCTCTTGGGATAACAATGTTTGAAATGGCAACAGGAAAATTGCCTTTTGAAGGAGAAACAGCTGTACAGATTGTCTTAAAACATATAAGGGAAGATCTTCCCAAGCCCTCGGAGTTTAATAAGTCTATTAACCCTGCCCTTGAAAATATTATTTTAAAAGCTACAAGACGAGCGCCTGAAGAGAGATTTTCTTCTGTTAGAGAATTTAAAGAAGCATTAAAAAAAGTGAATGGAGAAGAAACTATTTACATCAAGGGGGAAGAGAAAAAAGGTAAAGGTTTTTTTAAATATTTTTTAATTTTTTTTGTTTTACTAGGACTTGTAGGGGTATTTTCTCATAAAATGGGTTATTTTGAATCCTTTTTTAACAAAAAAGTTGAAAAAAGTAAAGTTAAGGAGCTGGAAAAAGGTCCTGTAAAATCTCTTGAGAAAGAAAATGAGAATATGAAAAGTGTAAAAAAAAGCAAAACACCTCCTAATATAACAAATCCTTCTGTAAAGATGACAGAGGGAAGATCTGAAAAAAATGAAACTTTAGAGTTAAATAAATTAAAAACTACTAAACCAAAGGTTATAAATAATAAGAAAAAAACAGGTCCTATCGTAATTTCCAAACAAAATCTTTTTTTTGTTAAATTTTCCAGTAATGTTAAAACAAAACTCTATATAGACGACAGGTTCTATGGTGTAATTCCTCCTTCAAAAAACATAAAATTAAGAAAGGGTAAGCATAAGATTATGTATTTGAGAGAAACACCTAAGGGTATTAAAAGCTTTGTTAAAGAAATAATAGTTGATGAAAAAACAAAAAATATTAATCAGCTTTTTAAGGTAAATGCAGTTGTAAAAAAGATAGTGGCTGTTCCCTGGGCAAAAGTTTATATAGATGGAAAACTCAAAGACATTACTCCGATTTTTAATATTAAGCTAAAAGAGGGATACCATACAATTCTCTTTAGACATCCGGAGTTTAAAGATTTGTCAAAAATAATTTATTTTGCGGGGGGGGAGTCAATAGATAAAGTTTTTGTGAATCTAAATCTGGAGTCCCGGAAAATAGTAAAAAAGAAGGTGGAAAACAGGGTTGACAATTATAAAGTTAATTTAATTTATGTCTTTCCTTGGGGAGATGTTTATTTTGATGGCAAAAAACTTGGCACAAGCCCCATAAATCAGTTTAGCATAAAAGGGGGAGAACACATTATTAAAGTTAAACATCCAAAATATGGTGTTTTGGAAAAAACAATAAATGTAAAGGGAAACATTAGAAAGATTTCTATAAATCTTCAAACAAAGACAATGAAGATTGAGGAGGAGTAATTATGAAAAAGAGTATCACTATATTAACTATAATTATTTTTATTTTAAGTAGTTCTTTTTTATCATTCGCTCAGCAGGATTCTTCAGTGGAAAAGCTTTTGGAGGCGGGGAAAAAGGCTTATATTAATGGAGATTTTAAAGAGGCTATAAACAAGCTCACTCTTGCTATTACTATAATTAAAAATAAAAGAGATTTGATAGATGCATATCTTACTCTTTCCTTAACATATTTTACAATTGGCGATAATAAAAAAGCTGAGGAAAACATAATTAAGATTCTGAAAATAAAGCCCTCCTTATCTTTGAACCCTGATGTTTATAGCCCAAAATTCATAATGTTTGTTGAGGATATTAAAAACAAGAATATGTTAAATGTAAATATCAGGATTGACAACAAAGCAAAACTCTATGTGGACGAGCTTTATTATGGTGAAAATACCGATTTTATTATTAAGCTTTTAAAAGGAGAGCATATTATCAAAGCGGAGCAGAAAGGGTTTAAAGTTTTTGAAAAAAAGTTTTTTGTAAGAAGGGATAACAGGAATTTTACTATTAACCTTGAGAAAGTAGTCCCAGTCCAAAAGACAGAAGAAAAGCCTCAGATAAAAAAAGAAACTCAGATGAAAGAAGGTGCAGTTTTGAGAGAAAAAAAAGAAAAGAAAAAAGGTGGTGGTTCCAAGATTGTTTATTATCTGGGTGGAATTCTTGTTGGAGGTGTTTTAGTTGCTGCTCTTCTTTCAAAAAAGGAAAGCGAGTCTTCTCAACCGACAATTTTGAAAATTACATCAGAGCCTTCTGGAGCTGATGTCTTTATTGATGGTAAAAGCACGGGTAAGTTGACTCCCTGTGAAATAGCAAATATTGCTCCTGGTACCCATGATATAAAAGTGGTAAAAGAATTTTACGGAGCATTAAAAAAAGAAGTAAATATAATAGAAGGTCAAACTACATCATTCTTTGCGAAGCTTTCTCCTTTTAAATATGAATTTGTAAAAAAGTGGGGAAGATACGGAACAGGAAACCTCGAATTTAACTATCCGGTTTCGCTAACATTATTTGATAATGATAACAGGCTTCTTATTATGGATTCAGGAAATCATGTTGCTAAAGTTTATACTTCCAAAGGGGTTTTTGTGAGGAAGGTGCCCATTGGGAAAGAGCTTTTTACGCCGGTTGATGGGATAGTTTTGGATTCCAGAGAAACATTTATTGTTGATATAGGAGCTGACGGGTTTTTTAAGATTGATTCATCCGGTAATCTTACTATGTTTAAAGGAGGGGAAGGTACAGCAAATGGAAAGTTTAATGATCCTTTTGGAATAGCTCTTGGACCGGATGGTAAGATTTTTATAGTGGATTCAAAAAATCATAGAGTTCAGGTATTTGATACGAGAGGTGGTTTTATTAAAAAGTGGGGCGAACAGGGAACGGGTAGCGGAGAATTTTCTTATCCTTTTTCCATTGCAATAAATAAAGATAAGAAATGGGTTTATATCACTGATATTGGAAGCCATAGAATTTCAGTGTTTGATCTTAATGGTAATTTTAAATTTAAATGGGGAAGCAAGGGAAGTGGTGATACAAACTTTGATACTCCGACGGGAATAGCTGTGGACAAAAGGGGCTATGTATATGTTGTTGATTTAAATAATTTTAGAGTTGCAAAATTTACGGCTGATGGAAAATTTGTTGTTAATATTACAAAGGGACAGGGAACAGGAGATGGGAAATTAAACAAACCTTATGGAGTGGCTGTTGCCGAAGATGGTACTGTTTATGTGGCTGATACCGACAATCACAGAATTCAAGTTTTTAAGCTTACTGATGCGACAGTATCTCAGGGGAGAGCAACTATAAGTGTTTCAACAAATAGGGCATTTGGAACTAATTATTTAAAGAACTATAAAAGAAAAATTACTTTAAGAAATTTTAAAGGAATTGGAAAAAGAAACACAGAAATGAAAAAAGGAAAAAGACATAGAAAATGAAACTTTCCAGTATTCTTATAGGAATAGGGATTGTTCTAATTTTATTCGGACTTTTTACAAAGTTGTTTCATATCAGGTTTTTCCATTTACCGGGTGACATTGTCATTAAAAAGGATAATTTTACCTTTTATCTTCCTGTCACAACTTCTATTTTATTAAGCTTAATTATATCTTTTGTTTTTTATATTTTATCTAAATTCAAATAGCTTTATTCTTTTAGTAATTCAAAGTATGCTTTCGGATGATCACATGCAGGGCATTTTTCCGGAGGTTCTTCTCCTTCAAAGATAAATCCGCAGTTTGTACATCTCCATAGTACGGGTTTTTCTCTTTTAAAAATTTTACCTTCCTCTATCTCTTTTAAAAATCCTAAGAATCTTTCTTCATGGTGTTTTTCAGCTACTGCTATTGATCTTAGAACAGCTGCTATTTCATTAAATCCTTCCTCTTCCGCCACTTTGGCAAATTCAGGATACATCTGTGTATGCTCGTAGTTTTCTCCCTCTGCTGCAGCTTTTAAATTTTCTTCCGTGGTACCTATTTTACCGGCAGGATAACTTGCTGTTATTTCAACTTCCCCTCCTTCCAAGAATTTAAACAATCTTTTTGCATGCTCTTTTTCCTGGAGGGCGATTTCCTCGAAAACTTTTGACACTTTTACATAGCCATCTTTTTTAGCCTGTTTTGCAAAATAATCATATCTGTTTCTTGCCTGGGATTCTCCTGCAAAAGCTGTTAATAGATTCCTTTCTGTTTTTGTTCCTTTAAGACTTTTCATTTTTACCTCCAAAAAACTTATGCTTTAAATTAGCACAAAAACGGATATAAAGCTACTTTTTGGAGAAAACCCAAAAACTCGAGTAAGCAAGGAATAAAGCAAGAACTTGTTTTAACTTTTCTGATTTTTACCAAAATTTCAAATTTTTTTATACAGGGAAATTAATATTTGTCACAGGTGTATAGTATTGTTAAAATGGTAAAGAAAATTGCAAAAACTCTTGATGAACAAGGGTTTATTTGACAAAGTTCTAACAATTAATTATTATAAAATATTTATTATCGGGGATAAACAATGCTTGAAAAATTAAGAGAGAGTATTGAAAAAAGATTAATGGGAAAGGGGGTATCTCTTATAATGCTGTTTGATGAAAACGGTCACATAAAATGGCATAGCGGAAGGAAGA